>Ga0210059_1008402_pt1 | contig 16303 bp, 8 predicted proteins | sample Ectturendosymbi2_FD_188042 | JGI IMG/M metagenome (GOLD analysis project Ga0210059, IMG submission 188042) | Ecteinascidia turbinata endosymbiont from Florida, USA - Sample 2 (SPAdes) (version 2) | ecosystem: Host-associated > Tunicates > Ascidians > Unclassified | place: Key West, Florida...
TGAACCTGAAACCCCAGCAAGTCATCCAAAGTATCAAAAGACTCAGATTGTAGCCTAGTTTCCAATAAAAACTTCAGTGAAATACTAATATCTAACGGTTGGCGCCCAGGGCCAGTTGAAGTTGGCCAAGGTGGCCAAAAAGTCCTCCACTTATGACGTCACTCACAAAAAACCCGCATCCCCCTACCAAAAAAATTTTTTTCGAGTGCAAACTACAAGACTTGCCGAATCTTTAAAGCTTTTAACCGGGTCCGTAGCACTTACCAGACCGGAGAAATTCCCGTGCAAAGCCACGTGCAATCCAGCTGTTTTTGCGCGAACTGCTTGAATTAACCCAGATGTGAAAGTGTTAATTAGAATTTTTAAAATTTCCAGAATTTTTTATTCATAAACTCATGTTGGGCTTAGAAAGGGTTCAATTTTTCTTTGTTTTAACGTTATGTTGCCAAGAGACCAGAGGGTTCTGGGAGAAAATGTACCAAGTGATCTGCTGTGCAACTTCAATCAGCTTTTTCACTGAACAAAACTTAAGTATTGACTCTCTGTGCAAATCTTACTGATTACATAACTACTGTTTCCTGCCAATTCTTTTTTCAAATGATAAATTTGCAATTACTGAAACACATGTCTATGATCAAATAGACCTGAAGTTAAGCCCCAAAACTTAACCTGCTTGAATTTTTTCAGGAAAAAAGTCCAAAATCAATGGAAGTGCATCCTCTTAGAGCTTTAGACATGAATTAAGTCAATGATGGTCATTCTGTTGTAATTCTATTATTAGATAGACAAAATTGTCTGTTGAAATTTCTTGAGTGTCTCAAATTTAGATATGCATTATTTGTTGGTGAATGTTTTTGACAGCCTATGAGCTTTCAGCATTCAAATAAATTCGACTTTATCAGTTTAAACCATATAAATTCATGAATTATGAATACACAAAAGCTTAGATCAGGTTCTCTTTGGTCATATTCCAGGAAAAACATGTACTCTAGATGGCACAGCATTTGCTCTTTAGTTTCAATTTTATACATCAGTTCAGAGATTTCTTATTCAGCGATTCAAACTTAAATGAAAATGTGGAAGTGTGGCATTACTCCAAAAGACACTTATATAAATCATTTGCAACCCAGCAAGATTTACCTTATGCATACATTGTGTTAACAAGACAAACCCATGTTTCTATGATGTGACAGGGAAGTAGGCCTAAACCTTATTTAATTATAACTTCCTATCATAACCCAGCAACTGTGAACAGCATATAAAACTTAGGCCTAAGCTGAAAAACACAACGATTGGAATTTGGGACTGTGTGCTCACACCGTAAACCAAAATATTACAAACTAGCTCTGCATGTGTCTGGCAATGGCAGAGCAGCAGATTCCGAATCATGTAAGTTAGATGCACATATCAATGTAGATTGTTCATCAACGTAGGTTGGTTCAGGTCACTGTGTAGGTGCTATTTCGATGAGGCATCGATGTAGTCATTCATGATAATTCTATATAACGTTGTGGGAAATGCTGTTGCCTGTTCTAAACCATCCGTATTAGATCTGCAGTGGCAACATTCAATATTTTATTGGCGTTAATGCTGAGCTCCTACACCGCAAGGAACCCTGTCATGACAGTGAAACAGACATCCTGGATGCAACCCTGCTCTCATTATGCATCTCAACTTTTCACAACCATGGTTTGGGTAGCATTTATACACTTGAAGTAAGTCACAAAACAAGTAAATATTACTGACTGCAATCAGGGGCACAACTAAGGGGACTGTTTAGTTGGCATGCCACGTCCTTTACATCTGTGACAGTCTCACATTTGACAACAGCATTGTGCACATAGAAGTTCAAAAAGGTAGCTGGCTGCATTGCACAGCGGCTCACCTAATTTTAGAAAAATACGAATGAGTGTACCAGGAGCGACTCCAGGTAACAGTGTCACTCAGGCTCATCATACGATTTTTTCTGATTGGATAAAACTGTTCGATGCTTATGTCACTGAATTTTCCATTTGCTTTCATTCTGGCTGGCACTTGGCATTGCTGTGTGATGGCAGTGACATAACAATGACTGAGAAGTTAACATGAGAACTTGTCCATTATTATGTAATGCACGTCACAGAGCAATGATAATGCAGTTAGTGTACTTGGGCAGTTGGGCAGTTAGTGTACTGTGTACTAGGCTCAGTCATACTAACTCGAGTTACTGGACAATTTTTTTGTTCGTTTGAAATTATTCTTCAATTGGAATTGCCCATAGATCGGAATTCAAATCCGATGTTCTATACAAATCCTTTGATTTAAAAAAACATTAAATCTGATATAATTTGGACTTAAAAAACTACTTCATTGTTGAAGGTAGCTTGGACCACAACGGGTGAACCTGAGTAAACCTCTGCATTCTAGGCTCATTCATATCAGCCTGAGTAACTGCACAATTTATTGTTCGCTTGAAATTATTCTCAAATGGAAACTGTCTATTGGATTCAAATTCAAATCCAATGTCTTATGCAAAACCAATGCTTCAAAAAGCATTCACTCTGATATGAATTATATTTTCAAAAATACTTAATTGCAGAGGTCAGCTCGAGCTCTAAAGGATAAGCCTGAGAGGAAGACACCTATTACGAACGATAATTTTGTATTGAGGTCACCTACAACATGAACACTGTGATGACGTGACTGCGCCACATATAACATTGAATGTGTAGCAGCAATAATAGAGTGAACCTAGTCGAGTGGCTTTGCACACGCGTAACTCGGGTGCCAAAAGTGGTAGGGAGCTGTTCAAAGGCTCAAAAGACACGGCAAGTCTTTTAATCTGCACTTGAAAAAAATTTTTTGCTTGGGGGATGAGGATTTTTTGTTAGTGACATCATAAGTGGAGGATTTTTCGGCCACTTGGCCCACTTTTCTTGGCCCTGGACCCAAACCTTTAGATAGTAGTATTTCGCTGAAGTTTTTAATGGAAACTAGGCTGCAATCCAAGTCTTTTGATACTTTGGATGACCTGCTGGGGTTTCGGGTTCAAAAGTTATGATCTAAAGCAGGAATCTCCAAACTACAGCTCGCGGGCCAAATGCAGCCTGCGAAGCCATTTCATCCGGCCCTCGAAGCCATTTTGTCAAATGATGAAAAAAATTACCAAAATTTCGCTGATTTGGTAGAATGTCACATATCCTAAAACAGTCACATTACGTAAGACGCCCGGCCCTCGATATGTCCTGTAATAGCTTAGCCCCTTGGACAAAAATGTTTGGGGAGACCCTGATCTGAAGTAATAAAAATACTTGATTAATTAGCTAATTAATTAATTTGTTTATTTTGGATCATAACTTTCGAACAAGAAATGCTAGAAAGTCGATCAAAGGTTCAAAAGACTCAGACTCGAGCCTAGTTTCCAATGAAAACTTCAGAAAAATACTTTGGCCTAGCGGTTGGGCCCTAAGCCAGGTAACATGAGCCAAAATGGCCAAAAACTACTTCACTTATGACGTCACTCGCAAAAAATCCGCAACCCCCAACCAAAAAATTCTTTTCGAGTTCAGACTAAAAGACTAGCCAATCTGTTTGAGCCCTTGAACAGCTCTCTAGCGCAATCGGCAGAGAAGCTACGGCGATGGTAAGGCAACCGAAAACTGCTGGTTGTAGGCCAAAATCCAGGTGCGATGTATTCATAGACTAGTCATCAAAGTGTTAAATGCAACTTGGCAGCTACAGGCCACCATATGGTGTCGACTTCTCTGAAGCTTGCAGCTGAAATGTGCTTGGAAAACTATCTGTAAAAGTTTCATGCAGGTTTCCTTCATTTGAAGCCAAGTTGGGCATTTGGAAACATGATGTTATTTTCCAGGTGGAGGAGACATTGTCTAAAATAATTCTTTTTCACTGCACCGCAAATGGCTGTAAACTCACAAATTTATGAACTTCCCATAACCTTACTTCACATCATATTGTTCGTAAATTTTTGTAAAGATTATAATTGTTATGGACCACTTGTCACTCTGATTGTCACGCAAGGTGTGGAAATTCTCACGGAACACCAGACTCCCGTCATGGCATAATGAGATTATAACATGACAGTTGCAACAAATTTTCAATAGACGCAGCTACGCTTGGCAACGATACCAAAAATGATATAGTTAAGCGAAAAGTATAAGATGGAATGGCAGCAAGAAACTTATAGAGTAAACACAACGTTGTTTTAAGCATTTTAGCTTTTGCTTCATACGTGTATTTAGCATGCTTAGACCAACGTTGCATTTACTTCACGAGTTTCTTGCTTGCATTTTGTCTTGTTCCTATTGGATAACTTTATTCTTTTTCGTTCCTGCCATCCAATCTAGCGGCTTCTACTGAAAATTTAACACTTCTGTTACATGAAGGTCCCATTGATTCAATAAGATGGTTGTCCGTCACTTTAGCTTGACCTGAGCTTGCCTAACCATGATGAGTCTACCTATTCAAAACTAACATCTCATAGTTTGTTACCAAACCTCTTTGATTATTTCCAGTTGTGCCACTGGTTACAATTGACTGTTTGTGAACAAGAATAGTGTTCATTTTTTTATTTTGGAAATCCTTGCTTTCCATCTTATCAATTAGACCAGCAGTCGCCAAAGTCCGGACCACAAGCTTTCTAGCAACGTTTAATATTTTAACAATTTCATTCAAATAAATTACTGTTAAGATGTAATTACACCACAAACAAAAAGCATTTGCTGTAATTGAGAATTTTATCCCTAAAGGCTTTAGAAACCGAAACAAACCAAGCTTTCCACTTTGATCAAAAATTCAACTACAAAAGTTTGAGTTTACTGGCATTGTGTAAAATAATTACAGTTACTTTCTTAGGACCTAGGTCATTTGTTTGTAATGTCCAGACTTCGCAAACAACACAGACAAATAAACATAAACACAGACAATTGCTGCGTCATAGTTGCTTTTTCAATTGGAGGTTACTGCATACCAGCACCCTAATATTTTACATGTGCCTGGCACCTGCACTGCTTTTGACTCTACATTAGCTTCGATAAGTGCTGCAAAATCTGTACATTGTAGTGGGCATTTGGAGTTTAAAGTGTAAGCATTATCTGGCAGATGGTGAATTGTGTAACAGGAGTGTTGGGTGCTAATTGCCACAAAGTTTGTCGAGTAGTGGCAATTGATGATACCCTGTCTAGTCATAGTGATTGGTGAGGTAGACAAGGTTCTGGAAAATCATAGATTGTACCATGGTAAAACGTTGAAGAGCACTGACGCCAAAGGGTAGGCAAAGCAATTATTAAAAATAAAGTTTTTAGCAATGTCAAATTAAGACAAATCTCTTCACATAAGACATCAATAAGACATAATAATAATATAATATATAATAATAACAATATATAATAAGACAAATCAAATCCATCAATCACTTTCACACCTACTTTTCTTCTGTGGAAGGTCACAGAAACAGCAAACCTAGATGCTTTGAGATACATCATGGTTTTCAGCAAATTCTGATAGTTTTGCTGGTTCCACACCACCACAGGTCAAGGATGTAATCACACCACCTGGTCCTTCGTCGACATCTGGCCTTATTTCCCATTGGTGCAATCAGTAGGGCTTAACTTGCCAATCTTATTTGGTACATTCTGGTGGTGGGCCAAAACATTGTAGCTAAGATCTTTCTAATTAGAGATGTGGCTCAATGTTCCTAGGGCTTTATGAAGCATCATGCCATGAACGTTTTGCAAAACACTCATCTTTACCATTTGGTACCTGGATAGCACTCTTTCAGTCAGTACCCATAGTATACTAATGGCCTTAAGTGAAGAACTAAAACAGTGGTTTTCATCCTAGGAGTCACAACAAGACAGCGATTTCTAGCATTTTTGGAAGGGTTGCAATTAGAGATGGACAAGTGCTTGAGTTACGCCTACTACAAACCAGTTTTGGCATGTTTGTTGCGATTGGACAACGGAAGTCATGGAAAGTTGAAGTGGATTGCTATGATGGGTCAGGGTATAAAAAAATTTGAGAAGCACTGATCTAAACCAAGACAGACAAAAAAACTGACATCTTTGCAGAGCTTCACAGCTATTATCAAATGATGAATATCTTCTAATACTGTCTATCAAAAGGAATCCTATCCCAGCAAAGAATCAGACACTAATATCTTACAGACTATATATTTCGCCTACTAATCAGGCATCATCAGCTCTTATTCAAATATATCTTGTAACACTATATCAAATTATGTACAAAGATTCTTATTCTGCTTTTTGTCAATTGTGAATACCACCCCAAGATACAACCTGAAATGCTAGCACTGATTGCCATATTAGCAAGAAAAGTAGGAGTGTCTCTAAACAGAGATAACATAAAGAAACTAGCACATGACAAATATGAAAGTCAAATAAACAGCTAAGCAACAAATTTCTTTACTTGAAAATGGACGCATGCACACTCCACTGTATCAATTACTTTGCTGTTAGTGTCAGGTATATAGATGGAGGAAAACATTACACCAAATCTTAGCTGTAAAAGACACTGAAGCCCAACATTCCAGCAAGTTTATGACACAATTGGTAAATGATGTGTTGCAGGACTATTACATTCAGAAAGACCGCGCATCATGCACTGTCACAGATAATGCGTCCAGTATGGTAAGTATGGTCAAACAACTCAATCAACAACCAAGAGAAAAGTTAAACATTCAAAATGTCCAAAATAAGATTTGTTAAAAGTTGTTTAGTTTAATGAGTGTGAATTTGCAGAGTACTCTAGTAGGCCAACCTGAATTGGATTTAGAAATCGAAATCTGGTTAGCCAGGCAATAATATTAACATTAACTTGCTAAATTGAATACATAAAAATATGTATGTATCCAAGGTTTTTTTAAGGAAAATGCTAGGTACCTGGTATGGACCTGTAGCGACCCAATTTCTCTTATTCTAGGGACCCGTTGATAATTTTCTCTCATTCTAGAGACCTGATTTTCAATTCTAGGGGCCTGATTTGGGTTCCTAAAACACCTGAAAATAACCATGTATGTATAAAAATAAATAAAAACCATGTTTGGCCTTAACTCCTTGGCGTCCGCTAGGATTCAGCGATTTTCGCAAAAAAAACAGCAGTTTTCGGTTGCCTTACCAACACCCTAGCTCCTCCGCCGATTGCGCTAGAGAGCTGTTCAACGGCTCAAACGGATCGGCCAGTCTAGTAGATTGCACTCGAAAAAAAATTTTTTGCTTGGGGAGTAAGGGTTTTTTGTGAATGACGTCATAAGTGGAGGACTTTAGGCCACCTTGTCTGGCCCTGGGCGCCAACGGTTAGGTGGTAGTATTTCGCTGAAGTTTGTACTGGAAACTAGGCTACAATCCGAGTCTTTTGATACTTTGGATGACCTGCTGGGGTTTCGGGTTTAAAAGTTGTGACGTAAGTTAGTAAAAATATTTGACTAAATAGTTAATTAATTAATTTGTTTATTTTAGATCATAACTTTTGAACCAGAAACGCTAGAAAGTCGATAAAAGGCTTAAAAGACTCGGACTCGAGCCTAGTTTCCAATCAAAACTTCAGCAAAACACTTTGGCCTAGCGGTTGGACCATAGGCCAGGCAACATGACCAAAATGACCCTGAAACTACTTCACTTATGACGTCAGTCACAAAAAATCCACAACACCCAACCAAAAAATGTTTTTGTCAAGTGCAATCTACTAGACTGGCAGATCCGTTTGAGCTTTTGAACAGCTCTCTAGCGCAATCGGCAGAGGAACTAGAGCGTTGGTATGGCAACCGAAAACTGCTGTTTTTTAGGCCGAAATCCAAGTACGAATGTACCGTAGACCGGCTCTATAAGTGTTAAGCACAAAGCTTTGGCTGTTTATGAGTGGGCCTAGCTATTGCGCTGATGAAGTTATCTATTGATCCTGGTTTGTATCATTCACAAAATACGTATCTACAACCAGGATTCACACATCATAGTTATAGTTTTAAAAATACCTATAAATAGGTAAATACTTAAATTAGGGTATAAATGCAAATATGTAGAGATATGTGCTGCAAGTTTAAATCATCATAAACTTTTGAATGCTGAGCACAATTAATCAATTCCTCCAAAGCTTATCACAAACCTAAAGTTTTTAATTGTTAAACAATGAAAACTTGTAATGCATGTCATATATAGAAAGTATAGGTGTCACATGCAAGATGCTGTTGACCATTACTATAGAATCCAGTTCCATTGCCTACTGTGCTGAAAATGCAACTAGCAACAATAGTCAAAGTCAAGCTGCTTTTCTACTGCTTCCACGCATTGCCACTAGGCTTCAGGCTAAGTTACTTTGCTTATAATACCTTACTACCCTAGGCAGTCCCTGAATAAGCATAATAAGTCTGCAACATTGCGTATGTTTTGTTGCACAAAATCAAGAGAACTGACATAATAGCCTACTACAGTGTAAAAATGAGTGGACTATCTTATCATATGTATTGTAGTCCAAGTCAGAATTTAGTCACAATTAATATTCACCAATAGCAGATTATTATTCCATGATATACCATGGCAAAATGGCATAAGAAAGGTATACATGAAACTAGTATAGTTTCAAATAATACACCAAGATGTCAAAGAAATTTATGGCTAGAAAAAAATCAAACCAGTAGTTACATGCAAAATTTCATTCACTCCCACAAGGTACTAAGTAAGTAACTTTTCTACATGAGACACTGCACTACGTTACAGAAGTGATGCCAGTGCATGTTGCAAGTGGGTGTTAATTGCAAGCATTTTCTTGTTGCAAGTAGGTGCTAGTTACAATCAGTTTTTCAGTTTGGGTGTTAATGTCTTGTGCACAGTGTTATAGCATTTTATTTGCAATTAAACTTTAATGAAACTATACTTTTAGTTAGAATTTTAGTTTCTCCAAATAAATCTTTCATTTACAAAGACGTTTCTTACAAGGCTCAACACTTTTAATTGCAAAATCATTTTATGGTATTTGGAATTTTGTCAGTTGTGATGTTTTCATACTAGTAGTTTTATAATAATAATTATATAGCAAGAATAATATGTAGTAGATGCTTGAAACTGGAAAACCTACTAAATGCCATTAACACCTTAGCTGCCAGGCTGTTTCAGCCTAAAATCCATAAGTTTGCACAGTATGTCTTTGCACAGGAATAACTCAGGCATTGAATGCACTAAAGAACTGTTGAAACACTTAACTCTTTGGCGTCTGGCTGCTTTTGGGGATTTTCAGAAAAAAAAACGCCTAACGCACGTGGCTTTGTGCAGGAATTTCTCCGGTCTGGTATGCTCTACAGACCCGGTAAAAGTCTCAAAAGACATGGCAAATCTTCTAGTCTGCACTCGAAAAAATTTTTTGCTTGCAGGGTTCGGATTTTTTATGAGTGACGTCATAAGTGGAGGGCTTTTAGGCCACCTTGGCCCACTTTATCTGGCCCTGAGCACCAACCGTTAGATGGTAGTATTTCGCTAAAGTTTTTGTTGGAAACTAGGCTACATCTCAAGTCTTTTGATACTTTGGATGACTTGCTGGATCTGAAGTAATAAAAATATTTGACTAATTAGCTAATCAGACAATTAATTAGTTTGTTTATTTTAGATCATAACTTTTGAACCAGAAACGCTAGAAAGTCAAACAAAGGCTTAAAAGACTCGGACTCGAGCCTAGTTTCCAATGAAAACTTCAGCAAAATACTTTGGCCTAGCAGTTGGGCCCTAGGCCAGGTAACATGAGCCGAAATGATCTAAAAACTACTTCACTCATGACGTCACTCACAAAAGTCCACAACCCCCAACCAAAAAATTTTTTTTCAAGTGCAGACTAGAAGACTGGCTGATCCGTTTGAGCCCGTGAACAGCTCTCTACCACAATTGGCAGAGGAGCTATGGCGTTGGTAAGGCAACCGAAAACTGCTGGTTTTAGACCGAAATCTAGGTACGAACTACGAATATATCGTAGGCAAGCTCATAAAGTGTTAAGATTTAGTGTTAGGCAAGGATGTGCATTTCAGAATAATTTACTATTCCAGAATAGCTAAACCGAATCCAGAATCCTATTCTGGTTATTCCTTGCAATGCATTGCACCTGAGAATTGCCAAATAAACGCCATTCACTCAAAAGCCAAGGAGGCCCACTCAGTGCACTTTCCTTAATCCGGCAGTGGAAATCAACAATTTATCATTTCATCACACAAACAATACATTTTCGCAGCATTGAACAACAAGCTTTTTAATTCTAATGCAGTGGTGCAATTTTGCCAGGCGAAAGTGGTTACGCCAGGAAAGGCCAGATTTTGACAATACTGTTTAGAATAAAACTCATTTTTCTAGGCTATAGATGTCCTCAGACCCAATCAAACTTTGCTGGTGGCCTAGCACAACTACAAACAACTTCGGCTAATTTCATACCAATTAAACACATTAACTGCTTTATCACATAGGATTCCAGAATCCTAAACCGAAACTACAAATATAATAAAATAGTACAGTTAATCGCATAACGGTTATTCGCATAAACCGGATATCCGAAAGGAAATGTTCTTTTCATTTATAAACATAAATGAAATTGTTTAATCGCATAGTTACTTTGAAGGAGTGTGAAGCGCACTGCTCAGATGATGTGAAACCTAGGTGCCATTTATCAGCAGCAACTATTGCCGAAACAAATCCCTTCACCGACGTGCCAAAAGCAACACCACGCGTTCAACTTCCAGGCTTCTGCACATTGTGGTCAGCGCTGTCAAGTCATGTCGTATCCCTGAGGGTGCAAAACTTTGTTGCAAAAGTAGCACCTTTAAAGTTAATTTTATAGCATTGGGTAACTACCAGACACATGCCACTATGTTCAACACCTTTACACCAGATGTGTTCAATTCTCTACAGAACAAAAAAATGTGCACCTGTACTATACACCAACTTCAAATTTTAGTTCATACTCCAAATCACTGAGCACAGTACACTTTGTTAAGAGTGGTGTTTTCTCGAACTTTCCTTGGTGCACGTTTGCCACGATCTCCACGGCGCTGATTTCCGCACTGTTTCTGCCAGCAAATAAATTATTCCACGCCGCGTGTTCATTTGTTTTGCACTCTCTGTACCTCTTGGTCAGTCGCTAAATACTGTCGCCTTTGCTGGTAACTCATTCTATTCGATACGCGGTCTGCCACTCTACATTACTGTACTAAAGCCGTAAGCGGAATTGTCTGCCTTGTTTGCCATTATCTTCTCCGAATAAAGTACAGTGCATTTTGTACAAGGTTCTCTGAGTTTTGAAACTCTGTCAGGGAAAAACACAACACACTTCACAGTTTAAAATGCAGGTATATGTCATACTTTCTGCTGCAGACAATGCACTGTGTCAACTTCGTTACTTATTTGACTTCACACTTTTTGTTTTTTAACATCAATAAGATTCATTTGGTGAATGCCTCAACCGAATGATACATATCAAACACCATAGGGATTATAAAAGTTTCATGATGCCACAGGCTAACAAAACAGTTAAGTCGTTATGTACAGCACCCAGCTGTACCAGGACAAGATATTTTTAGAACTTCGAGGCATTTGAATATTCCGCAGTTCTACAATCCTCATACACAACAGCTGTGAAATAGAAACGTGTACCCAACTGCAGTATATGTGTAGTCCAAACCAAGCAGAAGAATGGCCGCAAGTGTGAGAAACGTTCCACGACTAATACGGGCAATTATTACGTCACACACGCACTGTTCACGATTAAGATAACATGCAATGCACAGGCCCTAACAACTTCGAATTTATGTTTCAACTGATGACCGTTGGTTTGCTAAACACCAAAGAATTTCAGAATTTAAAATACTGCATCAGTAATTTAAAATACGGAGCAAAGGATTTTCAGAACATCTAGAAGCATTTTTATATCCCACAGTTCATGAAATCTCTCTCTGTGTTTGGTTCGTTGCCAAGCTACAGATACCAACGATGTCAGGTAGCACGCATGTGGAATGATGTGATTGCTTCATAATAATCGTATATGTTAAAAGAAAATGCTGTTGCCTGTTCTCGATCTCGCATTAGAAACCTGCAGTGGCAGCGCCTAATATTTGATAAGTGTTGCTACTGAGTACCTACAGCACAAGGGGGCGCCTGTAACAACAGTGAAGCGATGCGCCGCTGATGTGGTGCAATACATTAAGGTTTTCCATATGTCTGCATGTTAACCGTGATCGCAACTTGGTGGTAGTTACAAATGCACTGGAAAAATATCTTTTAGAAGCTGACGTGGCAAGTTATACAAAGATTTTTTCAAGCCGTTTGTGCAAGCAAAGGCAACTGCTCATTCGCAGTTTTCTTTTTTCCAAGCACTTTCCTAGATTACAAGTTAACAAAACGACTACATCTGATTTTAAAACATGCAGGAAACAATGCACTCAACGACTCACAAATGCATGTAGTCGGTTAAGTAACTGCAGAAATCATTGCGCATGTTGGTGTCTCAAAAAAGGTTATGTGGAGAACGGCAAAATGTCAGTGTATGCATAATAGTGCTAAGTTTTCACTTGCCCACGTGATGCAAAAGAAAAATGCAGGGAGTGGACTGACAAATGTCTGTGTGTGCATACTTAGTGCTGTTTCCACACGGTGCAAGAGAAAAATGCATGTGAATGGACTGAAAAAATGCCTGTGCATGAGCAGGAGTACTCTTGTTTTCACGCAGTGCAAGAGAAAAAAGCACGTGAATGGACTAAAAAAATTTTGTATGTGCGCATTAACTTTCATGTGGTGGAATCAAGTATACCCCTGACGTTGTGGAATATCCAATTCCAAACCGAATTCAATTACTTGGTTTGAACTAGCATTTTGGATTCGGATTAGTTTAGGATCCACAACCCCCAACCAAAAAATGCCCATCCCTAATGTCAGGGTTTTTGGGTTAAGGTTTTAAGATTAGGTCTTAGTGTTCAGAATTATGGTTTACAGCAGTGGTTCCTAAACTGTGGTACGTGTACCACTAATGGCACGCGAAGGCCTTCAAGGTGGTATGTGAATAGGCCTAAATTCTGTTTTTCTTCACAAAAGATACATTCATAGCCATAGCTTTTACTTATCGGGTTCTCTTCATAAATTCCTGAATTTGTGTGTACTTGGCTTGAAAAATGGCCATCATAATTCCCCACAGCCATTTTGTTCATGTTGCATTTTTGTCAACTCTAGTTTTCCTAATCTTTGAGCGAATGGCAGATTGACTTTTCTTGGAACAAGTTGGTACGTGGTGTCAGTATGGGACCCACAAATGGTACGTGATCAGAAAAAGTTTGGGAACCACTGGTTTACAGTTAGGTTACAGTTTGTAATTAACCTAAGCAATGCAATGACTCAGCAGTTTTCACACAGTATTGCCAGCACCACATGTTGGGGCTGTGCATTAGAGCAGGTTGAAATTTTTTGTTTGCTTCCACCCTGCCACCTGCAAAATTTAAACGTGTCCCACTATGCATCGGCAAGAGTTGGAGAAATCTTGCCCGCTTCTGCCCTGCAGACTTCTAACCTGCAAACCCCGCACTGTTTCCGTCCCAAGCCTGTACCTGCCACTGAAAACCACAAAAAAGTCTCGAGTATGTTGGTCCCTTAGGAGCTCTTCAAATTTGTTCTGCTATTCACGACATGACCATCAATACTAAGTTGCCATCACTCAGAACATATTTATTGCAGGATCATAGATCCGGAAACTCAAACCTGTGGTCTCACCACCACTGGAGAGTGGAGAATGTCTCTACATCAGCTATGTCCAAGCCATAGCCTACTTGAAGCTTTTGTGTGCAAGCTTTTCATTATTGTGTATGTACAATACAGTGACAGCCTGACTTCAGTTATATAATCTTGATCTTAACATTTTCTTTAGTGCCTGTTTATCATGCACTATGAGTATGCACTGGTAGATTTCTATGTGTCTAATGACACGTCAGTGTAGAACTGATTTCTTGTTTGATTTCTACTCAAGTGTTCCTCTGCACTAAACTTATTCTGACTAACCTTGTTGATCAGAATTTTCATTATCCAAGTTAAAACACAGCATCGTGTCAAACCGAAACTCCATGACAAGCAGAAAGTCAAGAGAAGTCTCTCTCGCTCCTTGACACAGCTTTTTCTCCTTACTTATAATGTAGAATTTTAAGATAAAATTTATTAATATATGCGACCCTCCAGTTATTTTCCGCAATTCATGTGGCCCGTGCTTAATAGAAAATGGGTCCCCCATCCTTGCTCTATAGCATTAACTTTTTCGCTCATGTCACTTTGCATTGAGTCAACATTCAGTTGGTTGCACAAATAATTTCTTATCCCACACCCATAGCTATGTGGTGAGTTGCGGGAAACCCATAGCTATGTGGGTTCCTGTACCCACCACGTAAACACGGGTACCCGCAACTCACACAAGTCAACCCGCTCTGGGTTTCTTTTTTCACAAAAACATTTCAGTCATTTATCCCATAACACTATTAAAAGAGTATTCATTAGCCCACCTTTTTGGACATTAAGACCAAATTTACTCTGAAAAAAATTCAGTCTATGGCTGATAACTGACCAAAAAATAAATCTAAAACCTACCCATGGATCTTCTTATTTCGAAACTTATTCTACCGTAATGCCTCGCATGATGCAGTTCAAATATTGCAGTCAGTTTATCATTTAAATGGCATCACTTAGTAGAATAACAGATACGTCTCAAGTCTGCCATGCCAATGGTTATAGGTTCACCTCTACTCTTAGCACCTTACGTTTTCATAATAGTGACTGCTTGCACATCCTTACGTTTTCATAATAGTGACTGCTTGCACATCCTAACTCGTGGGACCAGCTCTTCTTTACTTTTATCAAAAACTTTCTGAACTTTTGCTTTAGGGGTTGGGTTTAGCAGTTAGTGTTAGGTTAGCGTGAGTTAAGCGTTATATTACCATCATCATCTGTGTTACATTGATGTCTATTATGTTTGTCTCTTTTATTATTTTGTGTTATTTTATCCTGCTTTTCTGCTGTTTTCTTTTTCTCTGTGTTTTACCAATTTTTTAGGTTAGGTTAGCATTAGCTTAGTGTGAGGTTAGGGTTAGCCTAGCATTAGGTTAGGGCTATGGTTAGGGTTAAGTTTCAGGTAAACCTGTAAACGCAAAGATAAACTTATCTTTTGTGTTTACTATGTTTCTACCAAGCCTACTGCATTCTCCTCATGCGTTACTGTCATGTTACAGGAGGTGGTCAAATAAGGCTTTAAATGAAAAGATCCATGGGTAGTTCTGTAGCTACTGCCATAGGGTTTTTTAATCCTTCAAAACCAAAATCCAATATTAGGATATGGTCATTCAGACATTACTATTTCCTAATGCCACAATTCCAGGTGGTATTTTAACTTACCAGCATGTGTTAATTACAATGCATACCATGCTTTAACTTTTCTCACTAAAAAACAAATTCATTCGGTTTGTGATTTTGATTCTTAACAATCTTTTCATGCATACTCATCTTAAAAATTCTTTACGTCACACACAATATTTACAACAACTTCCATGGTTTCTAAAATGGTTTCAGCTTTATTCTTAAATGCTGTGTGAAAATGAGCATCCCACAATCAAGTGGGCTATTGCCTAAACAAGGGGTGGCCAAGTCTATCACCAAGTCTCAGTTGGTCAATTGCGTCTGATTTTGCATTCAATTGACAAGAGATACCTAAAATAACATTTTTCAATCAATATATTATTTGAGAAAGTATATAAAAATGAAGAACTTTGCATTTTATGACATTTTGTACTTGTGACATTATTTACCAACCAGTCGATCACAAGTTATCTCAGTGATTTCTAGCCATGGCCTAGGCTATAGCCTATTTGCAAACTGCCAACTTTCTCTTCTGTTCTGTAGCGCAAAATTTTTGATTTTTTGCAATTACTTATTTTTTATTATACATTAGTTTAGAGTTAGCAATTAGCGCGGCATACAATTTTCTGTTCAATGATAAGCTGCAACAAGCGTTAGACTGTGTTTCACCATTACGCTAAAGTCACCGACATGGCAACGTCTGGAATCAAAAAGTTTTTTCCTTGAGAAAAAGGCAAAGAAAGTGTTACCCTTCAGCGTGGTGTTTCAGCTAAGCTACAATAATTACCATTTTTCTAAAAAAACTAACTTAAAAAACTAATATATACGGAAGTGACTACAGATACGCCTGGCATGATGCAATTCAGGATAACACTAATTGGAGGGCCAGCGGGCCGTGTTTCCAAATGAAAAACATGAACTGTCAGCAGCCCTCCAGCCCG
>Ga0210059_1008403_pt1 | contig 16302 bp, 9 predicted proteins | sample Ectturendosymbi2_FD_188042 | JGI IMG/M metagenome (GOLD analysis project Ga0210059, IMG submission 188042) | Ecteinascidia turbinata endosymbiont from Florida, USA - Sample 2 (SPAdes) (version 2) | ecosystem: Host-associated > Tunicates > Ascidians > Unclassified | place: Key West, Florida...
CCCCCCCCCCGTGGCGACGGGACTGGGTGACCCCAATACATGAGTGGCCAATTAGTAGAACCTGTGTGAGGAGAAAAGCACTTGGATCTGAGGGCAGTAAATTTTATTACCGACGTTTTGAAGTTTTTCCGGAAAATGTAGTTGAAGTCGAACGAGAGTGATAGCAGGCAACGCGACTGGTGGTCGATCCATATTTGGTGTTTGGGGTTAAAGTAAAAAAATGGGGTAAAAATCGTTGCTTCAGGTGAACGTTTTAAGCACTACCAGTGCCCGACTAATACCCAAGATCCAAACCAACCATTCCATGATTGGAACAATTCACCAATGGAAGAAAACACTGCGAAATCTTTCATTGATAAGTACAAGTGAAGAACAAAGCCCCATTGTTCTCTTCTGGAACAGTATTTTCCAAGCCACGCAGCACTATCCTGTTTTCCCACACATATCAGCAGCGCGTTAAATTCACAACGATTGTTCCTATTCGCACGCGAAATAAATTCTTTAAGAAAAAGTAGACGGGCCAATAATATTCTCAACAAGCGCAGTGTCTTTTGGGGGGTAGATAGGGGTAATTGCACCATATTGACCCCCAGATTCGCCCCTGGACAAGAATAACATTGAATGCAATAAACAGAGATTAACTACAAGTTACTATGTTTTTGTCATTCCTGCAATTAATTAAAATCATTGCTGAAGCTTCTATTACAAATAAAAATGTTGGCAAGTTACTATCAATCGCAAGGAATCCTTTCCCAGCCAAGAATCAGACACTGCGATCTCATCAGAGTATATATTCCGCCTACCAAGTAGGCATCTGCAGTTCTTATTCAAATAGAACGATTGGCAAGTTATTACTGAGTCGGCAAATCGCCTAAGATGAGATGTCTTATTCTTACTCCTATTCCGCCATCACTGACCATTTTCACTGTAAACTACCAGGAGCGGGCACAAGATATCCCGGATATTTGCAAATCACCATCTCTTCTTATCTTAAATGTCTTCATAGGAAATAAAGAGTTCTGACCATGACCAAAAATCAAAGAAAAAGCCTAAACTTCTACAAAAACTAAAACAAAACGGCTTCGTGATCGCAACCTCAAATATTTGGCTCTCCGTCGCAAACGACTTCCACACAGCCTTGAGTCCCATTCACAGATTGTGGAGCAGCATGCTTTCCAATAAAAGGGAAATCCCCGACGCGCACAGCTGTGTCCGTTCACACGAATAAGATGGATGATAACGATTTGCACAGACAGAGCTTATTGTCACTTCGCGCCGCGTTGCTGTGGTGACCGGCGTCATGGCAATGGAAATCTATTCGAGAATTAACCTTATGAAAGATGAAATCTGTCTCTGTTTCTCGTGCAGATGCGATTGTATAAACGCGTGCTGTTCAAGTTGCCTGTAGTTGGGACGTTGCGCGGGGTCCTTGTTGAGGCAGCACCGGCAGAAATCGTGAAGTTCAGGCGAGAAAGAGCTGTCAGGTAAAGAAGGGGATGGATCCTCAACCACCTGCAATTGTTGATAGATGTTAGCTGAAGTAAAGTTCAAAAAAAATTTACAAAATAAGTGAGAGATCAGTCAAATTAAAATTACTCTAAAATTTGTACAAAATCGTTTGGGTACAAGGCTGAGATTTGTGCGTGGTGAGATTTAAACAGTTAAGGCATCCAGCTCCGATGTAAGTGCCGCATTTGTCGATTCTCTGCACATTCTTGCGGCTGTCACCAGAAACTTTCAGCAGATCCAACTGCCTGGACTTCAAGCAAGGTCATTCGCCTATAACTACAGGACAGCAGACGGTGCAGTCATATTTTTGCGCCGCAATTGATTGCAGAAACTAGTGTGCTTTCCAGCAGGGCTGTGGAGCCGGAACCAAAAATCTTTAATGGAGCCGGAGCCTGAAATTTGTGTTCCGGTTCAAGCGAGTTATACAAATAATATGTTTTTTCTGTTTTTTGGACCAAATTGTTCTGGAGTCGGAGCTAAAAACGTGTAGATGGTGGAGCCGGAGCCTGAAATTTGAGTTCCGGATCCGCAGAGACAGTTGGTTGGGCAAGTGAGTAATACAAATAAAACAATGTTTTTTCTGATTTTATGGATTAAATTGTTCTGCAACCGAAGTCAAAAAACTCAAGATGTTGGACCCGGAGCCAAAAAAATTATATGCCCGGAGCTAGAGCCTTAAATTTGAGTTCCGACACCACAGCCTTGCTCACCAGTGAAGTGATATTGTTCAACCCATTTAAAGAAATCGAATGTTAATGAAAAAGATGGAAAAATTGATGAACAAGTGGATCGCGTGCAGGTTTTCGCAAGTTCATTGTTTGCATTGGACAGAGCTCCAATTGCAGCAGTCATTTTGCGAAAACACAGATAATAAAGTGTTGCCGTGCCGAAGTAACGCAGGAATGCGAAAGAAGAGTTTGTTTCTGTTCTATGGCGAAGAACTCAGGTTATTGAGTCGAGTCTATCAGAAAAATTTTTCGTTTCATGACAATTGGCAAGCAACACAAACACTCCAGCAATAGAAATGTAAAAATCTTTTCTACATTCGTCAACGTTTTAAGATATAATCACTGAAAATTACATCATCACATTCATCTTCATTCAGAACGGAGTTAACTAGAAAACCTGCTTGGTGAGTTTTAGACATTCTTGGTCAAAAATCAAGCAACCAAGATCAAACAAATGAACTCAGCACTTTTTTTCAACAAATTTCGGGGATGGCACCAAGAGTTTCACTGTTTTTGAACAAACTTTAACGTTACGAGACACATTATCCGAATTGATCTCCTACCCTGCACTCTCGCGACAAATTCTCTTAAAAAATGAAAGATTATATTCATATCTTTTATGAGTTGAACAGGGTTGCGGTTTTGGATCGGACCACGGTTGGACTAACAGCTAAGACACTGAGAGCATGGCTTCTTGTTTACCTTCAGTTTATGTTTCCACAAAACAGAAATGCTGCGTCCAACATCTTCGCGTGGTTTACCGAAAAGCGACCATACTATGCTGCGCAGCATGTGCGTCACACTTCACGCACACAACGTGAATTGTGACGCATGAAAGAACGTAAACAACAAACCTGTTTTAACTGTTGAAAGGGATTCTTCCAGGTGTCGTAGGGAAAGTCCCCGGTCGCAACCTCAATCATCGTAATGCCCAGGCTCCAAACATCGCTTTTAACGTCATAACCCTGCTTGTTCTTCGCAGGGTCAATCCGCTCAGGGGCCATATAGGGTTTGCATCCTGCATCGATGGTCTTCGCGAGAGAATCAACCAACTGTCCGCTGATTCCGAAGTCGCACAACTTCACTTGGCCTGAAACGAAACGAATCCTACATTTTGTTTGTATTTAGATGAGAGTCGAAAACGCTGTTCCTCGCAGACTGAATTCAAACTCGTTTAACATTACAGCGGCTGAAAGTTTTGCTGGAAAAGGGGTCGTTTCGACAGACATGCTCAGCTCTTTGCACAAAATGGCAACACACTGGGATTAAGCGCCCAATAAATTTTGCTCCTATGGTAGTGGGCATTTTAGTAAACTTACTGGCCATTTCATTGCATAATGATGCCTTGAAGAAATACAACAAAAGGGTTCGAAAAACGAAAACATATATGGTTGATTTTTTTGAAACATTTACTGGATGACTTTATGACATACAAAAATGGAGAAACAACGCCAATTTCAATGTCAGTGTCTCGATCATTTTTAAATGCCAACCTTGGTCAGTCGACCAGAAATTTCTACAGATACATCACCAACGTAGTTCATATGCAACAACCACTGAAGAACTTAACAAACATTGTTCCGAAGCCCAAACAAGCACCACAAATGCTAAGCATTGTTTCGAAGCCTAAACAAGCACCAAAAATGCTTCACAAACTACCGAAAATCTTATTCAAATCAGGAGCGGTCTTGTAGAAAGAATCACCTGGCCTGAAATATACACACGAAAAATTTCAACTGAACACAATTTCCATCAGGATTCTGACTTGCTTACAAGATGCTTTGGTGAACCACAATATTTTTTCATTATAAGCAAGACTTCCGTAACTGATCAAAACCCTGTTATTTACAGTATGTTTTTTTCTTATTGACAAATTTAAGGAACTTCTATTAACACAGTCGGCTTCTGAAGTTAAAAAATGGGTAGTGATCAGTGATGAATAAGCTATATAGACTACGCTATTTTTGGATGCTTTTATCCACAACACGTGTAACAGCTCGTTAAAACAAACACTCAACGGCCACGCGGTAATCCCACCCTTAGCGTCACTACGCCGTAACATAATAACACATCAAACGAAACACCAACTCTTCTACAAAGCATAAAGATTGACTGCAGGCAAAAACCATCACGGAACAGCACGTTGCCAAGGCTAGTTAACGTCAAAGCTGCCTCCGTTAACGGGTAATGGAATAATATGATTGCTGAAATGAGTTCTGCTTTTGAAAAACGAGTGCGTCAGTCGGAACAGCGCAACGTGACCGCCATGGAGTTCCAGGCGACATCGCTTCAGAAATGTGACCACAGAAAGTGAGGCGTACCAGAGACAACGGAGAGCACGCATATGCAGCGCGTGTTTTGGCAGAGCATCACTGTTTATGCAGGCATGGTTTTTCAAATGCATAAGCCGGACAAGCTGCTAAGAATGACGCGAAAATAAGAAGAACATGATTCGGTTTCTCACTCGCTGCCGTTTGCTGCTACATGACTGTATGACAGAACAATTGACTGTATGACAGAAGAATTGATAAAAATATATACCCATTCTACCTGACAAGGTAATCTGCATAAAATACATATATGTATGGTATAACTATAGCACGTTTAGATTTACTTTTGGAAGAGCTGGAAAAAAGAACAAGGATCAAATTAAAAGGCGCGTTCCATGATACAAACGTGCTGAATGATCACGTCACCGTACATACCTCACGTATCAATACGTAAGGATGAGCTGGATCAAGTTTTCTACTGAAGCAAGCGGACCTAACCATCTGTTCACACGAACAGCAACAACGCCACCAAGAATGTGCTATCAATGTGATCATCAACTTATAGTTGTCACTAGTGCAATGGTCAATGTCGTCATGTGAAAGCTTTGAAAGCTTGGATATGGCACATACAAACAACACATGTGCAAAGCAACATATGTGTGACAAATTGACTGATCAGCGACACAATGAACGGAGGTGATGCAGACATCGGTCATGTATCACCCGCACGATCCATACGATCTTTGTAATGTCAGGCCACGCATCAAGTGTCAACCCTCCGAGCACCGGTGTTCATTGAGTGCCAGTTTGCATGGTGGTTATTGAAACCAACTGTTAGATATCAACCCAGGACGAATTTGCTTCTCCTTGTACGTTTGCAACTGAGATTGTGATCAGCAAACCAGTTTTTCTTTTCATGGAAATCAAACAATATTTTCTATAGGCAACCAACAAACCTATTTTCCTCTTGTGACATAAGATGTAATTCAGCTGAATCTACGTGTCTTTCATTCTGCTGTAAAGCTTCAGCCAGATTTACTTTTTTCCTGTTTTGACTGCATAGAATGTACGGTGGTTTACCAGATGATTTGGTGACACGGTTTACGTGCGCATCATAGCGCTGCATTCACATTGCATTGAGCTATAAACTCAATTTCCACATACAAACGCGTCAAGCTGCTGCTTCTCACATGATGATAGCATCACCGACTTGGTTCCAAGGTCCAAAACACGAATCACAAACTCAAATTGCTCCGACGTCCAAACGAGGACTTAAATTAACCCGAGGGCCGCACTATTACGCTGACGCAACAATGGCGGTACCTGAACCTTACTAGAAACAGCTTTTACATCTTATTTCCTGCGAAAGGTATCATGAGTTGTACGCAAATCATTTCTAGCCGTCTCTACACTTTTAAACACCAGTGAATAAACTAAATAACGTAAATGTTTATTTTTTGAAAAATCCGGAGAAGCATCGCGGGCCGCACAAAACGCCCTCGCGGGCCACATGCGGCCCGCATGTTTGAGATCCCTGGTCTAAAATAAGCGAAAAGTCGCAAGTCTCGACCTAGCACACGATGACGAATAGACAGCTAGTTCTTTGTGGGTTAACGTATTTTAATCGCTTACAGACTAACTCCATTTTCAACGTAGTGCTATGCTCGTCACCTTCGGAAATCTACTACAGCGAGCTATGTCACTTCCGGCTGGGCTCCGGCAGATCTATGGCTGACTGCTATAATAAAAACACCACAATAAAACTTTCTGAACGAATTTCAGTACGTTCCGCATTCCGATGTAACTTCTACGTAGAAACCTTTTTTTTAAACAGACAAAGTTCAGTTCAGGAAACAGTTGAGCTCTGTTGATAAAAATATCGGTCGTTCAATAAGCTTTTGTTCGAATGGACATTTCAGCACATTCAACACCTTCGCACCCACTAGCGAGTGCGCTGAGTCACCCATGCGTGGCGGCCGAGTAGCAACAGCGCGGTTCGTTAATCCGTCGCTTGGGGAGAAAAAATCGCTTTTACGGATAACATAGATGCATCAAGGTACAAGTGTCCTATTGAGTGCAGCAAACCGCTGCCTGGAGCGTTAGCGCGCATACACTATGAAGAAAAACTGCGCAGAAGACTGCAGTGCAAGGTCTGCCGTTGTCAACCACTGAACATTTGAGCTACTTCCGTACCATTACTTTTTGCCCGCATCAAAGGAAAGGGTCTACTTCTTAACCGTTTTAAGCAACTAACGCTTTGCTTGCGACTGACAACACATTCGTTTAAAGAGGCGGCGCATCGGTTGTCTGTCAAACATGTACAACACACAAGACGCGATTGTGACGCGTGAGAGGTGCACATTGTGACGCGTGTGAGGTGGACATTGTGATGAGCGTGAGGTAAATATTTTACGCGGCTATTCGCAGAGAACTGAAATATTAAACGAAAACCTTTGAACAATAGCCCGCGGCGCCACTTGTCCCTGACCTCTCCACTGACGAGACCATCTATCTATCCGGATGCAGGAGCGACGGCCGGCGAACTGACAAACTGTATTTGCGACATAGCTTGATCGAGTCGTGTAAATAGCGCAAAAACTAAGAGGCGCTCGATTCCGTAAAGACAAAGATCAGTAGTGCATTTGCTACTAAGACGTCTGGTCAACATCGTTGAGCTCGAACAGGTTTGTTGGCACAAGAAAGTAGACTCATCTCTGAAGCAAGCTAGAAATCCCCGAAAGCTTGTCTGAAAAAACACTGTTCGACCTGATCAAGCACTGCGCTACACAAGACGAAAAAATCCCTGAAACCTGACACCTCGCGTTTGATAGAGGTTCTTAGAAACCGGGAAGTTCGTTGTGATCGGTCGAGTACTTTCCGAAAAAAGGTGTGACACGAAGAGCAAGTTTGCTTGAATACCTGAAAACCACTTCCCATTAATCCAGAATACAGCAGATAGTTAGGTACATTTAAAAACCGAGATGTTTTATTTTCTGGATGCGTGCTATCTGCCCTGGCTGACATTTCCAGCGAAAATCAGAAGATGGTGCTTGAATTCCAGTTTTCATCGGCCATAGACCGAAAATTTTGTTTAATGACAGAAAAAATTCAGCCAGTTCGGTCACAATGTCTGGAAATATTGACTAGTGAATACAGCTACGGCGAGTTTCAAGACTGCTTAGGGACAAATGCCCGAAATGTCTCGCGAAGAAAAAACCCAGCTTGTACTTCGACACACGAGTACGTTCGAGTTACTCGGTCAGTTGTTCGGCACTTACAAACCGCAACTTCTTCATATTGAAAACACTTCACTGCAAACCGCTGTGGTATGCTGAGCGAAGCCACACTGTTGATGGGAAAGAGAACAAGAATAAGCGCCACAGCAGCAAAAAAAATTATTATTTAAGACGATCTCCACAATTTTTGAAGTTGCAAACCTGCGTGGCCGTGCGATGATATCGAAAAATGTGACTTTTTTTGCGATGTAGTGACAAAACTCGGAAAACACACAAGCTTTATCTTTGGTTTCTGTGCTGTTTCACTCCATTTGGGATTATAGCCACATGAGCAGTTTATTTCTTGTTATAATTGCGCCCACATGGCATCACAACAACAGTAAACGTCTAGCTTTCCCCACACATGAACGATGGACAGACATCTCAGTCATCCTCCAAACTGCAGAAGAGAACTCTACACCGCAATTAGTACATTGCACGCACGCAGCATGGTTCAAAACGACTGTTACACAACGGAAAACTTGCCGGTCCTACGCACCAAAACGAGCTTAGCGCAACGCTTTAGCGTGGGCAAAGAGCAAAGTTAACATTGTGCAGCGCGAGGCGTTTGCTGAAAAGCGAGCAAGACATAGCACACATTTCTATCATGGTTCGCATAACGCGACGGATCACGTGACAATGCTTAGCACGTGATTGGCCAGTGCACATGAAACGCGTCACAATCAAACAAAGCTTCGACGACTACAGCGGCATGTATCAATTACGAAGAACTTGCTGGTTTACATTTCGCCACTGGTCACTTTCTCTCACAAGGAAACCTCGCATCGCTTTACCCAAGCCTTCCGAACGAGCCCCACATTGATTATAATCGTGAATTCACCAAAGACTTTTACAAGCACACCTCGCACAAGCTCAACGCATACATGAAAATATAAAATTACATAAAGCAGCGAATGTCAATCACAAGTTTGCCAAGAAATACTTCGTGACAGGGGAACAACTGGAGCATGACAGTTCATAGCTTTGCCCAACTAAATTTTCAACACGAGGGCCGTTACATCATTGCAGCAACAATAAATACTTCCACCAACTTCCACAGACGCTTACCATATAATATTTTGGCCTGTTGCCGGACGAAAAGCTAGTGGATGCGGTCCGTAGGCATGACACAGTATTAACAATTATCGTACACGCATATGTGCAAATCAACCTATGGATTCCGATTAATTACCTAACGATACACGCGATTTGACAGTTGCTACCAACCAAGTCATGCAACCGGCAGCACATGGAACTGGTATGGAACTCTTAATACAACCAAAACTTGTAGCAAGGCAACCTGTTTTAAATGAGTCTGTTTAATCTTGTAAGTGGCATACAGTGCAACAAATGTATCGCTTTTTTGCTATACAAATTTCTACGATCGTACATACACTTCATATCAGACAGCTTGTATCCGCCGTGATTAACGTTTCAGCTCGGTAAAGTGTGACGTCATCAATTAGACGTCGCACGATAAATCGATGACGTACACCCTAGACACAATCAAGAAAATAAATTTTTGTACCTTTACGAAGCTATCAGAAGCTTCGTGCGCATATTAACTGGAGATCGATTGTACGTTGTAATTTATGTAAGAGGTGATGAGCACGAACTTATTAGAAGCTACCTTTCAAATTCATATCTTTTAAGAGTTTATTATTATTAGAAGCAAGTGCCTTTGGACGCCGCATTTCTGCAATGAAGTGAAGGGGCACCAAGATGGTGGAGGTGAATCTGCTCAAATATGAACGTCCTTCGTGGACAAAATCGTCACTCACGCGAACTAAACCGGGTGGTTTACTTATGCTCTTCACCTCACAAACAACAACAACACCTGCTTCTCTGACCGACAATAACAATAAAATTAAATCGCAACTTGGCGGAGTAGATTTGAAGGGTTTATTGAAGGTATTCAAACGTGGAAAGCCAGAGACCAACTTGTGTTGCGATCGGAAATCCCGAGCGGCATATGCGCAAAGCTTCGCACCGTGGCAGCAAGCAACAATAGAGATCATGCGTCGCAATCACTCTTACTATTGCTTGCTCGCGCTACATATATAATGGTGTTATTCTTCACGCACGTCCCGTTCGTGGTGAATCACACAATCAACGTAACGCCACCGGAGAGGTTGCAACACTTGCTAAAAAGTTGTTGACTTGAAAGTTATGCGCTGAGAACCAAGAACCAAAACAGAATAATATGATTATTATTGCTGTGTTTTGAAGCAACGATAGAAAAAGACCCAGCTGTCATCATTCTTTACAGTTCTAACCTTGTTTGACAAACTCTAGTTTCCAGCAACATTTCTAAGCAGCAATGTTGATCAATGTTTCTCTCCATAGCACTCGACCAACTACGCATCGCCCTTGTACAGACGCATCTCACAGCCAAGGCTGCCACTCTCAAATCAAGTGCAGCAGAAAATTAAATATCGGAAAGCTAAGTCATACCTCGTAGGTCAGGACTACTTTGTTCCGTCACATAATATCGAGTTAATCAGGTGTCCGAATAATCGAAATCGAATGAATAATAATTGAGCGAAATACTTCACAGCACAAATGCTATCAACCTTAAATGATGGTGACGATGTGCTGTATACAGTGAGTTACGGTAGAACTCGCTGAATTTGACGCCCAAAATGAAGCAGAATAAACCATAGACTTAAGAAACGCTATGAACTTACCGTATTTACTCGATTGTAAGCCGCGGCTTATAAAGTTTTTTTTTTTCATCATGTTTGCGGCTTAAATTCAAGGGCGGCTTACATTTTTCTTTTTTACATTTTTTTCATTTTTTCAGCTTCGTCTGGTTTTTGTGATAAGATAAGGATACGGTGTAGAATTTATCGCAAGTGCTGCATCATACGGCATTCGCAACCGGCGAATGCCGTATGCCGTTTAACGCGAATACCGTTATACGCGAATTCAAGAACATTTGCCAGTAACCATACTTTAATTTTCGTGCCCACCCAGATACCTAAAACCCATATAGACACCGGTACAGTATATGCGGCTTACAATCAAGGGCGGCTAACAATCGAGTAAATACGGTAGGCAAATAAAGGTAAACTGCTTGTACAACATGGTTTAACAAAAGACTCGAATTATTTGTTTATTAATAGATTTGATGGCAACTGATGACTTGGAAAATGATGTTGTTTCAGGAGAGGCTAGAAGGTAACGAGTATAAAAACTTGACTTAATTTAAAAACAAAATCGAATTTAACACATGATGAAGTATGTTATCGCAAGTTGCACTACCGCCTCTCTGTTTAACTTTATTGTGTACAAATGGCACCTTCTTTGTGCGTAGAAAAACACCTTTCAAACCTCCATTGTTTTTGCCACCTATGAAAAACGCAGGAAGTTAGCGTCACAAATAGGGTAGAAACACCGGCCTCGTCAGAAGTCTCTTTTTTGATTCCTTTATTTCATGACCTGATCGAGCCAGAAATTGTCGACACACATGAACAACAGTTATGACGCATGAAAAAATTAATTACTGGCTCAAAAACAGGCCGCGAACCTTCAAAGAACACGCGACTGTTAGTGCTGAGAAGCACACTACATCATGACTACGTTCATTCACAATTTTATTGGCAACTATTATTTATGACGTTTACAATTTACCTTCAACAACTCGAATTACGTTTCAGCGCTTGGGAAGCAAGAAGGCTGCTGTTCTTCAACAATAAACTAAATCAACAGTAATAGACTAATGGCTTCGCTGTCTGTCACAAACGCTGCATTTACACAAAAAGCACATGTACGAGCTATGATCAGGCTGTATGTAAGGCTGATATCTCCAAAAATAAGTCATAAAAAGAAGTATTATGGCAAGTTTCAACTCTTTTCCTGACCAAGTTCTTCTTAATATTCGAGTGGCTCCACAGGCAATGTTTTTGTATCAACCATTTCATTACTTCAGAAAACTAAACATTATTTGTTTTCATTAAACGCCTCTGGTGGCAGAGTACACGGTAAACTGCTGACAAGATCCGGACCACTGTTCCTGCACAATTTACATGTTAATTATTTTGTGTAATCTCCCGACCATTTATATTCTCACATTTCAAGTTGTTGCCGAACGCGCGCAACACGCCTGCGAACAGAGGGCGCGATCTGCAACACACGCTTGTGAAGCCAAACACCGCTATGAACAGCAAAACGGCAAAAATGAACCATTCAAACACAAACCTTCTTTGTTGAGCAAGACATTGGACGGTTTGACATCACGATGGATGACGTGCAACGTTTCTTGTAAATAACGGAGGGCTTTCACGATTGAAACGGCGATAATTCCCAGGACATCCTCCCCTATAGTCAAACCACGATCTTTTACCTGAAACACAGGGTAACATTATTAATCAACTGCAAATATCAGTGGGCCTGCGCAATGACAAAAGGCAAAAAAGCTTGTAAGTAATAATTCAGGGTTGTTTACTTAAGATTCCTTCGTCTATCTAAACAAATCAGAAAACACCTCTGTTTGATCAAGTTTGCGCTGCGCATGAGTGGGAAGAAGTACCCAGTTTGGCCAGGTTAGGAAGGTCAGTGTTGATATGGTGGGTACAGAAGAGTTGAAGCTTTGGTAGGGTTGATTAAACTCACAAACCATCTCGGCCGACACTCAGCATTCTGAGGCACAGATAAGGTAGTTCATCAAAATATATTCGCCTATTAAGGTTTTTCCACTGTTTCCAAGCTGCGTGATTTCGATCATTTTTCAACGACCGAAAAAAAATTACGCCAAATCGGTGACAATCTCTTTTTCAGCAAAATGTCCGAAAACGAAAAATGACTGAATTTTAAGTTATTTCAGACAAAAGACAGAAATCTCTCAACAAAAAAACAGGTTCCGAGGATTGCTGTTGAAACGAATGAACTAAAGTAGAATCACTTCAAGACTTACATGCGGTTCTGAAACGGCCGTACCGGCCCAAGGTGCTTAACTCCTTGCTTTCAAGCTGACACAAAAATCACGAAAAAATCTCAAGCCAAAAATAATCATCAATCAAAATTGGATGTGCGAAGAAGACAGAAACACTGACCTTCTTATAAAATTGATCAAGCGATGTATCCATTACTTCCATACAAATCCACACGTCACCTTGCCGGAACAGAGCTCCGTAAAATGTAACCTTTCAGCACAAACATAAATTAATGAGTAATATGAAAAACAACGATTTCACAGTTTCACTCCACGCAGAGTGCCTGACCCACTGGAATGCTTTTCTTATCTACTGAAATTATAATAATGATACAACAATCCATGTCTTGAAAAATAACGGAATGTCTGATTCTGTGCTGAGAAAGGAATTCTTTCAATAGACAATGTCTTGAAAAACGAAGGCATTGACTTCATATGTGGTAGAAAATAAGGTCCGGTAACTTACCGTATATTCGCAATCAACGGAACGCATGGCCACATCCAAATCCATTAACAGTCGTTTTTGCTCTTGCGAATTTAATGTTGCCCGTATTCTTTTAACAGCCATTATGTTGTCAGTCGGCTTGTGGCGCATCTGCAACGCAAACAAACGTGGTTTTGAGGTGACGAGTCGTCAAAGTACAGAAAGAAATATACAACTGCGAGCAGGCAAAAGGAGATGCTCACTTTCTCCACCACTCCGTATGCTCCCCTGCCTAATTCTTCAATCACAGTCAAATCATCGGCGCGGATGTCGACATCAGTCCCACCGATATTCATCCGCGAATGAGGTTTATGTGGGACTTTCGAAGATTGCTGTACCTGCAGTTGAACATAATCGCATCACCTACAAAATGTCTGCAGACATGGCAGCCGATATTGACGACAAATAATTGACAACATTATCCAAAAGCGTTGATGGTTAAGAAAGAGTCGAACAGGAGACGATGGTCATCTAAAATTAGATTTTTTTTTACCCATAAGCCAAGACGCCAACGCAATGTCAGCCATACCGGTCTGTTTGCACAAAACGTGTCTTGTAGTATCTGCACGTGTACGGGTTTCCCACTAATAATATGCAAATTAATGATATACTACATGAAGGTTCTGCACTGTCATCAAGTACCACCAGGTTTCAAAGACTAAATCGAAGTGCTCTCCACAATTGGGGTAAGCAATGAATCAGTTAGTACATTTTTAATAGAAAACCGATTTCATATAAAATACACACCTCAGTCCTAGAATCTTATTCAAAAAGAAACTATATTCATTCATATTCTATCCTAACCACTGACACATCAAATAAGCAGTAGACGACTTTGTAGAAAATACCCAATGTTCTGAATCAGGGATTGACAGTCACAAATACTTAGAGGCATTTGGACTCGTTTTCAACATTTTAAACGAGGATAACACTGCATATCTTTTATTTTACTGTGTAAACAAGTTATAAAACTACCAAGATGGGCCAAAAATTTTATTTTAAAATAATTTAAGTTTCAAACATGCTGTAATACTCACATTTATAAATAAATTTTAAATGGTGAACTATCATAACCACTATTTAAGATGAAAACTTTTTTATTTTGCAAGTCTTATGGAGTTACAACGGAGCAATAAAAAAATCGCATTCAACTTGGGAAACATCGGTTTTGCATGCTTTTGGTTTAATGCTTGATTTTGACATTGTATGTAAACACTATGCTTATCAGCTTGGCTGATAATCTTGTACTTGCGTCTGAAGTAATTTTTCAAATATTTGTCGGACTACTGATTTGGTTATTCTATTTATCCTAATTGCAACTGCTACAAAATTCAATAATTTATTCACTTTCCATCTGTGCAGACAAAACTTGTTGCTTATGCAAGCCTGTAAAATTATATTTGAAATATGTTAGTCAGGTAATTTCCCTATAAAACAATTTTTTAAAGAACTTGTTATGCTTGGTGTCCTAAATTGGCTACTGACATTGCTATGATACATCAAATTACACCACAATAATTTGCGTATATTAAACAACAAGCTGTACTCATATTGATTTAGTGTGTTTAGTTTCTGAAGACATGCTTGCACAAAACACTGTGGATTTTCCATAACTCCTTTTCGTACATATTTTCAAGTCAAATTAAATACAGTCAAATGGCTGTTGTCTTGTACACTATGTTGTATTTTTTGAGTGAATTAACAAATAAAAACCTCACCAGATGGAACTAGTGGTTTCAATATACTTCTTATCTCTAATTTTCTAAAAGGTGAAGACTGTATATCAACGGAATGGGTTTTGTACAAGTAAACGTAAATTTGATTCTATATATTGACCAGTGGTACACAGAACCACTGGCCTAAATAAATCGATAGCGTTGAAAGCCAAACTAAGCCACACTGAATAACTTTGATTAAAACATAAGACAAAACAGGGAAGACATTTATAATATAATTGTGGCACTTCCTATCATTTATGTCATGCAAATTTATTCCAGCATTACAAAGCAGTTGACTTGTGCAACTGATTACCCAGATTTTTTGGCTGGAGTCAACAAAAATAACCTGTTCTGAACTGCAAAATTAAATCTATTTAAGATCCTATAATAACTCAATCACCCAAAGTATGCTTTTCATTCACTCATTCAGGGTTGTGGAGTTGGTGTCCCAAGGAATCAGAGGTTTTTGGGTTGAGTCAGAGTCAGATTCCTAAGAACACTAGGTGTCTGAGTTGAATTTTCTTATCCGACTCTGGAAGCCCAATTCAATCATTTTCTTACAGTGCACTCCTAAGTTAGGAATCCTAACTGATGCCTGATGAAATGGTACAATTTCTTTTGAAACTTTTATTGAAACAGAGAATTCTTGCTATGTACCACGATTTCCATTGGTTGCTAGTTGCTCAAAAATTGTTGACAACCAACTTTATTCACATTACGTTAAAGAGTTGGAAATTTTGGAAAGGTCAGAGTTGGAGTCTGACATTATACCTCCAACTCGGCATTCATTTCATCTATTTTGAAATTGAATGTCATTTCTGGATGGTTGGAAGGCTGCACCCTAGGTTTCAAAACACCTCACAGTATTCAGCAACAGCTGGTAGTTTAAGGTTCCACACAAAGGTATCATCAAGCCAAGTTGGAGATGTAATCATACCAGCTGCTTCTTGGCTGGTTCTGGGACATTTTCCTGGGGACGTAGCAGCACAATTTGCCAGTCTCTGCTTCACAACTGAATTAGAAATCCTATCTAAAACCAGTGAATCACTTGCAGAAGCAACTTTTGGCATCAACCGTAACTGACCTAGACAAAAATGTTTCTGGATTCAATTCTACAAGCTGGTTTTTGCTTTATGATGATATGTATAACAACAAAAAAATAAAATTGAGCTGCAATAAATGTTACAAAAATGCTGCCATAACCACTCATCTTTAACACTTTGAGAGCCGGGGTACGATATATTCGTACTTTGATTTCAGCCTAAAACCAGCAATTTCAGTTGCCTTACCAACGCCCTAGCTCCTCCGCCGATTGCGCTAGAGAGCTGTTTAATGGCTCAAACGGATCGGCCAGCCTAGTAGATTACACTCGAAAAAAAATTTTT
>Ga0210059_1008406_pt1 | contig 16300 bp, 11 predicted proteins | sample Ectturendosymbi2_FD_188042 | JGI IMG/M metagenome (GOLD analysis project Ga0210059, IMG submission 188042) | Ecteinascidia turbinata endosymbiont from Florida, USA - Sample 2 (SPAdes) (version 2) | ecosystem: Host-associated > Tunicates > Ascidians > Unclassified | place: Key West, Florida...
ATATCAATATTGTGCAGCAAACAAGCTGCGAGCCTCTTTTTCCCGTTGTTCAAATACAGTTAAAAACGTACTTTTTCGTTCGTTTTGTACGCCCAGGTACGCATCTCAATTATGGTGTAATTTCAGGAAGTCATGCATGCAGAGATTGCGGGTGGCATATAATTTTGGTTGCAGAGCTCTATACAACTTTCCCTGGAGAGCGAGTGTTAGTAGCCATCAAGTTCAATGTAACATTCCTGCCTTTGAGGCTCTGCTACGTAAATACAAGTACCTGTTTCTCGAAAGATGCAGAAAATCTAACAACTTATGGTTACGTGCTTTGATGCAGTCAGATTGCTTGTACTCGTCACTTTTCTTTGAACACTACAATCGCATTTTACTCTGTGATTGAGTGATCGAACTTTGCAGTGTCCGTTTGATCGATGGCGTGTCAAGCCACAACGTTTTCGCACTTTACCTCGACTAGACCAAGTTAGGAATTAGCGCCCTACTCCGCAGTGGTGCTGTAACAAGTGTTACGTGTTAGCTAACAATAGTGTTACGAATGTGTCTGTAACCCTATGGTTCTGTCTTCAATGCAGTTGCAAAAAGTGTCTGTAACTCTGTGATTTCGCCGGCTTCAATGTCTTGTGCTACGTTCTGTATTGTCTGTTTTATCAACCTGCGTTCTGCAGAGTGTGTGTGTTCATACTATGGACTTCGTGTCTGCTATAAACAAATAAATTAAATTAAATTTACACGCAGATGCACAGGCAGCACATAATACAGTGCTAAGCGGTGTGACTTGTTTCCCTTATGCTTCATCATTACACGACAGTTGACCCAAGAATTACATGTCAGTGCAGTTCCGTCGAACTACTGACTGAACCGACGAAGAGAAATTGTGAGTAGGTACGAAGGTATGAAACTTCAGGTCGCCTAAGAAAATATTAGTCACAGTTCAGAACTTGAAGTAACTGGTCTTGCGCTGACGAATGAAAAGGTTTTGCGTTTGGGTCGACGCCCAGTTTAATGACACCCTTCCTTTCAACACGAAGCAAATATTGCAAAATCCCCAATATTTTTGCGAGTGCGGGTGCGTGAACGAACCGTGCAGACAGAATCAAAATCCCAATGTAAAGGCAGCGATAAAAATTTACCCGGATACTCCTTTAAAATGGGTTTTGTGTTTTTCAGTAAGATTAGAAATGCGGTTAGTTTATAGGAAACGGAATTCTGAAATAACACCCAACGGGTGTGTGAATAGCGCACGCAAACGTCTTGGCAAGTCAAACAACCTGTACGATTTCACTCAACTCAATCGCCATTATCAGCCGTCCATGCAATAACGTCGGAAAAAACTCAAAATGTTCCGGTCGATGGTTGGGAAGATTGATACTCGCACCCAAACATCACGTTTCGCTTTTCATCAAAAGAAACCGTGACGTAAAACAGAAAGCGGTATACTGTTACCAGTGATTCGTTTACAGGCGCGACGTGCTCTTACCAGAGCAGTTAGTTTTGGTGCAAAAAATAAGGGATTAACGTTCCACACGGAATGGCATCTAAAAGTCAGCGGCGCTTCTTAAACTGTTCAAAGTTGACAAACAATCACAAAGCACAGTCGCAAGCAACGGCGCCATCTCGCAACACCCACCCTCGTCCAGTGCATCCCAAACGCTTTTCGGGATTTTTCGTGAGAAGACCGGTCAAGAAGGAAGCGACCTCAGACGACATTGAGTCAGGCATTTTCACTTCCTGAAAAATTAACCATGCTGCTTGCTTATTCTGCGGCCGTATGCGCAGGGCATTAGCCGTGGCAGTATTGTCAGCTTTGAAGAATGCCTGACGGCAGCATTGTAACTCCATCGCCGCTCGGCAATCCGTAGCGGACAACCGGTAAATAACCACAATGATCGGGTTTGACCTTTTGTGTGTCGAATGTCAAGTCAGAGGCTACAATGGTTTGAAGTCCAGCAAAGGCTTCTCAACACGTCAGCAAGAAAGGATTAAAGCAACATCCTGCCAGCTTTCCTGATTAGTTTTGAACAAAAACGCCAAGAAAACAGTCACGCAGTCGTGCAAAAACTTACAGACGGAGGCTATTTAACTTCTGCAAAAAAAAAACGGTTGGACGACTTCATGCATGTTAAACGTCAATTGCAACAAATTTTGCAATCTTGTTTTGCAACCAGTTTCGATTTCAGGTAGAATTTTTGAGAGAAAAAGTTTTGCGACAAATTACAGTGAAAATTGCTTTTCAGAGCAGCAGAAAATTACGTCACTGAAACACTTGCTGCGGTAGCTCATAAGCAGTGGTTCTTAACGGGGTCCCCGGAAGGAGTGCCAAGTGTTTTCTTTTAATTATCAAATGCACAAACAACAACAACAACAACCACTTTGACTGATGACATAACAACAGACGAAGGGTCGCGAAGCCAATATCTTTAGGAATAGGGGTGCTTGCGGTTTGAAAGGTTAAGAACCACTGCTTCAAAAGAAGGAAATCACAGCTTCCTTCAAAAACTATCACCAACACCAACTCACTGAATTTCTACACTGGGACGCAATTAAAGACTTACCATGTTAAGCGTCATCTTATCTATCTCGGCCTTGTCTTTCGTTTTGTGATTACGGAATGGCGAATGACCTCTCAGGAGCTTGAAAATGGTGCAACCGTAAGAAAACCAATCCGCGCCGGAATCGTAAGAGACGCCTTTCATTAAAACTTCAGGAGCGATGTAGCCATGAGTGCCGCTGTAACACGAAAACGTTTAACCCTTTTTGCTTATTTCTACACAGCAGAGCAGAACGACCGAGCGAAGCCGTACTCGACCAAAGCGATACAACTGCACAGAATAATTGCGCTGAATGACTCAACGTACAATGAACAAAGTAGACTTCATTAACGATATTTTCCCGGAAGACGAACATAATCGTTCACAGTTGTAAGTGAAGAAATGCGATTCACAAACACAACCACTTTTCGGTAGAATTTCCGGCTCGTTGGTTGTTGATATTCAGCATTTATCTTCAGCACTCACATTAGCTCAATATCAAGGTACGATTTCCCGAAGAGCAATAATACAAGAGCCCAGTTGTAATGCGTGCTATTTGGCATCGCTGAGGCAGTAAAGAATAAAAAACTTCGGAATAATATAAATCCGATTACTCTTTGTCGAACAAGCAAAATACTGGTCTACGGCTGGGGATGCACCGATAAGCAATAGGGCCGATTGCTGATTAGGCTTGGTTATTTCGGACGATACCGATTAAGTGGTCAATGCAATGGACTTGTGCACAGTGACATATTAATTTGCAATGCACATTATTAATTATATATGCGTGTCAGATGACTGCTTTGGGAGTGTTTAACATAAACAGTACTTCACTTTCTTCTGCAAACAAAGGAGTTAATAATGAATGATATCAAATCATTTCATTTTTCAGTGAAAGCAATTAATTCACAAATGAAAGGCCAGGGCATTAATGTTTAAATCCCATACGGCTCAACGAGGCATTGTTTGGCAATTTTTCAAAGTTGGTAAATTAGACGTTACTTTCCACAAGCGCACTTTGTGTAATGCCTCTATAGCAGTGGTCCCCACACTTTTTTATGTGCGACCCAAATCTGAGTTTAACGAACATCTCACGACCCAAGCCAAAACATTGAATAAATGTATTTTACGTGCTTAAGAAGGGAAAATGTGTCAAACTACTCTACTACTACATAGCCTAACTTTCATACTATCAACCCTTTCTATCAATCAACCATGATATTCCACTGATCTTTTTACTGAACTATTGAGCTCCAAAATACTTCCGTGATCAACAAATCTTAACTTAACAGCTAGTTGGCTAGTAGCTGCGCTGCCATCAAAACTTTCGGAAACCCACTTGTTTTAATAAGACGAAGCCAAATGAAATGCGTCTGATGCAATAATTCAGTCCATCATAGAATTGAAAGAACTTGAAAAATGAAAATAAAAAAGTGCGTTTTGACAGATTTTAATCACCTTGGCGCGACCCATTTTTCGACCCTTCGCGACCCATACTTTGGGAACCGCTTCTCTATTGGAAGAGGAAGATCAGCTATAACTTCCACAACATTTAATATGATTTTATCACATTAAAAAATCTACTGCTTATGAAACCGGTAAAACAGAGTGGCAATATGAAGATGTTGGATGTTCAACACGATCGGCAAAATTTGCAAGTATCCACCTCAAATACAAACTATTCTACCTGATATAATGGAGAAGCTATGAAACGTTCAAAAGATACACACTATCTGATTGGAGAAATAATTGCTGTATACTTGCAACCATATTTCGTTGGCTTTGACTTGGGATTTCAAAGTTTGATCAAGAAAATTTTTCCTATCTAGTGTATTCCAAGCCGAAAATACCTTACTGAGAAAACACTACGCAATATGTATCAACATGAAAACTAGTAAGCTAGTCTCCAATCCACAAAGACAACGAAGTCTAATCAATCAAGCAAATTTTTTTAATCGGAAATCGATTTCACTTAAGGCTACGTATCCTCAGTCCTGAAATCTTATTCAATCAGAAAAAAATGCAATCAAAATCTGTCCACAATGCCAAATGTATTTCACCACTGACGATTGGACAGCTACTACTAACAATTCTCCAGTTTTGAGTATAACGGGCCACTGGTTAATCGATGAATTTCAACAAGAGCTATTTTGCGAAAAGTGACATATGTACATGTAATGGTGTAACATTTTGTTGCTTTTGAACAGCGGGTGAGCATCATAGCAAAATAAATACGGTAAGAATATAGTGCAAAGCAATACAATATTGACCAAACATTTTATAAACTCTTTGTCAAATCATGACACTTTCGAGGCACACTTGTTGGAAACCCTGGCTTAGAGCCACTATGATGCTACAGGGTGTCCATAAAGTCTCTTTACAATTGTAAAAATGTGTAATAACCAAGTCAGTTGTTAAGATACCTTAGATTTGTTTTATTTTAATCAGTGTTTACTTTTGTGATCACATTAAAATTTTGTGTTTGCGGTATTCTTTCAAATAGTTATGTTAAATTACTGTTAAACGTATCCCTAAAAAATGACTTCTCAAGAGAAGGCACAATGCGTATCATGGTTTACTGAGTCAAAATCTGACGTGCAAACTCGGCGAAAGTGCAGAGGTATGAAAAATATCAACCCATCACGTCCTTCAATTCGTGCATGGGGCGGTAAATCTATGGAGACAGGGACATTGTTAGCAGAAGGAGTGGGCGGCCAAGAACATCTGAGGAAAACATCGATCGTCCAAGCCAGTCCCAGGGTTGCCAATTTGACAGATTTGCCGCTAGATCTAGCGGATTTTAATCCTGTCTAGCTGCAAAATAATTGGTCTGGCGGCCTATACAATTGGTCTTATTAAAGCGGATTCTGGGGAATTTTGCAATTTTTCTAACTTGAAAGGTCTGTTTAGACTTGGCAACCCTGTGCCTTGCTCGTTGTACCAGCCAGACAATTGGAAATGCCGCGTTCAAAAGTGAATAACGTCCTACAGAAGAACTTGCGACTGTACGCTTGCAACTGTTACAGGCACTCAAGCCACAACGAAGGAAGTTTGCAGTTAACATGCCGGAACGAAGCTCTGAGTATGAAACATTCCTCAGGCGAGTTTTTTAGTGATGAGTAGGGCAACCAAAAAGTCAAAATTTTTCTGCCGTTTTCAATGTTTATGAAACGTCCACAAACAAAATTTCACGCTAATACCATTGAGGAAATCCCAAGTTATTAGGTCAAAAAAAGTCATAATTAATCATTAGGTCAAAATTTGTCATTGGGTCAAAACTTTTCTTGCAGCACAGTTTTTTCTCTTTATCGATATTTCACTGAAACTACAACAACAGATATTGAAGTTTAGTTGCAATTCTGTAATAATAATGGTTTTGTTGCGCTTTCGGACGTAATAATGTATTTTTGCATACTACTGGAAGATCGAATATTATGTAGGATAGGCGTGGTAAGGCAGGAAACGTGGTCTTACAGTTCGTGATTTGGTAAAAGCTCAATCCATTGTGCATATAGTGTTTCAACTTCATGATGTTCTCAGGTTTGACTCTACTGTAGTTATTAAGGTACTTATCCTTAGACAACCAAATTTTATCCCCAAATTAAACAATCAAATTTAAAAAAAATTTTAAGTATAAAGTGCATGAATATGTTTCTCAGTTAAGGTTAACACCTAAGGCTGAATTATTTTGGAGTTGCAAACGCAGAAAATTTATAGGTCAAAATAAAGTCAAAATTTGTAAATTACTGTATAATGTCAAAATTTTAAATTTTTAGGTCAAAAAATTGGTTGCCCTAGTGATGAGGCAACCTTAAAAATTTGACAACCACTGTTTCCACTAGAACAATCTTAATTAAAAAATCTTGTGAACCGCCTTTGTAATAAATTTTAAAATTTGCAAAGAGACTTTATGCAGTTTATGGACACCCGGTATACACTGCAGCTTTCACTGAATGAATCAATATTTGCTCAGTAAGCTGTGAGAACTATATTAACAACCAGCTGAAACATTGTTACTAATTTCAGTCATTCTGCGGTTAGGACGTTGACAGTTGGGTTTAAAGAAACAAAAAATTGATGTACATACTAGATGTTAAAAAGGTATGTTGAACTGCGAAAAGCACTTGTTACCTGTGCTGTCGATAGTAATATTCACACTTCCAGAATCAAAAAACACGTGACAAGGTGCAGGCGGCGCCGATCGATAACGGGGGCGGGCATAGGCACGCAAACCAACTAAGCAATATTCAAATGCACTCACACGCTGGCGTGCGGCTTTTTCTTCGATAAGTCGCAGGCAAGCCCCAGGTCAGAGATCTTCGTGTGGCCCTTTTCATCCAACAAGATGTTAGCCGGCTGCGAGTAACAAGGCGAGTGAAGGGTTAGGCGTCTGAAAATCAATAAGCCGGTCTGCCAAGCACTCCGCCGTTCTGTGCCGTGATCTTTTTCGAATGAATTATTCTCGAATAATTCTTGACTCGGCACAGAGCGAACAAGATCAATATTATCAAATGCCAGCACCAATGACAGCTCGCGGCTGCGAGGCGCAAAATATTTTTTTGGTGCGCAGAGAGAATGGAACTCGCCAAACATATTCGCTTCGTGTGGCGACCGAACACAATTCTGATGACATTCGGATCGCAATGAAATCAAAAGCATTTCCATGCGATCTACGCTGGAGTGACAAACCAGACTAGCGGATGACACGGCCGCTGTCCAGCCACAACTAGAAATAAACATCTTTCACGCAAATAGCACCGCTTCACTAGAGAGGACAGACGGGTAGTTTCGCAGACACGACGTTGGACGTCCTAGTTTTACGGCAAAGCGGGAGTTAATAGAAAATAACGCTTGGAAAGGGTTAAATGCGCTGCAACAACCAGTGGGACGTTGACCAATGATTAGGGACTATAATTCGTGTTTGCTGATCGACGAAACAGACGCAGGCGTGATCAATTGTGACGCTTTCGGTCAATAAAATGCAGCTAGAGCAAACACGTTGATTGCGCTGACAAAATTTTGCTGCTGGGAGCGCCTTGCGTGGTGGCGTTGCAAGTAACGGAAGCGATAATGATGCGCAAAGCACCTGTCTAGCATGTCGCGCAACGGGAGGATGTTTCACGATATCGGCACGCTTTACATTTCAAACGGGATATTAATAGACGCCTAATGACAGGGCGAGTCTGACACGATAGCCCTTCGTTAGCTGTACTACACACAAGCGAAGTTGGCTAATGGCTAACATCATACGGAGGATAGCTGATGGCGCTTGTACATCATTGACATTCTCTGGATTCAGAACAAGAGCGACGACACAGTGCCAGCAACATGTGTCCTTACATTAACAACGCATAACGTCATGTCGTCTATGTAGGTGATGCCGTACACAAAACAGAGGTCAATTAACTAAGTGGTTGGCATTGTGCAACAAGTTCCAATTCGCAATGGGCGTGCCAACTTTGCTAGAACGGCATGTTCGCTGATGACTTATCAGCACGCCAGATTACGTTTACGACTTCAATCACCAAAAAAGCAGTAGAACTTACTTGTCATCAAGATTTAACATTACCTTTGAGCAATAAGCAAAAATGTTGACATTAAGCATTGGATCCACAGTAAGTACTGCAATAGGTAAACAGTGTAAGTAGCAGCTCACTAATGTATACGGAAAATCATCTGACGTTCTTTGAGTGTAAACAGCCTATTTCAATGGTTTGCATTTTCATAACATCGAAACTTTCACTTCAGGAAATCGACCTCGCCCCAGCAGTGACTTTTCTCTGTCGCAATTAACATCGAATCTATTTTAGCCATCTTTTGTGCAATTCACATTTTTTGTGCAAATTCTCCGCTAAACAGTGGCATTGTGCTTGCTTGTTTACCGGCCAGGAACATTCTTGTTACACGCACTGTGTGGTCTTTACTCGAAAGCCTGACATGCCTGTCATCACATAGGATGAACTGCGCCGATAGCAAGCTATAGGTCAGTGGCAATTATTGCAATTAAGCTACGGACGAAAACGACAGGTGCGGTATACATGTCATAAATTATTACTGCGTGTTTATTTTTGCCCTACTCTTTTTAGAGCTGAAACAAATCGTTGAAAACCGAAACCTGAAACTGGGAGATCAGGTTGAAGATCTCCTTCCGACTTTTATCATTGCATTTCTTTATATCAAACGAACGGAAAATCAGTTTCAGTTTCATTTAATAAGTCTAGATCTTACCCCTCTCCCTGACAATGCTACATCCATGAAAAATGTGCAAAGCACTGTCGTCAGCAAAACGATTTGCACATTTTTACAAAATTAAAAATATTGGAACTACTCTAGAAAAATTATTTCAAGGCATTTTCCTAGCCGCAAAAGTTCGAACCATATCAAGTTAATAAACATGCTGCGCTTTCATTACACCAAGGCCTTTCTGCATCGCCCGCAATAACTTCCACACTAGTTAGCGTTTTCTAAATGCCGACACAAGTTAATGATATGGATTCCGCAGAAACCGAAACGTGCTGCATTTAACAACTTCTTCAGCTGAAAAAGCAGCGTAACCATTAGAAAATTGTTGCCTTCAACTTCTCAGCCGAGCATGTACTTTCAAATTATCGTGTGCGTTTCCCACGGGCGTTGTATGAAGTGCAAGTTTCACCGACTGGCTATGGACACCAACAGCGGTTGAAAAAATTCGTTTTTGCGCGAGACTAGCCTAACCAACTGTTTATCTTCACTGGCGGCCAACTGAGGAACAATTTTTGTCGAAGAAGGCTGTTCCTCAAAAAGCCGTGACGATTTACGCCGTCAAGCTGCCCACCCTGTTTGTGTCAAATAGGTGGAAAGGCGCATTTATCTTTGGCAACCAACCTTTTAGGAGGCCTTCACTGGAACGCCAAACGTTGAAGGAACATTACAACGATTCAAACCAGCTTCAATTTCTTATGCAATGTACAAAAAGCGTCGATAAGTTTCGTACCTTCACATCAGTTTGTCCTGGGTCAAAGACGCTAATTAACTTTCATCGCTTTTTACTATGATTTTTTTGCCACACACGCGTTTGAAAGACCAAGTTCTTCGAACTGCCACCACAATGGTGCGTCGTACTTCACGCACGCATACATTTCTAGCTTACCGACGCGCATGCTTGAATACCGATATGGACGCAATTTCCTTGTACAGAGAAACGCCTTTCGCACCACAAATCCTTACTGCGGCGATGCTCGGACTCAAGAAATACGTTCGTAAATAACGCATGGTTGTCGCCAAACTTTTCTTTCACTTTTAATGCAACCGCAGTAATGAATGTCTTCCTGATTTGTACGCACGGGGTGGAACAGGTCCTGCGAACCGGCGCCGCAACGGATTTGGTTGGGTAGTGTTTACCGCTTTGCTTTCAGTCCAAGTTTCGATCCCGACGAGGATTATGAGAGGTCTTAATCTGCTGAAATGGCAGAAAATGTAGCCGACACACTTTCTATACCTCAGAGGTGATTTTCCAACAGCATTTTTTGGCAACGAATAACTGTTTGGCCACACGACCATCATGAGGCACGATTATTTAGTGACATGTCGTTTCACAGCTGGCTGACACGACCCAGCCTTGGTATGTCTCGAAATTGAAACTTTAGCGTATAGAAAGTTTCCTTCTAGTTAACATGGGCTTTGTTAAATGGGCAAAGCAAGTTCTAGTTGACATGGGCAAAGCAACAAAATGCACCTTAGAAAACATTTCAGCTTTCACAGCAATACTTGCGAACAAAAAGATAAAGAGTAGCAGGTGGCGCAAATCAACAATTATCACAAAAACTAACGACGTTTTTAAGCGATCGGCGAGAACCTACTATTCCTAGATACAGCGGGAGATCAAGCGTCACCAGATATAACAACCAGGTCCAACTCTGAAAGGTCATTTGGACAAACCCACTATTACAATCAAACCACAAGTCAAGTGATCAAATGGACAACCGCAGCAGCCAACCAACGTTCGCCATGCTGTCAGGTCCGCATTTTCGTAAAGCGACAGCAAAGGTAGAATGGCGCTTTTAGCAAATCAAGCGTGACTGACGTGGGGCGACTGAGCGCACAAATGAGAAGGGTTTTCCAAAGATTATCAGTTTCTGAGAGAAACCTTTCATTGATTCTAGAAGCTTTCCTGCTCAGACTTCGAAATTGTACATTTTCAACTGGTTGACAAAAGGCAAAAATTCAGTTTAGGCCGAGCTTCACCTCAATGTGAAACAACTTTCCTCCTCGGTCCATTGTTTACTTTTTAAATGATGGGTGGTACAAGAATCATTTGAGAAAACGAATATCAGGATAAATAAACTAAAAAGGGGACAAAACACATTAACCACTTGTGACTGCAATAAAATTCTAAGCAGCACAGTGCTGTTTCGCGCGCAAAGCGTCTTCAAGCTCATGTTTGTGCCTAAGCTGAAGAGTTTCTTAATATATCTTCCCATTCGAGTGCAAAACAACACCCTCAAATTGATTCATCGATTTCCTGCTAGGTATATGACGGTGAAGAAAAATAAGCGAAAATCCTGGTGCACGTGCTAATGTCAACCGCGGCGGGCCCAAGCGGCAACAGCAAACAATCCACGCAATTACCGTCGTGCGTATCCACGCCGCGAGACTGTACACTGAAGCCAGTGGAAGTGCGCACCCTTGCAAGATTTGAGCACCGTGCTCGAACTAAAGTTTGGTGACAAGACAACGAGACTTTGCGCACATTAACACAAGCAGCCATCAATAGAAAGCTGGGGGTAGTCTTTTCGTAAAAGAAAAAGTCGAACTGAACAGCGAAAAGAAAGCTATTAGCTAAAAGAAAACAATGGACGAAGTAGTTCGGATATTCGCAAACGCGACTCGGCAGTACACCAACAGCTGAGCACCGGGCTCGTGATATGGATTTCACAGAAGTGTTTCGAAGGCGATAAAAACAAACCGAGCCAACTGGCACACCAAGACATTTGCGAAACCTACCTTCAAGTCTCTGTAAACGATCCCTTTCTGATGCATGTGATCCAGGCCGAGCAGTATTTCGCAAGCGTAGAACTTTACTTCGCATTCTGTGAACACTCCGCGCTGAGTCAGCTGATAGTGTAGATCGCCACCTGCGCGATAGGTCGAGGAACGCTTGACAGGTAGCGCAGTATAGTAGTGGTAAATAAAAGAATACGCTGAAAAGCCATAGTGCAAGCACTAATTGTACTCCAAAAACTGATCTGCTAATGATGTTCACAGGGATTCGTTAAACACTGTACATGCGTGGTTTCCACTTTAAAATCTGAGCAGCAAGTGAATGGTCTCCAGCAAGGTGACGCAGTTAGATCAATCAACAAACGAATTGAAAGGTTGCGTTCTGTATCACGCACTGCTTTGCGGGGGCCATAAGCAATCGTACTGTACTAACATGTATGCAAAACACGACCTTAGCTTTCGCATGTCATGAAAAAAACAGTACGAATTCACATAAGCACACGCGCAGCGATCAGGACAGCGTGATAAACGGATAGAATCGGAAAATGAGTTTTTCCAGCTTTCAAGGGATGTACGCCATAGCCCTGTCAAACCGAGACAGAAATTCGCGCTGAACAACTGCGGAACGGCTTATCACGTGCTCATCGATCTGTTGAAGTCACATCTCGGCAGGGCAATAATGACAAAATGAATCTTTTTCGATTCCGAGTTATTTTAAACCGGAATAGATAATTCATGGCTACATAAAAAAAAAACTTGGTATGTTTGGGGGCTAATGAACTACAATAGAAAGTTAAAAATGCCTACTCAATAACAACCATCCTCTTTCAAGAAGTACTAATCAGTTTTAGCACGCTAGAACACATGCATATGCAACCACAAGTAAAAACTTTTTCGAAACAAAACCAGCACAGACGCATTGTACTGACAGTGTACTTTTTTCCTTCACGTTCTTTTCAAATCTGATCACACGCCAAGCGCGCAAACCGGCCGCGAGAAGTATATTGCACTGGTTTGCTCTGGAAAGCGGTAATTAAGTTTGACACCGCAGCAGTAAGCCAAATTCGATTCAGCAGAGGTAGAAACGTCGATGCAACGCCTCACTCAACGGCGAATACAAAGAAATATTATCAGACACCGAAGGTCCTCAATGCTGGGCTGTGGGAGCATTTGCCGTATGTGCGATGTGTAAACCCAGCGGATGCAACTCGTTTGGTTCACATCACGTACGACGAAGTGGTCAGACGCAAAAAGCTGCAGTTTCGCAATGGACGATCAAGACAACTTTGCACCCAACGCGGGCATAGGAATAGTCTTAAATTGAGCAAATAAAGAAAAAGGAGTTTTGCTTGAAGAGAAGACAAAGCATAATTTCCGTTCTACGCACGATTTATTGCACCCGAATCGATGTTAACAAACAGCAATGTTTTCTAATGTTGAACAGTCACAAACGCGCCTTCATTGAACATTCGAGCCTTGGGCGAATTATTAGTATTGGAATTTACTCGTAACGCAACATGGTTTACATACAGCATCGTTGCACAGTTCCAAAGCGGGTGTTTATGGATGCCGCTATGCATCTCTCACCAAACCTAATTTTCTGGACAGAAATATAAAACAAGCAGTCACATAAACCCATTAACTAGATGAGTCTCCACTGCTTTCTACTCTAAAGGTAAAGGAAGAAAGAACATCTTATCCTTAATCGATTTAAATAATGCAGAATGCGGCAGGTTTACCACGTTTTGATGTAGTACGCAGCAATAAATAACCACGATTAGCACACGAAAAGATTGCGTTAGCGTCAGACACGCAAATGTGCCCGCACGCTCTTGAAAAATGATACAAGCTGTCAAAACACAAAGTTTAAAGCACAACATGTCGTTCGCAACGCCAGCTATAGCTTGTCTGTCATAGGGATTGGAAGCAATTATAACAACTTGCAAACACATCAAAAAAGAATAGTCATCACAAAACGATTAACACGCATGTCGTGGAGCGGTCGCCAGCTAGACGTTTACATTTTTCATCGCCAGCTATACGTTTACATTTTTCAAAGGAGTAGGCAGGAAGTCGATACATACGAGGGAAGCTCACCATTCATTAGGTCGAGAACAAAGCAGAGTTTGTCAGGTGACTGGAACGCGTACGATATACACACGATGAACGGCGAGTCGACCTGCGAACAGAGGCGAACCGATCTTAAATAAAGCCTACGCCACAACGTAGTAAGACTTTACAACACAATCGCTCCAAACCCATACGGTTAAAATGGTAATCGGGCAATCTCTTTATGTCAGGATTTCCCAACCTGGGGTACATTTGCCTATCTGAAGTTGTACATTTAAGGGACAATATTTTTATTTCCAAATATTCGAACATAAAATTTCTATTAAAACTTCAGCGGATGTTGATATTTTAACTCAACTTTTTTGTCATAAGAAATTGCAGGGCTACATGCTCATCTGTCTAAATGCTGAAGGGGTACATGGTCAAAGAAAGGTTAGGAACCTCTGCTCCATGTCGATAGAGTAAAATTTAAAAAATTGTTTTCGAGTTTGCGAAAAGCAAGGTTCAAGCACAGCGTCGAGTGTGTCGACCGATCAGCAATATAAAATCCGTCCCCAACGAGCAAACAGAATTGAACCTTCCGATTCTTGACGAAAAACAATATAAATGTTACGGCTCACGTTCTCTTTTGGGGTCTTTGCAGAACTGCAGTGAGAACGATTTTGGAATAAAACCACAAGTTTGCAATAAAACATAGCTAGTTGTATACAGTCACCACTTTTGGTCGAAGTAAGAAAACCACCAAAGTTGGGGGATACGCACCAGTGCAGGAATCTCGCGGAAAACTAGGTTTGCTTCAAACAAGCACTGGTGACTGGCAACGACGGCTTAAGGTGCGCGACGCGAAGAACTGAAGAAATTCAACGTGTTGGAAAAGCCGGTCATTGAGGACGAGCGTTTTGGTATCTGAATCTAACTGCGCCCGAAGCATTATCTAAGTACCTGTCAAATCATCCGGAGCTTGTTTCCATTGTTACAGATAGACAAGCTCAACAAATCGATTTAACGTACAATTGACAGAGCAGCCAATCAAACGACTCCATTATTTACGTCACTGCTCGTTAGCCAGACATCATGCGAGGCACAGCAAGGCAAGTCCAGATTGTTTTTATTTTACCTCTGAGATTTAAACGTGGTACAACGTGATTTCGAGGCTCAGCCGGTCTCGACTGTAGATCAAAGTCATTCACTATCTCTGACAAGGAAGCACTGCACTTTAAATGCAAATAAACTAAATGCACAGGCGAATAAATGAGTTATGATAGACGAGATACTTTGCAAATAGTCTTCAACAACACCCAACACCATCGCTCACAATAACAACATAAATAATGCAAGGTGTCAATCTTGCAGCCAAACAGCACACAACTGAAGAACCAAGCGCAGCTTGTGCGGGAAAGAGCTCACTGTGCGTACGCCATTACACACTGCTCCGTGCGCACTGCCTAAAAGGTCGTATTGGGCGAATTGGCTTGCTGGCCCAAGTTTCACAATCCCTGATCCGGGCATAAGCTTCTTGCAACGCAATGTTCACGATATTTGCTGTCAGTGGTGGTGACTTAAGCAGAGGCCAATTTAAGTATCCAGTCCTGCCAGCAGCCCAGCCACGTTGAAATCAAGCCCATCTTTCGTATAACAACGGACCACCAGCGGATGATAAACCCCGATCTAAGAGGTCATGACAACTGGTGGACTTGATTTCAACGTGGCTGAGAAAAACCTTCGTGCAGAAGCTGTTGCGTTTCTCGCCAGTCCGAAATAAGAGCGAAAAAAAACAAGGAAAAACAAGACTTTCATCAATATTGCATGAGCGTCAATGGCAAGCCTGTTACCAATTAGCAAGCGAAGCATTTTGAAATCAAATCGACGATATGCTGACTGAGGTAAAAAAGATGTGCAGCTGAGCGACGTCGCAACAGAAACTTCACTCTGCTTGATTAGTTACTTGCGTGTTTCCAAGATATATAGGTCAAGAAAAATGTTTCACGCAAGTCAACTGTCTAGCTATCCGGGTTGCTACTTCCAACAATCCTTGCAGGTCATTTCATGTTTTGGATCTTGATCCTCTTTGATATACGTACTGTAGGCTATAAACCCGAAACTGATGTGTGTGAACTGCAAATGTATTTCCTGCAATGCACCATCAACTGGAGCTGTGTTTTACTGTGATTTTTTGGTCAGTGACCGATTTTTTTGAATCGGCTGAAAAACATTTAGTCATTTCGGGCATATGCTTTTCTCAGTCACAAAAATATCCGAATACGATAAGAGACAGAAGTTTTTAAACTATTTCGCGCAAATGGCCGAAATGTTTCAGTGAAAAGAACTACCCAGAACTGGAGAGTAGCATAGGCTACCCCAGTACAATAAGCAAATGTGCAGAAGCGTATCTACAATCTAGATCAGTCTTTCCCGAAGTGGGCGGTGAGGCAAATGGATGCTGTATTGGAGGCGTTTATTATTGCGGTTTTAGTATTAAGATCGCACTATATTCTCTAACTCAGTGTTTTTGAACCTTTTTTGCATCACGGACCACTTTATGCAATAAAAAAATTTTGGGGAACACCAAACAAAATTTTATAATCGCAATTATGATGTTTAGTTCTGTTTTGGCTCTTTTAATTTATTAAAATTAACAAGAAAGTCCTATTCGTTTGCTCCTAAAACTAATTACTTTCACGAAAGAAAACATATTTACGCTCATTGCGTTAAAT
>Ga0210059_1008407_pt1 | contig 16299 bp, 5 predicted proteins | sample Ectturendosymbi2_FD_188042 | JGI IMG/M metagenome (GOLD analysis project Ga0210059, IMG submission 188042) | Ecteinascidia turbinata endosymbiont from Florida, USA - Sample 2 (SPAdes) (version 2) | ecosystem: Host-associated > Tunicates > Ascidians > Unclassified | place: Key West, Florida...
GTGTTCGAGTGCTTATTCGTGTTCGTGAGCTGCGCAAACAAATCGAGCAGTTTCTGAGACATGGAGGTAGTGGCATAGCAGAGCACCTTGAAAATGAGTTCATTATGTTTCTGGCATAGGCTACCTTTCAGATATATTCAGCCACCTCAACGACTTAACACCACCATCCAGGGAATGGCAATGAACACGATCAAAGCTAGGGAAAAGATCACTGCCTTCACTAATAAACTTTCAAGCTGTATTTGTCTCATGTGATCAGGCAACTATGCTAATTTACTACAACTTAGTATCAATTACTATTCGATTTCAGACAAGGGGTACGAGAAAATTTAACGAAAGCTCAGGGGGTACGAGTTGGTAGAAAGGTTAAGAACCACTGAATTAGATAATTAATAAATTTGTGTTTTTTTGGCCATAATTTTTGAACCAGAAATGCCAGAAAGCCGATCGAAGGCTCAAAAGACTCAGATTCTAGCCTAGTTTCCAATAAAACTTGACCGAAATACTTCCCTCTTGCAGTTGGGCCCAGGGCTAGGTAACCTGAGACAAAATGGCCAACAAACTATCCCATTTATGACGTCACCCACAAAAACCTGAAAGCAAAATATTGTTTTCATTGCTATCTACAATACTTGCCACATCTTTTGAGGGTCTGAACAGCTCTCTAGCACAATTGACTGGCGAGTTATGGAGTTGCAAAATGGTGTGAAAATAGCTGCTAATGCGGAAGCTCCAAGTATGAATATTTTGTACACCAGCAGCAAAGAGTTAAGGTTCTGCTGGTGGGAGAAATGGCATATTCCATTTCTTGCTAGCTGCCTGAATTTTGGTTCCAAGGTAGTGATAGCAAGTTGGCAGTAGTGAAGGTTTTCATTTGTCATACAGATGCAGAACTTGTTCTTTATGAAGTTCATATTTGAAAATGCAGATTCACAGCAATAGGTAGAGCAAAACAATGTGAGAATTTGCATTGCTAATTGGAAAGAGTGGGAAAATTTTTGTAGATCCTTCCTTTGATCACAAGTTCTAATGTGTGCACTCACAAAATATTTCTTTCACTGCTAACCTGGAATTCAAATAGTTCCAGTTGAGCTTTGGCTTCATACACTTATTTGCATGCGTCTTTTGCTCAAGTTGGGAATTTAGTAGTCTGTCACTGAAAAGGGTTTTCAAGAAACAGCAGCTACTGTTTTTGAAAAGAAAAGTATCAAAATTGTACTGCAAAATTGGCAAGCAAGTTTTCAATAAATTGAACGTATCTGGTATCTTATGTCTTTATTTTGCCAAGTTTGCTAAATCTTCCTGAAAAGCACAAATTGCAGTGATCATATCAAAAATAGTTTGTTTTTCTCCTCGCACTTTTACATTGAAGTCACTGAGATGTCACATGATGTCAGCCAGAGATCCAACATCACTTTATCATTTCTTCTACAAGCTGAAAATGCCTTAGCCATTTCATCAGATATTCTTGACTTTCACGAAAAACCATTAATTCTTTCCTAATTGACCGAAATCTCTACAAAACTCTCAACCATCTTACATTCTTGTGTACAAGTTAATCTGTATATTTTGCACCGCGTTTGCAACAAAAAAGTTTCGGAGGTGATGTTGTAAATTCTTTTAGTTGAATTTTACTGTTGTTGTTAATCTGGCTTTATATCCATTTCCTAGCCTTGATTCTATTGTTTTTACCAGGATAGACATTGTAATGATAAGGAATCATTAAACAACATGTGAGTGCTGCAATATAGCTAAACTACAACTTGATCAACAATTATACAGTTGGTGAAGAGTTAATACTTCAGAAGTATGGCTAAAAGGTTGACAAAGACTGGCATTCAGCAGCTAAAGGTCCAGATTTAGATGGCAGTCGACTATTTAAGTATCCCTGGTTTAGAGGTTTCTTAACTCATCACAAAACAAAACTATTAAGGAACAGAGACTTAAAGCTACATAAGTAGATACTGAAGCTTCATTATATTTTCTACAAACCTGATCTAATCTGTATTGTGTAATTCTTCTACCAACACTACAAACTATATGTAAGTTTTGAAGTCACATACAGTGATCAGGAACAAATTAAAAAATATGTGTACCTGCACGATCACATATCACTACATATTTATCTATCATACTTACAACTGCCTTTGTCGAAAAACTTCATTTCTCAGCAGCTTTTCCCAGCCAGTGTTGGACAATGCTTTAATGATATCATCCTTGAGGAAATGCAGGTCAACAGATGACTTTTCTGCTTCATGCTGAGCAACAGTAATAACTGACCTCAAACATGTAAACACTTGTTAACATGAATGGAAGGTGGATATGGGTAATAATAGGAACTTGTTGCAAAGCAATAAAACTTTATATAATACTACAAAGAAATAGGAAATGCTTAGATTATAGGATCACCACTGACCATTTTCACTCATGCCATAGTGAGATTTCAATGGTCAGTATTTTCATTGAAGTTTTATTTTATGAATGGGTTACACTGTATGAATTACTGTATCAAAGCAATGTCACAAAGGATGAAAAGTTTGGGTAAAAAAACAAAATTTGGGTAAAAAGACACTTTACTTAAACTATATTTTTTTTGGCCATAACTTTTGAACCACAAACATTAGAAAGCCAATCAAGGGCTCTAAAGATTCATATTATAACCTAGTTTCTAAAAACTTGAGTCAAAAAATTGGCTCTTAGCATTGGCGCCCAGGTCCTGGTGACCGCGGCCAAAATATGTAATTCTACCCTTGTTATGACATCACAAAAATAAACAAAATCCACAAAAAAACAAAATCTAAAACTTTTCAATTTTTAAACATCTGAACTAGAAGACTTCCCGCATCTTTAGAGGGTTTGAACAGCTCTCTTGCTGAAATCAGCTGGCAAGTTATGGTAGTGCAATATGACACAAGGAGAGTGAATCACATGAGATTACAAAGTATGGGTATATTATACACCGGCTGCAAACATGTTAACAAGCCCTTAAAAATGAAAGTTTTTTGGCACTATTTATATACTTTAGAATAAATGACTTCAGTTACTCAGCAGTTATTTACTTTCATGTCAGCAACAAAAAATCACAAAGAATAAGTTCTACAATATATTTTGACAATTTTACCCTATCTAAATCGAATGCACCACAACGAATTCTTTGACAAGATCTTTTTGGATGCAATTGTTTGACAAGATCTTTTCGAATGAGAAAACAATGTTTAATTATTATGAAAAATATATGACTAGTGTCAAATATAAAAAATCAACATATTTTTTGCCGTTTCGATTTGGTTACGAACCATCCTCCAGATAAAAATAAAACATACAATAACAAAAAATCACCCTAAAAAAATATTTTTGTTAGTTATTTCTGAAGGTGCTTTATGAATGAGTAAAATCGTTGAATAAAGTGGTATGTTTTCAATATTCATGGCAATACTATTCACAATCATGGTTGCAGTACTTTGTGCATTGTTTGCCAAAATGCTTATATGATGGAGACCTATCTTTTTACAATATTAACGTCATAAATCTAACTTCATTTGATTCTTATCATTCAAAAACCACAATAGACAACTGTCACATCACACAGGGCCAATAGGAAGCTATCTAGTTACAGAAGGTGCGCTGCAGCATAGGCAATGAGAGTGAATTTCGTTGAGCAAAGAATCTCTTAATGTTTGTGCTGCTGAAACACACTGTCCTCGCATTCTGAGTTCACATCTCCAAAAAGAGGCTGTTGCATTAGGGCAGCTATGTCGAACCAAAATGGCTAACTGAGCCAAAAATTATGTCACTATCTTAACCAGGGCTGCACACTGAATGACATATGAGGGCCACACATTGAATGGCTTACTTTGATCTTAGCAAACTAAATTTAGCTTAAGCTAATGCACTGATAGAGTTAGAATCATATCTGCAACAGTAACAGACGTGATAAAGTGGCACTGAAGATCAGCTGCATCAAATATGTCAAATTCAAGATTATCAAAATAAGGACAGGTCATCAGAATATAGGATATTTTTACTACAGCGAAGACCTAAATTGGGCTGCACAGAACCTTCGGCAGCTCGTGGGCTGGACATAGCTACATTAGAGGCATCAAGTGGTTTGGGGAGCTTACCACAGTGGATCTGACCTGCGTGTAGCTGTTGGTCAGCTGCAGGTGTGATCTCTGTCTGAAAGGTAGGAGAGATGTGACATCACATCACACAGCACAACAGGAAGTCATCTAGTTGTAGAAGACATAGTGCAGCACAGGCAATACAAGTGAGGCATTTTTGCATTTTGCAAAAAAGTGGCTTTGTGGTCGTAACTTTTGAACCAGAAACACTAGATGGCCAAAGGCTGTAAAGATTCATATTGTAGCATAGTTTGCAATAAAAAATTGAGTCAAAATATTGGCTCTTGGCAGTGGCGCCCAGGGCATGGTGACCTCAGCCGACACGGCCTAAACCTATCCCACTTACAATGTCACCCACAAAAAACCCAAATCCAAAACTTTCCAATTTTAAAAAATCTGAACTGGAATAATTTCTGCATCTTTAGAGGGTTTGAACAGCTTTCTTGCTTAATTGGCTGGCGAGTTGTGATGGTGCAAAGTGACACAAATAGAAAGCACGAATGTGTCATACACCGGCCCAGAAAGTGTTAAAGATAGCAAGTGTTTATGCATTCACTCAAACTTATTTAATAACATTAAAAAAACCTTGTTGCTCTATAAAATAATCATATCCATCTTCATGATTGTATTCCCAAGACAACTACTTCAGTTTGTATTTTAAGACTGCACTATGGTCTAATAAATATGAACTGTGACCTGTACTGAAACTGCTTTGTTGAGATTGAATTACATTTATTTCTTAAATACCATTTATTGAGTTCAGTTAAAACTTTCCAGAGATAGAGACTTGTTTTCTAGGATTGACATCTATTCAGAACAATACTTCCAATTTCTCAACTTAAGTAACTCATAACTGCTGAACATACTTTAATTTATTTGATCATAGCAATCTCCTAACATTTCCTTGATCCAATTTTGTGTGTTTTTTTCCACAAAAAACTTTTACACTTTGCTGTCTGCTTCATTGCATTAATCAGTACTACTTGTTTGTTACTGTGCAGCAGTGCGTATTTACTTGACAACTGTTTTATTTGCTAAGACACTTTGGTCATTTTCTCCATAATTGTATTAAAACTTACCATTAACAGTTGTCACTAGTCTATATTTTTGGACATTATGACTGAACTGACTTAAGTTTTTTCAGTCATTTAAAAAATTCAGTCTGTGACTGAAAAAAATTGAACTTGACAACATTGCACTCACTAAGACGTGACATACAGCTTTTGTTCACACACAAGACAATTGATGAAAATAGCTAAATAATAACAATAACAAATGGTGTAGTGCGCTGAGTAGTTAATATGAGAATGTGCCACTGTAGGCTAGATTTGATCCTTGAGTCATATCGAAGATTTTGAAAACAATATTTGTGGGGTGTCCAACCTCATGCTTGGTGTTAATGGGTGGGTATAAAGAATAGGTTCAGTTCATGCATGATACTGCCATTGACTTGCTAGTTGCTACCATCTTTCACTGCAATAGTTGCATGGGCCCTAGCACAAGCAAGTGGAAGCGGTTTGCCCATGACTACCCATGACACTTCAAAGGGAGTATATTGAAACTGAACCTAAACTTAACAATAATAATACTAAATACTGTACCATAAATGAATGCATAAAAACATAATAAATTTAGTAATGAAATTAGAAAACTCATTTCCGTGATGTTGAAATTATGATATAAAACTCCCAAAATTTTTTGATAGTTTTGAACTTGCATGATAGTGGACACAAAACAGATGAAAAGAGCTATTAGTAGCTATTAGTTAACAACTGCGCTTCATGCTGACCTTTCACTTACAGTACCAGTAAAAGAGCTAAACTGAAACACATCAGCAAAAAACTATTTAACATGGCAGTATCAATGTTAATCCTATATTTGGTGCACACTTGGATAGAAATTACAAAGTGAGCTGTGTTTCTTTGGGGATACATGCTACACTGAACAAATTTACTGTAGTTACCCTTGTTATGGTTTTTAAATATTAAAGTATCATCTTTTGTCAATCAAGGAATTAGCACATTAAGCATTTTTGCTTCCTTTCAACAATACCTGACTCTTGCAAAAAGTACAAAGTCACCTAGACTCCTGAAACTATGTTTAAGGTCTATCCATTAGCACGTTGGGAGCCAGTGCACGAGTGTATTGTACTTTGAAATCACGCATTGAGCTGCTAATTTTGCAATACTTTGCAACTCTATAACTCGCCAGTCGATTGTGTTAGAGAGCTATGCAAATCCTCAAAAGATGCAGCAAGTCTTCAAGTGTGCAATGAAAAAAATTTATTGGCTTTGGGTTTTGGTTGTTTGGCCATTTTGGCCCAGGTTACCTGGCCCTGAGCCCAACCGCTAGAATGCTAGATGGAAGTATTTTGTTCAAGTTTTCATTGGAAACTAGGCTAAAATCCGAGTCTTTTGAGCCTTTGATCAGCTTTCTAGCGTTTCTGATTCAAGAGTTAGGTAAAATTACCAATTTTTGTTAAATTATTGATTTTAAGTGTTTTTGGTCATAACTTTTCAACCAGAAACTCTGGAAAGCCAATCAAAGGCTCAAAATGCTTAGAGTTTTAGCCCAGTTTCCAAAAAAATTAAGCAAAATACTTGCATCTAGCGGTTGGGCTTAGGGCCAGGTAACCTTAGCTAAAATGGCCAAAAACCTATTCTACTTACAACGTAACTCACAAAAAAACAAAAAATTTCTTTCATTTCACACTTGAAGACTTGCTGCCTCTTTTTGAATGTTTGAACAGCTCTCTAGTGCACAGAAGAGTTATGGAGTTGCAAAATGATAGCCTTTTAAGTGGCTCATGCAGGTCTTAAAGGTAAAACCAGCCTGGAGCCAATTAGGTGTTAAGTTCCTTGCAAACAAGAAGCACTATTAATTTTCTGAACTGGCATGTCAAGTGTTCATATTTGCAATTATTCTGCATGGGAAAACACTTGTTGCTGGAAGTTCTATATTAGAATACACTGCATAACCAACAGCATTGTTCTCATAGAGGACATACAAAGATAATTACTACCAAACAAATGTAGGCAACAATAAACAAGTTAAAACCGGTACTTAGAAATGCACAAATCAGTGCAGTAGTGGAGCACTGAAATATTTAAGACAAGGCTGCCCAACCCGTGGCCTTGCAGGCCGCATGCGGCCCGAGAGCTTGTTTTAAGTGTCCCGCGATGTAATAAGTTTAAGCACACTTTTTTAATTTTTAGTATTTTTTATAGGCTCAAGTCTATTTGCCATCAAAACACATTAAAATTATACCTATTTTTTCTGTTATGGGCCTACTACCCAAAAACTTATAACAAACGTTTCAAAAATATGTCAATTTTTTTTTTGGTTTACATCCATACAAGCTGGCAACACTGTGTGCAGCTGTAGGACTCATTATCACCTCGTGTTATCGCATAAAACTTATCAAAATCAAGGGATTTGTTATATCACAATAGCTTATTGTTATGCCACAAAAAAACGTTTGTGGCCTGCAATAAATTTCCTCATGTGAAAGTGGCCCGCAACACTAAACAGGTTGGGCAGGCCTGATTTAAGATCAAGACAAAATCAACTTTGCCTGAAATTAAGGTCAGGGTTCAGATTGGACACACAACCTGGAAACCAATTTCAAAACTCAGAATTGAAGTTACAAACTTTTTGACTTAGAAGTAAAACTAAATCTAGTGATATCCTTATAAACAATCAGATTTTAAAAATATATCATTGTACATCTCAATGGCACAAAACACTTTTGGAAAGCAAAAATATTAGTCTTTCTAATTGGTAGTGTCTATTTTGCTTCATGAGGCAAAAGTCATGTTGGGGCTATTTTGCCTTTAGCTAAACACTTGAAATGGTCACATGACATGTCCAGAACACATGATATTCTTAGTTGACCAGGACATCTGTAACGGCTCAGTCTGATGGACAAGTGTTGTCATGGCTTCAGTAGTAGCAAGCTACAGCTTCTTGTCCATGTTACGTGAACTATAGACTAAACCCTAACCATAAAAATAAACCCTAATCTTAAACCCTAACCCATTATCTCTTCGTGTATCATACTTGTCACAAGATCATTTCAAGCAATTGTGTTCAACTTAAAAGGCAAAATAGCTCCAGCATAGTTTTTGCCTCATGAGGCACAATAGACACTACCAATTAGACTAATATTTTGGCATTCAACCTTTGATGGGAAAAATTTGTGCAGATCTAACTTTCAAGACTAAAAAAGTAAGGACCAATGAATAAATCTTGACTTGCAACTATCACCATGCTATCAAATGAAGAAGGTGGAAAGTAATACAAGCATAAAACAAAGGTTTAAAATTGATTTGCCATTGAAATTGTACAAAAAATACAGAAAACTTTGATACCTGAGCAGCTCGTTTGATCTGGGTGTGCAAAGTAGTTGTATTTAGCTGGTTAACAATTTCAGAAATAGTCTTTGCTGTTTCAGCAAGCCTTGGATCCATAACAATCAACCCTTATAAAAATTTTTCTGAAAGCATGAAAAAAATAGTTATAGCAATAGAAAGGTATGAATTGCATACTTTCTCAAAATAGATAAACTTGAATAATTAAACTTCTATTCATAAATGTCAATGGTCAGCAAAGAAAATTTACACGATGATGAACTATGGCACTCGACAAGACACTAATATCTCTGGTATGCAGTAGTTCACAGCAAACATGAAAATGGTATATGTACATAGCAAAGTTGGTAGAAGCTGTGGTCAGCTTTTCAGCAAAAGTTGACAACTGGAATATTAATCTACATCTTTAAAATCAGTAGTTTAGATATTTCCATAACATGTGTTGCATGAAACAAGCAGTTATATTGCAATAAAGATAGACAGTAAAATATTTACACATGGAGAGCAATAAAATTTACACAAATCATAATTTAGACTTTTGCATCAAAAACAAAATTATGCATCACACACATATGCACATTTCACATGAATAAACTCAGCAACAATTTGTGGACACATTCAGATTTATGTGCCAAGTTTAGCATATGGATTGCTTTGCTGCTTTTAGCAAAAAAGGTTTGCATATTGGTGGTGGCTATTTCCATACATGTGCCAACATTATTTGTCTCATAACCTCTTGCTTGCAATCTGTGATCATAGCCACTGATTACATTATGTGTAACTAAAGCAGAAGCTTTGGGGAAGTTTTATTCATGCAGAGAAACAGGTAATTATATGACAACAAATTAATCTGTAAGATTACATTGAGTGCTACAGCTATTGGTATTTCTTAGGAGACTTGAGAATTCATGAACCCTCAACGAAAATAATAAAACAAACCTCGACTGAAACTTTACACAAATTCAAAAGTATAGGTATTTTTGAAGATATGTTATATCCTTGCAATAAGCACGTTGTGCAATTTTAAATAGTTGTTTTATACCTCAAACTTGCCTTAATCAAAAGAAACAACATCAATATTTTAAAATTCAGTAAGATGCTGACTGTGCACTCCTGTGTCTTACAAACAGGCCTCAAGCATTTAATAAAGCTTCATAGTAAAAAGAGACTAGGTAACTTTATTTTGGTCTGATAATCACTAGAAACGTATGATTACATTAACATAAGACCAGGTTTTTTTAAGGTGTTTTAGGAACCCAATTCGGGTCCCTTCAGGTCCATACCAGGGGCCTAACATTTTCCTTAAAAAAACTTGGGAAATCTTTAGAAGCAGTGCAATGAAATCACAAAAAACTACTGAGCTGAAGGTAAAAAAATTAATTATCTTTGTTGCCACTAAAGATTATGGATCCTTAACTAATAATCAAAAGAAACATTACAAGTTGCAATTGAACTAATAGCTCAGTCAACATCATAGTAATTTCACCAAATTCGCATAGCTCAAGACAATTAGAAACATTTAAACTAATTCTCAAGATAAGCATGAGAGCTTGCTAACTAATATGCCATTAAATTAGATCTACTCTATAATGATATTCATTTTATTTTTCCAAATCAACAACCAACTACCAAATAGTTTATAGCCTATTGCAGGGTTTTTTTTAAGGAAAGTATTACGTACCTGGTATGGATCCAATTTCTCTGATTCTAGAGACCTGATTTTCTCTGATTCTAGAAAGCTGATTTTTAATTTGTCCCTAAAACACCTTAAAAAAACTCTGCTTATTGTATAAAAACTTGCCTTTTTTCTTTTGACTACTTGGCATAGGATAAGTACATAGGCTAATAAATACAAGATTCCCAATACTTTGTTATTAAATTAAATTATAGGATAGTACCAACAACAGGTTCCATAAAACATAAAACATGAATGTAGCTAAGCACAAAGTCTTAGTTTTCATGATAACGTAATAAGTTTTAATATCATAATACTTTTAGTTTCATATGATAACTTTGTTGTCTGTAAAGCCTAATAAAGAAGACCATATCATAAATGATGTCGCATCATATTGGCATAAAAGCTACTTTTTCTATTTTTGGAAATTTTTCTTTTCTATTTATCACCCTCCGTAATGAAATAAAATAACATTGTCTTACGATGTAATTCTGTTCTTTGCATGTTTCATCTTTTATAAATGATTACAAATGCAAAAATAAATATTAACATATTCCACAAATGCATGTTAAATCATTTACCACATAAGCAAAAAGCTAAAATGAACATGTTACAAAAACAATGCAACACTTGAGAATTCCATGCAATAAAAGCACACTCCATCAAGAAATACTCTAATCAAAACGAACACAACCCACTATTTTAAATCATATATACTTTTTCCATTGCTAATGACACTGTTAAACAATTTTAGATGCAACTGAAAACAATTTAATGCAGAATGAAGAATAAAGATAGCTGATGATGGTTAAGTAGATTTAGCTTCATTCCATAAATCACAAAGTTTATAGACAAACGCATTAAATTTGTGTTGTTTGCAGATGCTCAAGGTTACAACTTAGTAGTATGAGAAGACAAAACATGTAACAAACTGACGATATCATGTTCATATTATGCACTTCCAACTTAATGTAGGAGGAGTAGTTCATTCACTTATTTTTTACAAGTTTTTTGTATAAGATTGGGTGCTTGAGAGAAGCTGACTGCTTCACTACTTGATTTACTTTGATAATATAATTAATTAAAATTTGTATGATATCCCATACTTATATATTGATTTCAAGCTAGTGCAATAAGCACATTAAATTTTTTGCAGTTATGCTCACTCAGTCCACAAATTTAAGCACGGTATTCATTTTCATGGCGCTTCCCACCATCCATATGATTAATGCTTCCTTTCACTGAATTCAGTAATGTCTGAGATGTTTCTAAAATCTTCATATATGCTGCTTCTGTTTCAGCAATGGTTTTGTCGTACTCATTTCTTGCTGCCATTTTCTTTGCCAAGCTTTCATTGACTTTGGCCAACCGTTCAGTTAATGACCGTATTTCACTTTGAAGTTTTTGTTTTTCTTCTTCTTCAACCAAGGTTTGCCGGTGAAGTTCATCTCGTTTTGAACATAAATCCTCAATGCATTTCACCAATTCATTGTTATAGCTTTGCAAAGCAGCACCTTGATGTGACATGGTAATATAATAGGCTGTCTGAGTATCCTAGTAAGTATTCGTCAACTTAAAAAACTTTCGTCTGTGCACAAACTTAAAATTAAGCCTTAACTTGTGAGACGGTACAACAACATCAGAGGAAAGTGCAGATGAACTCAACTAACGCTTCAAAATGATCTTTTCTGCACACACTTGCAGCAACAAACAATGCAACAAGGATTGAACCAATTTTATTTTCACGCCACCTACTGAGTCTTTGCAACTGAGACGATTTTAAAATGTCTCAGACCTACTCGTATCCATAGCTGCACCCGCCGCTTCATAGAAATCAACATACCCAAAGGGAAAAAAGGAGGCTTCAGTACTCAGTATATTGTTATTTGGTGTGTGACGACCAAAAGTAAATCAAAAATCAATATAAAGTCAAAAATTTTTTGCCTTTTTTAACGCTTATGAAACGCCTACAAACCAAATTTCACGCTGATACCAGAAGCGACTCAAGTTATTAAGTCAAAAAAAGTCAAAATCGGTCAAAATATATCATTAGATCAAAATTTCTTGCAGCACAGATTTTTTCTCTTCATCGATATTTTATTAAAGTTACAACAACAGATACTGCTGTGCTTTTGCACGTTTAGTTGAAATTCTGACATAATACTGGATTTTTGCGAGTTCTGACGTAATAATGTTGTTTTGTCCACAACTGGACGATTGAAAGTACGCTAGGTGTGGTAGTACTTGATATTGAAGTTCTGCTTTTGAGCCAGTTTTTCTAACCACTGCTTGGCCGCACTAGATCTCGGCGCAGGTGTTGAGCAGCTATTCGATTGTCTCATCGTCCCGAACCGTCAGGCCGTGCAGTCCATAGGGAGGTCGATAGATTGGACATTGGAGGACAACATGGTCGACAGTTTGTTCTTCTGTGCCACACTCACAGGCCACAAGTTGAAGTTATAACAATGTAAAACCTTCTCAGTGACTTCAGGAGATTTATTGACACTGGAGATTTCTCTTGTTCGTTTGGATTGATTTACGTCTATGGTTTGTTACCTCTAGTAGTAGTTTCGTTGGGTCTTTCACACTTTTGATATTTGTTTCATTTCAACAGATAAAAGATATTTAACTTATTGCTTTGATGCTTTGTATTTCGCATTTCAACTGCAAACGCAGGAAATTGATAGGTCAAAATAAAGTCAAAATCTGTCAATTATAAAGTCAAAATTTTAAGTTTTTATGTCAAAAAATTGGTTGCCCTAATTATTATGTATTTGTTGCAGACTCATGGTTCATATCACAAGCACAATCAAGTACAAGCACATGAGAACAAAATGGTTAGCAATTGCAGCATAGAAGTTAGCACACAATCAGCACTGGGAGGAGCAAAATACTTTAACAACGCCCGAACTATAGCGTCAATATCTCATCACCTACATTCTACAGGGATTAGTAGCAGAACCGTCGCCAGAATGTCGCCAATAGGGGGGCTTTGCGTTTGTGTGTGGGGGCTTTACCTTCGTGCAGGGGAGGCTTGACATTTCAATTTTGAGAAAAATTCCACAAATTTGTAGTGTGTCATATTTCAATTTGGGGGGCTTGGATCTTTGTTTGGGGGGGATAAACCCACCAAAGCCCCCCGTGGCGACGGGACTGATTAGTAGCCGGAGTCACATTCTCAGACTTCGACTACGCTCTTCTTCCAAAATTTTTGAACCCGGTGTCAAGCGAAATTTCTGACTTCACGCCATGTGCGCATGCACAGAGTGATATTGTACATATCAAATACGATGAGAAAACTGATGATTAAGGCTTAGTGTTTAGGTAAGTGTGTCGGGTTAAGGTTAGACTAAGTCCAAGATTTTTTCAGTGGTTGTAGTTATTCCCGTGCTGTATAGCTTGTTGTGGGTATCTGACATCTAACCAAAAAGTTTTAATTTACACAAGACACATCAAAAAAGTAAACGCCCAACTTTATTCCTTTCCTCTGAGAAGCAAAAAACTGAAATAATAATAGGTCAGAAATTTCGCTTGACAGTGGCAGTGGGAGAGGAATGAAGGCATTCTACTTCACATAGCTCATATGTTCTGCGTCACCGGCTAAGTCCCGCGCAAGCCGCTGAACCAAGATGAGCTGATTATGGTTAATTAACAGTTAACACGTGCGTGACTTGCAGCATGGGTAGCGAAACCTTTTTCAAAGTGAGGGAGCACAAGTGCACGTCAAAGTAACTACAGAAAATTTTTGTGCTTTGAATCGGCAACTGCGACGTCACAAGCATCGAAATATGACGTCATTTACTAAGTTGCAGCCAAGTTTGCCTCAACAGATGTTCCTGAATATAAAAACAGCGTAGCAATAAATTAAAGGGAATAAATAAATAAAAAAAATTAATAAAAAAACAAGCAAAATAGAAGCAAGCAGAAGCAAATAAAGTCAGACAACTGCAACGAAGAAAAGATACAAAAACCGGTTGAAACTGGTTGTTGGGCAATTGCTATGACAACAAAATGCACATGACCATTACCTAATGTTAAATACCCCAACAAAGAGCATGTGACTATTACATAAGGGACAATCACGACAACGGACTGCATGTGACAGGAAAGACGTCAACGGAACACGACCAGAGATATTAAAGGAGAACTAAAGCCAAGTGCAAACAACATCAAGAAACCAAAGTTATGGCCCAAAAACCTTATTTTGCCCCCTAAATCAGCATTTTCTGATTTAGGGGGTAAAATGAGTTTTTTGGGCCATAACTTTAGTTCCAGACATGCTAGAAGGTCAAGCAAGGGCTCTATCGACGCGGGAAATCATCTAGTTTTCAAAAAACGTTTGAACCAAAATTGTGGCCCATTGGATTGGCGTCCAGGGCCTGTCAAAGTTGGTCAAAAAAAACGAAACACCCCCACTTTGCGAGCCTCTCCCAGGCGAACCCCTCACCCAAATCAAAAAATTTTTTTTAATAGAACCAAGAAGTCTTGCTGCATCCGTAGAGGGTTTGAACAACTCTCTAGCTACAGCGGCTGGCGAGTTATAACCAAAAAACCTCGCGCCAATTTATTGACGCGCGCGGTTGTTAAGGTGGTTGAAAATTTAATATCATCTGGTATTGAAGACCATACCCTTGGGCCAACAAATGTAAGGGAACATTTTCCTGAGGAGGAGTTAACTTTAGGTAAAAGTAGGCTGTTAAAGGTTGCTAGTCTTGTGGAGTGACAATGAATTGAGATGAGTTGAATAAAATATTAATCAAAATGATTTGGAAGCAGTTTGTTGTAATAAGAGTGCATGAATTTGCCCATTGATAAAGATAGAGTTTGGGCAGGCATAAGATGTTTAAGTGCTGCAAATGTTCTTCTAGAGATCCCATGTTAGTTGGATTTATTATTTTTATAGCTTTAATTTGGAGCTTAATGAGAGGCTGAATGGTTGCATTTGAAGTACGGCCCCAATTGAGGATTGAGTAATTAAGGTAGGGGTGTATTACTGAGTTATAGACAACTTTCAGTGCAGACTGTGTTGTATAATGTTAAAGTTTGGTTAGAACTCCACAAGCTCTTGAAAGATGAGTTTTGACCTTTTGTACATAAGGGTTTCCAGCTTAACTTTTTGTCAAGAAGGACACCTAGCTATTTTAGGTATGGGGGACGAGATGGGGGCCAAGTTTCGTCACACTCGTGCGACGTCACAAATCAACTTTATGGGAAGTGCCGAAGGCACGACCATTCTAGGGGTCCGGGGGCATGCCCCCGGAAAAATTTTGCAAAATTACACCTAAAAATACGCATTTTTGTGCATTCTGGAAGCAAGTTTTAGACCAGGGGTTCCCAACCTGGGGTATATGTACCCCCAGGGGTACATTTGCCTATCCGAAGGGGTACATTTAAGGTTAGCAATAGGAGGTAAAAATATATTTACACGTTTATGTTGTTTATTTTCAAATAATAATATTTCAAAAAGTGATTATATGTTTATTGTTGAATATATCTATGAATAATCATGAGAAAATATTTTGTCACAAGGAACTTTAGGGGTACATGTTCATCTGTCAAAATTCTGAAGGGGTACATGCTTATCTGTTGAAATGCTGTAGGGGTACATGCTCATTTGTCGGAATGCTGAAGGGGTACATGGTAAGAGAAAGGTTGGGAACCCCTGTTTTAGACAATACTGTTTTTACATTTTTTTTATTTTTAGGGTCTGAGCTAGTTGACACAGCGCCCTCTTTGTTCACAGTTACACTGATCAGTTATTGTAGCATTGTGTTTTGCTAAACGCGCTGAAAAACAAGGCTCTTTGATCGGACTCACGCCTTACAGCACCTTACTATCGTCAATTGTGATTTATGATTAAACAAAAGCGATCAGTGATGTGTACAACTGGCTAGTCGACACGCTTGCGCGCATGCCGGTTACACTTGGGAATTACACCGAGATTGTTCACACAGGTCAGTAGTAGCTGACTAGCTGTTAGTCTAAAATAGCCACAATTAAAGTCATTGCCGAACGCCGATAATAATTGGTTAGATCAGTGGTTCCCAACCGGGGAGGAATTCCTCCCCAGGGAGGAATTTCACGAGTTCAGGGGAGGAATTTCCACTTTATAGTTAAGTTACCTATTCATTGT
>Ga0210059_1008408_pt1 | contig 16299 bp, 8 predicted proteins | sample Ectturendosymbi2_FD_188042 | JGI IMG/M metagenome (GOLD analysis project Ga0210059, IMG submission 188042) | Ecteinascidia turbinata endosymbiont from Florida, USA - Sample 2 (SPAdes) (version 2) | ecosystem: Host-associated > Tunicates > Ascidians > Unclassified | place: Key West, Florida...
TAAAATAGTGTAATTTAGGCGTTCATATGGTGAATAGCTAATGATGTCATATTTCAATGCTTGTGACGTCACAGTTGCCAATTCAAACCACAAAATTGTTCTATAGTTTTTTGACGTGCACTTGTGCCCCCCCACTTTGAAAAAGTTTCCGCCACCCATGGTTGATGCAGCTCTTCAGAGCACGATTGACATAATAAATGAATTTGTTCACAAATATAATTCCTACTAAAATTTTCCGTCCTCACCGGTCTCGTTCTGGGAAACTCGGGGTGTCAAAAAACTTGAAGCCTTGATTCGTAAACGAAACCGTGCTGTTTACAAATGACGCGTTGCATTAAAACAGTGGTTCCCAAACTGTGGTAAGCGAAGGCCTTCAAGGTGGTACACGAATAGACCTACTTTCTGTTTTTCTTCACAAAAAACTATATTAATAGCAAAAATGTTTACCTGTCGGGTTCTGTTAATAAATTCCTGAATTTTTGTGTAGCCTACTTCCCTTGTTGGTTTCTAAAAATGGCCATAATACTTTATCACAGCCATTTTCTTCATGTTGCATTTGTGTCAATTCTGGTTTTCCAAACTTTTGATCGAATTATATTTGGCACATTGACTTTTCCTGGAACAAAGTGGTACGTGCTGACAGTACGGGACCCACAAATGGTACGCGATCCTAAAAAGTTTGGGAACCACTGCATTAGAAGCTTACGTTTAAAGGAAACAAGTGCCACGATATGCGCAGATATATTTCACTGCGTGCAGATTTAGCTAAATATACGCAGATATACTGTAGTTCACTGCGTGCAGAATATAGCTAAATATGCGCAGATATATTTCACTGCACGCAGATTTAGCTAAATATGCGCTGATTTAGTCGTTTTTGTGCTAAACCTGTCCGATATAATTTTTTTTACAAACGGCGCCCCATAACATGGGCTCCATCGGAAGGAGTCTTTAGCCATAATTGTACAGCGAGAAACGCGCCAACCTTTCCGTACGAATCTTTGCAATTCTCATGCTTATGAGAAGTAATCTACAATTAGACATGGATTGAACTCGGATTAAATGGTTTGTGTCCACGTAATTCCAATTCTAATTTTAATTCGATTTCTGTTTTTCGAAATTCCGCTAATTTTAATTCTATTCTAATTTCTGACAGCTGAGTTAGTTCTAATTTTAATTCTAATCTAATTTAGAAAAGCTAAAAAATTCTAGTTGTCCAAGTCTGCAATGCAGCAATCAACGGCCGAACGGCCCACCACATTCAAACAGTGGCCAGCACATGGAATGAACCTTGCAAATTTGTTTTTTTGGATGATTTTTTGCTGCATGCCATTGTACCTATCAGCTATGTTAGCAGCATTGTCGTAAGACTGCCCTCGACATTTTGTGAAGTTAATTGCAAGCTCAGTAGTGAAGTAGCTAAACACTAGATCAACCATGTTTTTTTCCCGATTGATCTCTTAGCTCAGTGGTTCCCAACCGGGAGTCCATGGACCCCCAGGGGTCCACAGATGGATTTTTGGGGGTCCATGACCTTGATGTATACAAGGTGAAAGCAAAATAACAAAATGCCCAACTACCCGTTGTGGTGGTCTAGCTTGCAAAAATCAAACTGAACACAAGTCTTTAAGTAAAATCCAAGCCATAGGTCGACACAAGATCTCACCTATATGAACGAACAAGTTTATGCTCTTCATGCAAGCAGGTACGCAAGTTGTCATTAAAATAGTTTAAAACTATTGGCGAAAGTTTCCAAATTTGGGTTCCTCCCAGAAAACTTTTCGCCCCCTTGGTGTCATGCTGGTCACGGGTTTTAGATAAATATATGTCATGATTAGCAGTTACAGTAATATCCCAGTTAAGTTCACGCAAAATTATGAAAAAATCTGGATTCAACTTTTTCAGCAACTTATTGGTATTCACAGCAAATCAAACGTGACAACTTGTCATAACAATCAGTTTTTTAAATGGAAAATGTTAGGTACCCGGTATGGACCAGTAGAGACCCAATTTTTCTGATTCTAGGGACCCAATTTTCTCTGATTCTAAGAACCCGGTTTTCAATTCTAGGGACCCGAATCGGGTCTCCAAAGCACCTCAAAAAACCCTGTAAAAATGTTAAACACGAAACATTATTTTGCTAAAGTTCACGGTTTGATATAATTGTTCAGCAATTTCGTTTGCTTTCAAAATGATTAGTGAAGGTGGAAGGGGCAGTTTGCTCAATGCATATTATCAATCCAAAGAAATACCTTACCATCCAACTCTGTAAATCTGCGGACGGACGCACTAACTTTTTTGTGTGTGTGTCTTCAGACATTAAAGCAGAACGTTTACGCGTTACTTCCCGCTTCACACAAGACTTTTCTCACAGCAGCCTCACTCCGTACTGTCGTGCGATGTTTCGTTAAACTTGGATCAGTTGGATGATTTGGCTCTCACTCAACTAAGAGTCTAAGGGTCACGAGTCCAATCCCAATCTCTGTGACTCAATTAAAAGATTGGCTTTGCCTAACATTCCTTGTGAAGTGAATAGCATAACGTAAGTGAATACTGTATGCCTTGCTGAAAAGAATAGTTAGCTTCAGTCAAAGCATCAATCAGTCTCTAAGAACATTAGCACTAATGATTAGCATCTGTTTGCTAATGCAGTTGAGTTAAAAGCACAACTGCTAAGTTCGCACCTACCACATAAGCTCGCGCAAACAGCTGTTTCAAGTTGCGGACTTAGCCGGGAGATTTCTGTATAATTTCCGTCTTGATGAATATACCTGTAGGCGTTTCGCGATTAGTAAATTTTTCAGCAGTTCGAAGAAAATTAAGTCGAAACAAATTACAACTAAATGTATTAAAAGAGCTTTGCACCATAAAAAAGCAATAACAAAGATACGTTACTTCTCAAACTCAGAAGCACTGCTTATTATTAGTTGTTATTGTTGCACCAAACTTTCAATGATATCTCACCCTGAATGAAACTACCCGAAATTAACCAGTCTCTGCAGAAGTATTTTAGTTTCAGGGTCAGGCACTGTTGACTAAAGTCATCGCTCTCATCAATTTTTCGAAGGTAAGCCTATGGAAAGTTGGATACTATGTTTTTATTGTAAGATGCTGCTAGCCGTACCTACACGTACATCTTGTCTACAGTATAATAACCTTAAGCTTTGGCCAGGTGCTTGTTAAGCATAAACAACCACAAGTTCTTTCCCTTGATTCACTCGTAACAATCGGTATGATTCAGCAAACATAGCAGCAGAACGATGAGTATGACGACACTGTAACTTACTATGTGGCGTGACCAACAGATATTGTCGTAATCATGGGACACTGGCGTTAACAACACGAAATCTCAATGGGTGAATAAAACTTAAATTTCATGAATAGTTAAGACATAAATTGTTGACAAATATTTATCGAACTGATCTTGCACCGGCAATTGACCTCAGGCGTAGCGCAGATTACTGGAGGCCCCTTCAGATCTTAAGGCCCTAGGCTTAAACCTGTATAGCCTATAGGTAAATCCGGCACTGGTTCCGACACATAAGCGTTATCCGTGCCGAGGGCGGCTCTTTGGACACGGGGTAGGGTTTATTCAACTAGATATATACTACGGGCGATGGTTTAAATCAGGGTCTCCAAACTACGGCCCGCGGGTCAAATGCAGCCCGCGAAGCCATTTTATCCGGCCCACGAAGCCGTTTTGTCAATGATAAAAAATACATAATCACGAAGAATTTGTTGATTTGGTAGAATGTGACATATACCGAAACAATCACATTACGTAAGACGTCCGGCCCTCGACATGTTCTGTGTTAGGTTATGTGGCCCTTGGACAAACAAGTTTGGAGACCCCTGGTTTAAATTAACAGGTTTTGTTTTAAACTCGTTCTGCACTCCCTTTGGAGAGCCACGAATGGCCAGCAGCAGCCATCACCGCTTGCTTGCGTCTGGGCCACGCAGATGCCTAGTCTAATAGTGAATGCTCCATTGGAACACCGAGAGTAAAAGGTAATCGAACACAGTATTGTAACTATAATGGCGCTGCTCAACCCACTCTATACCACATAGCCGATTGGTTTCAACAATTATATTGTTGTTACTTTACTTTTTCGATACCAACCGAAAATCCGACTTATCGGTATAGGAGTAGATATTAGAATTTAGGGACCCGTGGCAAGCTCTCAGAAAGAGCCCCATAACTACATATTAAAGTTGTTGAATGGCCCTTTTGGCACATTTGCACATCAGTTTTGCTTTATTTTGATTGTTTCCCGGCTTATTAAAAGTTGAGTATTTCATAAGCTTTTTAACAAAACAATGCAAAATCAAGTGCGAAACTAGCAAAAGGGAGGCTCGAAGTGACTGCCTCATTCGTCTCCCTTAATTTCAATTGCTGTATCGGTAAACTGATCTAAAAAACATTAAACCAAGTATGTGCTAATCGTGTTTGTTAATCCACTCCGGGGAAACGGGACCAATACTGTTATCTACCGAAAACTTAAAGTTTTTATTTTCTGCAGCAACTGCGTCCAAGCACTCCACCAGACATCACTTGTGGGATAAATGAGACAAAATTAAATTAACTCGGGATCTGGAAAGAGTAGCTGAAATTTTACGAAATGAGGTGTTGGTGAAATATGGAATGTTTAGATTTTACATCACCCTTGAATTTGAAGCTCGTTGATTTGATTCTTCAATAACATTCAGGATTTAAACGCTCTATAACACGACTGTAACGCTGATGCAAAAGTCAACAAATTTTGTAAATGGGTAAAAAATGCTAGTTTTATGTTTGTGTAAAACTGTTTTGCAAAGAACGATCATAAAAGCAAACAGATTTTCGTAGAAAACTATGTCAGGTGTTGTCAAGGGCGAGCTGAGTAGTTGATGCATAAGTTCTTTAGCCAATCTTTTGCGTCTCAAATATCACATAAATTTGCAGAATTCCTAAGTCCTCAATTGCTTTTCTAATTTTTATTTTTTATCAGCGTACAATTAACTTTTCCGCCATTTGGTGTCTTACAGTACTCTTTTTATGGCATTTCTGTTACTTGGTGGTGTGAGTCACAAAAATGCATGAATAAGCCTACCTACCCTGTCAAAATACAGGCAAGGCAATCTATATCCTACCAGAACTTTGTTGCTCAAATGGATCTTTATAAAGTCATGTAATTTTCTGCATTCATCTTCTTATTCCTATTTAAGCAATTATGATTTTTACTAAATTGTAGTATCCCTTCCTCACAAAAACCAACGCTTTTGAGTATAAACTGGGTAGTTTGAAATGTTTCATGTTCAATATTTGAATGAAGACGGACTGGAAGTAGAAACGCACAATCTTATCACAGTTTTTAAGTAGATGAAAAACTTGTGACACGGAAAAACCACTACACATATTTAAAAGTGATTATATAAAAGTTGGTTGGCATTAATCTACGCAGAGCAGCTCAGCGCAGTTTAAATCAAAAGTTCAAATAAAATCGAACAAAATTGATGTTTCCGAGAACGAGCGATTCTGTCTGAAAATAGCATTTCGTTGGCCTACCGCAAGTTGTGAAAAACCCTGGTTAAAGCTACAGTGAAACAAAAGATGCTCTTGTAGCAGACACATTACAATGTTCTGTACATTAAATGTTGGTCCAATGAAAAAGAGACAAAAGTCTAAGCATCAAGCAACAAGACGAAGAATGCTGACACGTAGCCCAAAGACTGTGATCAGTCAAGCACGAAAAACGTGACAAACAAAACAATACGTTTTTACAGTTTGGTAAAGCAGAGAAAACTTCAGATAATTTGGTTAGAAATCTGAAGACAAACTGTACGCGGACTAAATCAAATAAAATTTGATTTGGAAAAACAATGAACAAAGAACCAGAAAAGAGGCGAACAAAGCTGAAGAAGGCCTAGAAGAATGATGTCATGGAAAAGTACAGAAAATTAACCATTAATGATGTAATTAAGAATCATGACTAAAAACCCCATTAGTTTTATAATGTTATGTTTTATTAGGAACCAATAAATGATTAATTAGGGAATTTCCAGCAGATTTGGGTATAAAAGCGGCAATCTTGGCTGCCCAGTTCAGTTCACTCTTCTACTTTGAACCGAGAACTCCTTACTTGGTCTACGGCATCTTCGAGTGGTTTAGCCATTGAAGTAAATTGAGACTCTACCTTGTGGCCACCTTAGCTCGACGGGTGGTTCATGAGTGCTATTGAGGCCTTACCGCTGGCGTTCGGCGGCCCCTGAATAGCTTGAGTTCTCAGACTAAAAGCAACGTCAATGACTTGCATTTTGGTCAACACTAGTGGCATTGTCCGAGTGAATCCTTGACACTCAGAACCACAAATTTGATTTGTCCAAATTACTTGTTGCCATCTGGACTGATATTGTCGAAAGGCCATAGCCTTGTTCAGTCCTAGTGGAATTCTGTCACGCCACTTGTCCTCTGGATTGATATTGTCAAAAGGCAATTTATTGCCTTGCTCAATCCCAAGGCGAAACCCCGACACCCTTCCCATTAAAATGGTGGCAGTATAGGTATTCCTTGTCACTCTGTTTGACGATTTAAAAAGTCAATACAGAAATCTAATTTGACAAACAAATTGGGATTTGTTTCAATCTAGGTTTCCTTTTTAACACTTAAAGTCATCATGTACAAACATGATGAAGTACAAAGTTGCCATACAAAATACGTGACCAAAATCTGCGGGAAACCTAACTTAGGAACCTTTTCTAAAAAGAGCATACAAAACCTTGTCACGATCCAACCTTACATAAAACATGCGTTCTGAACAAAACATTTCCTTTCAGTAACAGAATGTCTGAGTGGAAAGTACTGTTATCACAAATTAGATACTTGAGGTCTGTAAGATTGGTAAAACAAATGGTGTGTCTGTGTCGCTGGGTTCGAGAGCGTTTTGAAGATGAAAATTATGCCAAGCTTATTGGTAAGTTTTAAATGTTCGTGTACATATTTTCTGTAAAATAAAAAAAGGGTGAAAACTAATAAAAACTGTTCTTCTGTTATGGTTCAATTATTTAGATAAGAAATCAGAAACTCTAGGGAGACCAAGCGAACATTAGCTTTCGTGAGTGTCGTCCTTGTTATGTCTAAGATTCGAATCCATGTGGGAGTTTTCAGATGTAACTAAATGCGACAATCTAAGTCTTAATTGATTTAGAAACTCGACTACACTCTCATATATTCTGCGCCAGCTTTTCATCTATACATAACTATATGAAGTTTGTGATAAGAACATTGTTTCTCAGCTATACCACATGAACTAAAATCCACCCCACACACTGTATGTACAATGCTTTTGCACGTTATTGCATAAAGTGAACGAGAGAGCTCACGATTGACAAGTGCATCGTATAAAATTAAGAACACTTTCTATCCGCATCTTTTCTCCTGGCAGCTTGTTTTCCTAAGATGTGCTTGTCAAGCTCCAACCTCTCTGCTTCCAAACGCAGCTGCTCCAGAGCTTCTTTCAAAATTTCTGCCTCGGTTTGGACTCGCCAGGTTTGGTCGCTACCTGAGGATGACTGACTGCGCGAGACCTTAGAGTCTGGACTGTCAGCAGAAGCAGGTGCGGCTCGCTTAACCGCAAAGTTGATCTTTTGCCGACCGGCCGCTTTGCGTCGTATGGCGTTGTTGACCATTGCCTCAACAGCTCTGATTTTGTCGAGCATACTCGTCGATTTCTTTAAGTCGATGAGAAGCTCCTAAAAATAGCCAAATGCAGTGTTTGTTGCGAATGTCTCTACGAGATATCACGAGGTTCTTTATCTTCTTCATATCTAAATTGAACGTATAGAGACCTTTCACAAAATGTTCATCCCAGCAGTTTGTAGAGGTGTGTATGGTTGTTAAAAAGCAAAGCGCCTGCTTTCGACTGGTTTGTCTGCATAAATGATTTGCAAATAAAAACAAAATTTCTTTTGTTTCGCCTCTGCTAGAACTTTCACGTCGATACTAAAGTGCGATACAATACGCTAAGTAGTGGTAATGTTGAATTATTTACAAACAAAGACTTTTCCGTGGTCGTTTTGGTAAGATTAGGGCATTATCGTATTCGCTTCATTCAGCTCATCTTAAGCTAATTGCTCTTTGAAAAAAGCGATAAGCTCGCAAGGATCCAAAGACGACAACATGTGCAAAAGACAATTTAAAAAACGCAAAGCAGACAAGGTACCGTGCAAGCGAGTAAAAAATGACATAAAATATGATCATTTTCAAATTTTATATAAGACTTTCTTCTATTCCCCGCGCACGAAATAATAACTGGGAAAAAATTAGATGAAGCCTTTTGTGTTGACAAAATTTTGAGAGAATAATCACATAGACCCGTCTTTGTCAGTATTTGTTCTTTACCAGTATTTTGTCGGAGCAGTGGCGTAAGTAACGGGAACAGGAGTGAAAACCGCCCCCTGGCAAGCTAAATGCAAAAACATGGCCCTCACTTAGCTTATATTTCGGTGTTTAGATTTCTTTTGGTTTTCAGCATTTTTCGGAAGTTTATCGGAGTGTTTTCCTGTGATTTCGGGTTTTAGTATAGCCATCCAAGTCCGGAGTCACTATTATTTCTCAACTTTTTTCTGAGTGATGGCCAGTGGGCCCCTACAGTGGCCAGTGGGTCTTCTTCAACTATGTTCCCCCCTGACTCAAGCTAGTTACGCCACTGCGTCGGAGTATGTACGAAGGTCTCTCTGGGCCGTTTCACGTGCAGTCGTGTACGTGTGTTTCGCCCTGCTTGCGCAATACAACTAACCCATATGACATGGACCATAAGACTAAGACAAACAAGTCAATAAAAATAATCTTTTAAAGCAACATAAATGCTATTTGCATAAAATTTATATTTTGGAGTTTGAGAAAACCATCCCAGTTTTCGTATTGCGACCAATGCAGGTCGATCAATATTTTTGTGTCCTTAGAGGTCAAATTCTCTGATCCTATTTTTGGTTTAACACAGTGTGTTAAGCAGGAGTCAACTGGTACCTGCCTTCGAGCAAATGGCAAAAAATAAACCAAGTTCAGTTTTGTGTAAGACCCGAGAGAACTGTTGAGCAACAGCTTGAAAGATACAATAGACCTTGTGTGACACATGAAAGCACACTAGTTAGAAATTGATTTTCTTTGCACAATACTTGTTCTCTGCTTTGTGTTAAAGGGCACAGTTTATTGATGGTACTCTAACGATCATGAATTATCTAACACTCAAGCGCTAGCAATCTTTCTAATGAATGACAATTGTATTATTAAACTTACCTATTTGCTTTATCTAGCAGAAACTATCTCCGGGCAACGCTTTTCCCGGTAGTCCCCTTGGAAGCTCCCCCGACGCACGTAATATGTGCGATCACAGCAAAACTCATTTTGTGAGATAAAAAACAAAGTATTTTATGCGGAAGTTTGTCAAAACATTACAATGAATTGCGATAAGTTTTATATCTAATCTGAAAAAGTCTCAGGCGGGAAAAAGTATAGACAATAAAAAAGCACCCCAAAAATCCTGCAGAGCTATTAAACAACGAACGCTTTCAGCTGAATAGCTTCACCTTGCCTTGCATGGATTGCCAACCAGCAATTGCTTAGAACTGGCAAAAAGCTTTGTGACTAATACCTTCTTGGGAAAGCGACCGACACTATTCCATTCAACGAAGTGAAATACTTTATTTGTAGCTCGCGTTTACTTCCCTCACAGAAATTTACTTCATCAATATTTGCAAATGTTTACCTGATGTGATTTCACCGCAAAACACTCCGTTGACGTCCTTGCCAGCCTGAGCGTGTTTCTGAGGTATTCGGAAGGTTCATCTGTGTCGTAACAAGCCAAGAGAAAAAGACATTCTTTATGTGCGTCTAGTTGTCTTATTCCCCATGGAACCTGGGTAAAAAACTCAAGCCTTAAAACTACCGCTGATCAATTACAAATGCCACTAATAGCACTCTTTAGCGGATTGGCGACCACCAGATAAAAGACAGAACGGTTTAGAAAAGAGCGGTCCCGCTCAGGTCCGCTTGTCCACACTGCGCAAGTCATTTTTCAATTAATTGTGGAAATACTTAGACCTAACGTTTAAAGTTGATTTTTTCAATAACTGAGATGCGCTCTGTCGAGCAGTCCTTTCCATGTCTGCATACGTTCGGTACTCTTCGAGTAATGAGGGAATTGCCCAATTTGGCTTTGCGTACCTGACGTGTACCAGAAAAGTCAACTTGGAAAAGGAGACCTGAAGTGTGTCAAGAAAAGCTATTGTGCTAAAATTGTGTCTTTGGCCAATTTCAAACAACTGTATAGGACCTTACAAATCCTGTTTTTTTATTTTCAAATACTATTTATTTTAAATGGAGCAAAGTTCTAAATTTGAGAAAAGGAGTTTTTAATTGTAAACGCAAAACCACTACTAAATGCTTTTTCAAAAATTTCGAGAGTTTTTCTAATTTTAAAAATTTTTATGAGACTTACTTTTGCTTTACTGATATTTCTTTATTTGTTGAGAAATGCTTTGTGCATTCACTTCTAGTGAGAATTTTTGTGTTGTCCAAATACCCACAAGGGCCAATTAATGGACTGCAGATTTTATATTTGGTCAAATCTAAATCAGTTGGCGAGAAAAACTGTTAACTTCACTCCGTTCGAGAGGGACCACCACTTTTGAAAACTGTTTCACAAAAAATGATTTGAAATCATTGCTTCCACGCACTTGCACTCATACTCGATGCAATAAATGTTTTTTTGTATTTTCATAATTTGTTTTTACATCAGCGCCCTAGAGTTTTGCAGTTGATGTGGATCATCACTGGATGAAACTGCTTCTGTATGAATCATGAATAACCTGAACCTAAAAAAGAACAGCATTTAACTGATCTAATTAACCACACTCATGAATGCGTAATTTTTAATGTAAATCCCAATAGTTCTAAAATAATGTCATTTCCGCATCACAAAACAAAGAAGATACTGTACGTGGCGAACTCATTCTCCTATTACAAACTTCGCATGCACTTCAACAGCAACGTGAACTGTTATCAAGTTGTACCAATGTGAATGTGACAATCCAACGACCTGTGTGATTTAAATACCATTGTATATAGGCACGGCCCAGGGACGCTGGTGCTAGCAAAGGCAGAAAACTTGGAAAACACGAGTTGAAATTTAATGTTTTTTCACAGGTCTTCGAAAAAAGTTGAAGGTATGGCTGCCTTACTTCTACGTCCAGTTTTACGAACTCAACACTTCCACTTCTCCTTCCCGGAAGGCGACCGTTGTATCCACACCCGGTTCCCAGCATTTCGCAACGATCATCACTTTCCAGAATTACGATGGTGTGGTTCAGACTTGAAAACAGACGTTCAAGTGGTTGTCCATAGGAAAAAACGAAGTATTTATAAAAACAAGGAGACATTTGTTACAGCAGCGATGAATCCTTCCATACAGCATTGTAAACCAGCGGCATATGCTTTTGATCACGCGCTATGTTACCACAAAAAATAGGCAGCACCTTAACAAATGCGTTGGTGGCTGAGGCGTTGTGATGGCAAAAAACTGTAGTTATCGTCAGTAAACTCCCTGTTGGCTAAATACTGTTTGAGATATGGAAAAACTGTCTAGTTCGAGAACTTCTTGGGGTATGTGATAATGGCTCACCTGCAATAAAGCAAGCGAAATGTGTTGTCCGCACAAAATTTGGACAGGGGTGCTGCGGTCCATCCTGTCGCCCGTTCCCAATTGCCCGTATCTGTTATTGCCCACTACAAACGCTCGGTTATATTCGTCAATGTATCCAAGATGCCGATCACCAATCGAGCAATGCACCACCTGCAAAACAAGGATTCTGTACTGTCAAAGTACGTATGGGTATAGGAATACTACAGAAACATTTTAACTCAAGTTAAGGCCACGAGCGCTCAAAAACAGCCAAAGGGTTATTGCTTGTTACCAGATGTTTGAAAATACTTCGTACACTGCAAAGATCAGCAAAGCTCATGCTAGCGAACATGTTATGCACGTAATAAAACGCATACAACACGTATAGTGCAGAGTCATTGCAACTAGCCGCGAAAAGTGACTTACTTTTGCCACATTTGATATAACTTGAGGTAGGCCCAACTTCACAGCAGCTTGTCTGCCAAAGATGTCCGCGAACTCCGATTTGCGTTGAACAATAACGAACAATTTTCCACTTTCTGAGTGCAGGAAATAAATGTCCTCGTTGAAAGATTGCAGCTAAAGTTATTACAGGGTGGAGGTCGAATGCATTAGGTTTCAAACGGCATCAGGTAAGTTTTAAATGAAATTTTAAAGCTCACGAAGGCTCAAGTGTAAGTAACTCTTGTCAAAGGGCAGCTAAACTTTTTGGGGCAGTTTTTGCTTCAAAAATTATGTTAATTGTAAGACCAAGAATGATTAGGCCTATAGTGTTAACAGTATAGTCAATTGATAAGCACTTGATTTTCCAGAAAAGCATGAATATGAAGCATTTTAAGTTCTACAGCATTGCATATCCACAAAAAGTGACCAACGGAGATCAAAATAGTCGCTTACGGAAATGATAATAGAACAATGAGCTTGGCCTCAAAAAAACTTGAACAACATTACCTACCAGTAATAAAACCAACAACACCGACGCTTGTTTCAACCTTTGCTATCTTTTCTCCAATAGCCTTGCTAGCAGATTTTAACGTAACTTGCATTCCTTCTGACCCAAGGTTTAATAGTGATGACTCATACAGGTGAAGAGAGTAGACCTGAAATAGGAAAAACCGACGCCTGATACAAGAGATGGGAGAATTAAGATGTCAGTCTGGTTCAGGGTGCCAAGTTTGTATGAGAAAATTATACAGTCAATGCAAGTAAAATGTTGTACCTGATTTTAGTCTGCAACAAAACCAGATGCTTGTAATCTGCTGCAAAAATATCATTTGAAGAGAAAAATCAATCATGGACTGTATTTCCGAATAAATAAGTTCACTAAAACGCGTCATGCGATAAACAAAGTTGCTCTTTTCGTAGTTTGGTGCATTTTTGTTTTCTATATAGGTGTCACGACCACCGTGGTTCCCTGGCTACGCGTATAAACAATAACGAAGCAACGTTTAAGAGGCAAAGTTTACTTTTTCAGCTGGCAGGTTTGCCTACGATACTTTTTTGGACAACACACAAACTGCAGGCAGCTTAAATGACACCATCTAATATTTGAAAGCAAATATGGCAGCACTCCATAGATGCGGTGTAGAAGCAAGCAGTTGGCATTGTGAAATTTATTAAATAAGTTGTTTTGAATGTGATAGAAAGATCGTTTTCATAACGTTTTTTATAACAAAAACCATACCCGGCAATTTTTATAGTTACTGGCAAATAGCCATTAGGCCAGCATCTGCAGCTTGTTTAAGAGATTTGCTTCTGTGGGCTTCTCAAAAACGGTAGTGTGGAACTATTTCATCTTCTTAGCAAGAACGTTAGAATACCAAGGTTTCAATGGAAACATGATTTTGTTCTATTTTTCATCACGGCCGTAATGAATAGAAAGTTTCGGTTCAAGCAAAACCTCAACAGCCTCAAGAAATCTTGAAAAATGTCATTTTCCTTCACCGTTCAAAATTTTGCAAATTTTCAAAGCATGTACCTGATGTGAATTTTATCTGCAACTGCGCTTGTGATCAAATTATACTCAAACCTATTGGTATCATTGTCAAATGTCCTGCAGAGCTAACCTTTCCTGCATCGGTTAGAATATATAAAGTTTTTTGTTGAGGTGTAAATGACGTCAGTTTCATAGAAACAAAACGCATCTCTGGGTCGAACGTCATGTTGAAAACCCGTCGACAAGTTCTTTCGTCAAAGACGTCGATCTTATCTCCAGCAACAGGATGCCCTTCCTCATTCCACCTGCAACGATCCAGTCAGCAACAAGACTGTAAATGGCGCAAACACACCAAAAGTGACAGGCGGATGAATAAGCAAAGTCGCAACTTGACGGAGTGATTTTTCCATTAAAGAATCATTGAAATTGCTATTACCTCAATCATGTTGCCATGTAAAGCAATCTCCCGTGAGAAAATACGCGGTAGATAACTACCTTAGCAGCAAGGCTTGCCCCTAGCCGGAACATTTGATTTGGAGCATACTGTGATTCACTTCAAGACATAATATACGTTTAACTTTGCAAAGTGAAAATTGCGGCCGAAAAATGCGTTTTAACATCGTTTAGGATTATGACGGCTTGACAACTCTACTGTGATTGTTTGCGATGCCGAAATACGGAGATAATGAAAATATATGGAAGCATTGGTTAGCGCGCACCCTCCACTGCCAGAAGAGCTTGAACTTCGCGTGTTGGGCTGGTTTCTCCTGGTGCGCATCGCTTCGCTTTGCGTCAGTACGTAAACGTATCTTCGATGGTTGTTGTCATAACGTGGATCGGTGGTCACCTGCAGTAGCACGAAGCATCAAACGCTTGCAGAGTTGCCTTGAAAATATTTAGCTCCTTATGATGTAAAAGAGTAGGCGGTGAACAATATTTTCATTGTTTTTTTCTGCTTTTTTGCATAAGTGCGGCAGAACGTATCCTGCACGAGCATATTGGCGGATGTTGTTTCAGTGGCATTGTTCCAGCTACAAACGGTCTGATAAAATCAAAAAACTTAATAGCTGCAAAATTCAGACGAGTTTTATTTAAAAGCACTGGTTTGTGATTATTATATATGTTTTAAACTTACATCAATCACATGCTTAGCAAATTCTTGATGCCACTCTGTTCTCCTATAGACGAATTCGTTTGTAAATACGTCCCTTTCCCACTTGCTCCTGTGGAGACAGTGACAAAAGATGTTTTGACAAAACTGAAATCGCTAAGTAAACGTTTTGATGGAAGGAGTAGGTCTTGTGGTGTAGCTTCGTAGACTACAGCGTACTTCAGCTAACGGCTAAGTTAAATGAAAAGAATATTCGGCATGTTCACAGAAATCAACTTCTATCACTGACCCCTTGTTGCAGTCTAGGTGCAGAAGGGTGGTTGAAACCTTCTTACGAAATTGAATTTATCAAACAACTGGGAAAAATGAAAAATGGCAAATCACTGCCAAGCTATACTGTACTTCAGCGCCTAATGAAAATCCACTGGCCTTCTTGTCAAGACTCTTGACTCCCAGCATGAAACGATCGCTCATCAGTTTGCAACATTTTAGTGGAAAATGATTAGCTTTGATAAAAATCATAGCAAACTGTAAATCACATTTACTTGTATCATTCAAAACCAGATTTCACTATGCATACAACTAAAAGTTAAAGTGAGACTACCTGAAAACGTGCAAACAGTTGGCCATGTCCAAAGCGAAGACATGGTCCCGAGTGGAGCACAGCCTCTTGTAGCCATACGCTGATGGAGTGTCCGATATTTCATTTGGATTACGACGTTTTGAGTTGCCGGTTCCCAAGAGATAATAACTTATCCCCTTGGTATCTGAAAAAAGTAATTTGTACGCAGGGACATGAACCGATAGTATGTAGCAATATCCTCCAGCTTTTTTGCACGAGTTAGTGATTGGTCCTTACCATGAGGCGCACAGTTAGCACAAAATTTGAGAGTGGTTTTAAGTTGCAAGAAAACAAATCATCGACACTTACAGAAAATACCAAAAACAAACGTCCGCTCAGCATAGACGTCCTGTTTCTGATCGAGGGAATGAAGAAAATTCAGAAATATATTTTGGTGGGCAGTAGGCTGTAGGCACGACGCCACTGCCCGTGCCTGTTTTGAATCGACAAATGACATTTACAAATAAAATGAAGTGATTGCTATTCAGTTCACGAAAACCTTGCTTTTGCGTATACACCGAGCTGTCATTCTTTGCTGCAGGATATTCTGCAATCTTTCCGTTTATTCCCATAAACTAGTCAGACCCTTGTCACTATATTTTCAACAGAAGCAAAAATTATTTTACCGAAAAACTGCGTTTTATAACAGTCCGTGGCTTTGTGAAGTTTGCATCGTCGCTGTTGCTGGTGATCTTTGAAAAAGCTTTGAAAAGCATGTTCAAGAATTTTGTAAATGTAGGTAAACCTTCTTTAATTTTGAAATTGATGAGTTTTTAAATTGTAACCTGAAGAGAAGTTTGATCGTGTATACGCTACTTTCATTGACAGTTCCCTAATCTTACTGTAGTTTTTGGTGCTTTTGATCAACAAGCTCTCCGCATTTTTAAATGTGCGCTTATCGCCGCTGCTCATGTGTTATTACGTCTTCTAAAGAGTTTCATCTTAAATATTTGATTGGAGTTGTTTCGTTTGG
>Ga0210059_1008409_pt1 | contig 16297 bp, 8 predicted proteins | sample Ectturendosymbi2_FD_188042 | JGI IMG/M metagenome (GOLD analysis project Ga0210059, IMG submission 188042) | Ecteinascidia turbinata endosymbiont from Florida, USA - Sample 2 (SPAdes) (version 2) | ecosystem: Host-associated > Tunicates > Ascidians > Unclassified | place: Key West, Florida...
GTTGAAACTCTGGTGAATGGTCTTCCATAAACTGAATAATGTGTGGTTGTAATTTGAAATAAATAGCTTTTTAATCAAAGTCACAATTGAAATTTTCATGGGTACACATCTTTTTGGGTCACCCTGTATTTATGTTTTCCACACCGACGTTTTGGCGAAGTTTGCGCTGATCAGCCACAGTAGACAAGATAAAGACAATTGTTTTTGATAAAGTGAACTATCGCGGAACGCAATCTTAAACATGCGTAGTGGACGAAATGTCTGCAAAAAGTGATGAGATGGTTTCTGGATGCAGACAACAACCCAGATTCTCACCAAAACCTAATATTACTTTTTGGCCCATTTACAATGTTCCTTGAAATCTGCATGCAAATTCATTCCGTGGTTTTTGCATGAAGACATTAAGTCGACAAATTAACAAGCAAAAAGGATGCGAAAACAATTAATCCCATTTGCGCAGGTAATAAAGTTTTTGTAAAATATCAAGCTCAAGGGGGGGTTTTAACCCCAAAACCCCACTTGCGTACGCCCTTGTTCAGAAGTGACTGTACTGAAACAGCAAAAACTATCGAACCGTATTTCACACTTGATCTGCCATATACAAAACGGTTTTATAAACAAAAAAGAAAACAGCTTCAAAAGTTAAGCCCTCTCTACATTAACTAGGTACTATTAAAAAAACAGGCTACACATTACAGAAAAACAATGAAGATTGTATCAATTACATTACAAAAATGAATTACGACGGGGGCGTTAAAAACCACGCAGTTCACTTTGATTTTCGTTGGCAACGTATCCCACGCACTGTGGATCCACGCATCGGCACTACATAAGCAAATTTGCGTCGGTTAGTAGGAGTAGCGCGGAGCACTATTAGAAGCAGCCGGTCAAATCGGGTTAAAGCCAGCGCTGCATACAAGACGAAAACCATGAATTTTACCGTTTACTGCTTCGGCAACGCATTTATTATGAAGCACAACCCATCGATTGCAGAGTCGTGTAAACGAGATCTGGGTTTGTAGCAAAGAGTCCACATGCACTGAACGCCCTTTCTGCTTCCACAGAAGCGGGCTGGATAGTGAGCTTCATAGTCAGTTTGAAGATTTGCAGGGCGGTGAAAAGTGTAAAACTTAATACTAACGTTACTTTTTTATCCTGTTAACAGATAGAAACATATCCGGATATCGGATAGCAAACAAACTCTCGGTTATCCGGTTAACCGTTATCCGGGTAATACAGCCCTAATGGGAACCCCTGGATTAGGCAGTCGCTGTTAAATAGCGGAAGCCGCTTAATAAATGTTCGGATAATAAATCCATCCGCCTTCAATTCAGTGTAGCTTGAGACGGAATTTTACCCAATGTTCAGACCAAGTTATATAAATTTATATTCAATTCCCACGTAAATTGTTTGTGAACAACTAATGGCCCATTCTAACCAGCTAATGTAACTGTCTGCGAACGTTGTCTATCGAAAGTAATCCTTTCACAATCAAGAATCAGATACTACGATCTCATCAGAGCATATATCAGCACTTCTCATTCAAATGTCCTTGAACTTTTTATCATTGCAACTGAAACAGCAATTTTTCATCGCATCTGCACCTGAAGCACTTTGGTTATTGCGTACATAGTGTCAGGGGCGTCGGAAGACGTTTCTCCAGGGGGGCACTAGGGATTTTTCCAAAATTTTTCTAGGGGTGACAAAAGTGGTGAAATTTGTTTTTTCAAGCTGGAAACAAACAAAACAACCTTTTTTGCTTATATTTAAAAAATCCAGGGAGGGCCTTTCCCCCCCTTCTGACACCTATGCATAGGGTTAATGCTATGAAAGCAGAAGTGTATGATCATCTCAGAAAGCCATTTCTACCTGAACAAGCTTCGTTGCTAAGATTTGTCCACGTTGAACAATCAACAAACCCAGTTAATTGAATGCGCTTGCACCTTCCATATCCATTGTTTTGTTGCTGTTTTTCTAGTTATCTTTATTCCTTGCCAAATATTCGTACCTACTATCTAATAACTTCAAGCTCATTGTCATGATTAAGGCCGGTTTACACGAGGCTTGTAAAGTGAAGTCAGGCGCAATTCCTTATTTTCTCGAAAAGGAAATAACCTATCTATGCAGTACAACGACCTATAGAGAACAGCCGTGCATGAGGATTCATGCGCTGTCAGTGGCGTAGCGAGACTAAGTGCCGCCCATGGCCGACCATAAATGTACCGCCCTTCCTGCCGCTCAAATTTGCTTGCAAGAATTTAAATGAAAGAAGATCATGTTTCGTACATAGTAAATATTCAAGGAATAATAAGTCATCTTGAAGATCAGAATGAAACACAAAGCGAAATGAGTCTTGTTATTCATTCTCGATTGTGGGTCTGGTTCTGCTTTTTTCTGGCTGTTCGCCACCTTTCTCATCATTACTTTTCTTATTTTTTCTGCCTTTTTTCACATGCATCTATGGACCCGGCATATTTCGTTAAAATTTCTTCCCTGTTGGCTTTAAGTCTGCGGTATTAGCCAAACCACTTAGCTTTTATCGTTTACTCATTCCAGGGGATCAAAGAGAAAACACAAAAAATGAGAAAAGTGATGGCGGCATACCCCCTTTGCAGATGTAAACTTTTAATGTTAATATTTCGTGTAGTGTCCCGGGCACTAAATAAACAAAGCATATATACTGCATATAGAAGGCTATAATAATAAATTTAATACTAATATATTCTCAGCAAAGTATATAATTTTTCATTGTTTACTTCACGTTGTAGTAGAAGTTTGTTTCTCTTAGAATCAGGCCCGTAACCAGGGGGGAGAGGCACCCCAGTAAAATTTTTCGCCACCCCCTGGAAAAATGTGTTGGACATAGTTGAAAAAATATGGGCCCCTCTCAGAAAACTCTTCGCCCAGCCTGGTGACCCAAGCTGGTTACGGTCCTGCTTAGAATATACCAAATGTTTCAAACGTTAACTCGGCGCTATTTGCGCCGGGACCTCGTAAGGTGCGGGACCCATTTTGATAAAATAGATCAAATAGGCTTAAAAACGGCTATAGTTGAGAAGCGCTAGCTTGCAGCCTGAATCGTGACCTGCAAACCTGGTCTAGCTGTTGAGTTGGGCTTCTTCCAGTTAAGAGTGCATAGTGTTATTCCTTACATTCGTTTGTTACCAACAGACGACTATTTCGAAAACTGGATTACTAAACTGTGACGTAGGATATCCGCTTTTTTGTTGCTCAGCAGTGACTGCAACATCTTCAGTGCACAGGTAATCGCACTGAACAACTTTATTCAGTACAGCCATTGCCAAATTGTCAAACTGTTTCGGCTAACGTCCCTTTTGATAACAGCCTTAACTACAATCGTAATTAAACGTATAGTTGGCCCTTGCGTTAGGACTATAAATGTTAAGTGTACCGTACTAAACAAAGATGTCAAACCTTCTACAAAGCCCACATTGCCTTACGGCTGGCACTGATTCACTTCACTTGCAGTTCAAACCTACAATCTGAGCTCTGAATCACCCACACCAACACATCGACTGCACTGCCGCGCTTCAAGAAAGTAATTTTTCGATGTCAATTACGTCATACAGAAAAACATCCGTTCTGGTGAAACTGAGCAACTTTACTTTTGCGGAGTTCATCACTTCACAATTGCGCCCCCCCATGTTGAAAAAGCCTTGATTTCAAGTCAAACACAGGGGTGCTTTGCCACACTGGATTTGATGCAAACTTTTCAGTAAAGATTTTATCAATTTGCTCACTCTACAACCACATTTCCCATTTTTTTAGGCTACCTGTCTAGGGTTTCTAAACACAAAAACTGTAAAAAGTTAGAACTACTTCTAAGTATTAATCTTTAATCAACAAATTGTCGCCCCCAGAAGGTGTCGCCCTGAGCCCGAAACCTTGCTATCGCCATGCCACTGTGTGCTGTTCATACACTTCTCTTTGACACAAAAGCAGCCGCGTGACCAAACGGCGCAGGAAAGCGGAGATGGGCGCCGCAGACCACTCGTGACACTCCGGAAGGAGAAAAGAAACCGAGTATACACGAAACTGAACTGATGTTAAAAGTCTTAAATGCAGTAGATTAATGCTTGGTGTGCTAAGAACATTTTAAAACTTTGTCCAATAGTTTTAAACTATGTCCAACTCATTTTTCCAGGAGATCCGAAGCACCTCTGTTGCGCTCGCAACCCTAGTTACGGGCCGGTGCTTACCACAGATGGCTAGAGGTCCCCTCGGATCTTGAGGCTCTAGGCTTAAGCCTATACTCAACCCAGGGTTTTTTTAAGGTGTTTTAGGGACCCAATTGAAGATCGGGTGCCTAGAATCAGAGAAAATTATCATTGGGTCTCCAGAATCAGAGAAAATCGGGTCCCTAGAATCAGAGAAAATCGGGTCCCTAGAATCAGAGAAATTGGGTCCCTACAGGTCCATACCGGGTAGGCCTACTTAACATTTTCCTTAAAACAAAACTGCTTACCCTATTCGTAAATCCGGCCCTGACCGCATACCTCTTTCATCAGATGAAACGCTTCACTGGTTGTAGGTCTGCATCGTTGCGCATTTGCAATTTCCATGCGTACTAAAACAAACATTTGCTCAGTGTAAAACTTCCTTAGAGGGAACACTGCTTACAGGTCAGTTACGTAATACTGACTTATACCCCTGTCCTTCACACGTCATAATGCTATTATCGGCAGCAGTAAGGTGATTGCAGCATGATAGTTGAGCGATGTCTACTGGAAATTGACATACAGCTCGACGCACTGACTGCCATGAAAAAGGCGTCGACAGAATTTTTCCTGAGATTGGGTGTAGAGACAGGGACGCCAAAACAGGAAGGACAGGTGGCAAGAAAATAATGATGAAACCACTAAATACCCTTTTCGCTTTCTTTTTTTGTTCACTTACATTTGTATCAATTGCATTTCCTGTTGATAGTTCATTTTATACACGCTCATCACATATTTTATTTACATTGAACATAGTTTCTCAAACTGCTGCAAGTTGTCAGCATGGCCTCCGAGAGAAATTTTACCCGGGAGTACGAAGATCAATACCGGGCCCCCGTAACAGGCTCACAATAGGCTCCACCCCGAAATTTTCAAATTTCTTCATTTTTGCACTAACAACTGGCTTAAAATTACACTAGTAACACATTGCAAATTTTTATCTATTTAATTTAAAGTAAAATCATACACTTGTACTGCATATGTCATGTTGCTAAAAAATCCTCAAAACACATTCAATTTAGCCAAGTAAAAACGCGTTCATTGTCCAAATTTTTAACAAATGAGGGAAGCAGGATTTTTTGTTTTTCAATATGGTCGCCATTTATTATTTTTAACCAATTCTGATCTTACTCACGGGTCAGATTTATTTTCCACACTTCCATTACCATAATGATGTGATTGACAGACTTTGGTAGAACATGTGTCGACGCTTTTTATTGTGTATTTTATGTCCTGGGACTGCGAAATCGGTCTATATTTATGGGTGCTTAACAGGGCCGGTCTTAGCAAGTGCGGGGCCCGGTTGGAAGCATTTTTGCGGGGCCCCATTCAGTGGCGTGCGCAGAAAATTTTGAGAAGGGTCATCAAGTCGTAAGGTAGAAATCATGAGTGATGTGAAAGAGCGAGGCACGAAGAGGTAATGCCAACCTAGAGGTGTCTAGAGGCATGCCCACTTATTTCTGTAGCAGCGCGCTGACTGCTACATGCGACGCGCTAAGCATAACATCCGTAACAGCACGACAGCTACGGGGATCTTCCTCTAGCCTGGTGCGTAAGTGCGTAGGCAAGCTGCTTCTTCAATGGTGGTGATGCGGGGCGCGGAGTGGTAGGGAGTTCGAAACTGCGTCGTGCGCAAAAGCTTGCGGTCCTCGTACGAGGCATCGCCTGTGAGAGCACTCGGAACGCGGCTCCCGCTTAAAGAGAGAAGGGGGAGTGATATAACAGCGCGGTGGCTGCTACATGCGACGCGCTAAGCGTAACATCCCTAGTAGCACGAAAGCTACGGGGAGCTTCCTTTAGCCTAGTGCGCAGGCAAGCCGCTTCTTCATTTCATCTCTCCAGCAGAGACTTTTTATGTCCGTTCCATGGACATCTCCGTTACACACTACAAATTCATGAGTTGCTACACTCAACAAATCTGCTCTCTCGCCAGGCACCTATCGTGGAGTACGGCAGGCCAGCTGGCTAAGCTTTAAATGAATAGTAACATTGCTTGATATGATCAACCAGCAAAGATATAACGGCTTAGCTACAGAACATCAACAAACGAAAAGGCGTGACAACCGGACAACACACAAAAAGTACAGTGCAACCTTATATTATCATACTGCACAATAATGACAAAGCCGAATGAAATAGATAGATCAGCTACAAGCAAAACCATAACGCGGGCGAACACACAAACCGAATCGGCACACTTTGGGTCGGGGGGGGGCTGTGGAGCCCCAGCCCAAGCGATTTTGGATGATTGTAGGTGTAATCTGAGCCAAAAACTTTTGCATGGTAGAGCCGAAGCTGGAAATTTGGGTTCCGGTTTGACAGCCTTAGTTTGTGGGGGGAAGCGAGTTAACTGAAAGCGGGGCGATCGTGGGTTGCCGTTTGTGAAAATAATTTTCCTCGCTTGCAAAGTGGGCCTTGCCCCCTGAATTATAAAATTTGATATTTTCGTAGCTTAACTTTTTAGTAAAAAATGTCTTTTTTTAGTGTCAAGTAGGTAAGATAAAATTTCATCACTGTTGGCTCACTCCTGGAATGATGCTTTTGGTCACCACCTGGAAAAATCCACTACTTCACCCCCGAAAAAAATCGTTCCGACCACCATGCTTGTTTGTGTGTAGATCAAGGGCTTCTCAAACTTTCTTGCACATGTCCATTATCCATCAAATACTGTGTATCATTTCGCGACACGTCATCTCTGCTGGTGCAATAATGCAGTTACACAAATAAGACAGTAGTTTTTGTTTTCATTTTTCAATTGACCAAATAATCATGGACCCGATCCAAACGTTTTGGATGTTGGAGCCGAATCTGGAGCCAGAACCGGAGCCGGAAATTTGAGTTTTGGCTCCACAACCCTCCTTCAGGCTGTTGTAGTCTACGATACGAAAATGCATTTGCTAAGATAAACTTATTTTCGTTCTTTAACATTAGCGAAGTTCTTCAGAATTCTGTCCTAGTTTAAGCCTCTGCGAATTTCGGATTTAATGGATATATTTAGGCGTTCTTGTTGGATTGATGCTCTCAAACAAGTTTAATTACTTTTAGCTTAGAAAATCTCCTTTCTCCGGATTCCTCGGTCACAGGGATGGCCAAGCAAATCCTGAGGGCAATGAACGAATTCGGGAAAGAGGCTGCCTTATCAGGTCTCTACGAGAAAGAATGAATAATGCTGAAGATCAACCAAACACCGCATATTTTAAATTACAATGTAAACTTAACCTTCAGAAGAAAAGTAGCAATAACTATATTGAAACAGGAACAACTATCGAACCGTATCTTGCAGCTACTATTATAACATGACCTACCAAGTACGAAACGCTTACAACTGAAACAGAAAACAGCTTCAAAACTCAATATTATTTGCCTTAACTAGCTGTTGTTGAAAAACCTAGACCACGCGTCGATAAACAATGACCACTGTTACGATTCCAGAACGAATTCTGATGAGAGCGTCAAAACCGCGCGGTTCACTTTGATTTTACGCTTAAAAAATACTGTGGGCTCTCCGCGCGAGCACTACGTAAGCGGCTTCTGTAGAAAGTGGAGTTTGCATAGGTTGGTAGTAAGCGTAGCGCTGCCCCCCTTCGCCACGGGGCCCGATTAGGGTTGCCAGATGCGTTTTGTAAAAATACCGGCCATTTTGTCAATAGTGCCAGACCCAGATCTAAGCTTGTCGTAATTCGTAAGCGGCGCAGGGAAAACAGAGACAATGAGTATTGTTAAGCATCAATTATAATTTGCCGGTGTTTTGCCTGGCTCATTACATTTCGGCCTGTGTGTGTGACGTCACAATTGCACCAAGGATTGCGTTAACAGCAGCAAATAAACTTCGCTGAAGGAACTGTCCCGAAAATATCCACTACTATAGTCATTATAATTTGAGAAATTCTGCGTTACATCTTGTTAAAGTTACAGCAAAATATTCATTTTCAAAATACCGGCTTCGGGAACTTATTTCCAAATTACCGGCCTTTCACCGGCCTCTGCTAAATTAGCAGTAAAATACCGGCCAGGCCGGTGAAATACCGGCCATCTGACAACTTTGGGCCCGATTGGAAGCAATCGGTCCAATCGGCTAATGGCCGGCCCTGGTGCTTGATCAAGCTCCTTGCAGCTGCTGAGCAACTATACTGCGCTCGTAACTGAACTGCTGCGGTTAAGTGAAACTTTAAAAGCCTCCCTCTGCGGAGCGGAGGTTGTGTATCGGGCGAGACCAGCAGTCTTGAACTTCTTTTGTTGTATGTTTCTGTTGATGAACAATTTTTTTCGTTTTTAACAGATTTCACAGTATGACTAAAAAGTTGTGCGGCCCGCTTACTCAGCGGTAACTGACAAAGTGGCCCGCGATAGCAAATAGGTTCGTCACCCCTAGAATCTGGCGGGCCTACGCACGTTGCATCATCTGGCAAAAAAATCCGGCGATGTTTATCGCTAAATATCTGAGCTTCTGAGAGAATGAGATGCGGCAGCGCATCTTATAAGCGGTTTATTACAAGTTTTGCTGAGTGAAATCTATGGAACATACGCTATACATACACTACTGCATCGTAGTTTCAACGTTCCTTGGTGTGAATGGCCGCAGGGACGCCGGAGAGCAATGGCATGGCGAGGGCATTGCTCCGCCTGCCCATTCGAAACGGAGGCGGAGGTGTTTTTTCATACCAGCACCATAGGTAATTTTATTGTTTATCAAGGCCAGACTGAAATCAATTTATTGCAGGTACTTGCGCACCCAGAAAATTCAGAATGGTTTTCTATAGTTTCTGGTATTTTTTTGAGGTCAACATTGTTACTGAACAGAAACACGCATATTTGTAAAAGTTTTATTTTTATAAGTTTCCATTGCCCTCAACTCTTTCATTGCTCCTCCTGCCCTGCTGCTGTTCCGGCGTCCCTGATGACTTATAGTCACGAAATCTTGCAACATAAAGAAAGATGACACCAAAAAGATACTGGTCTGAAAAGCAGCTAGCGGCGGTTCCCAACTTTTATCTACTGGCGTGCCAATGTTTCGTTTCGCGCAGCGTTCTCGCACCAACTCCATTAAAAAACTCCAGAAGTCACAAATAAACAATAGGCACGATAGTTTAAGAGCAGACTAATTTCTTCAACTGTGAAAAGCTACCTTAATCCTCGTTATGTCGCTGGTTGTCATTGGTGCAGTCGCTGGATTTTGATACTGTACAATTGTTGTCGACCAGGATTGGTACGATTTGAATGTGACAGGTTTAATTAGATCGTATTTACTTGCGGCTTCCAGGTTAGAAATTTCTGAGCTCCTATTTGAAGCCACGCATTGAGAACGCATCCCCACAAGTCAGGATCGCAGAAGCGACAGGAAAGGTAGTAAGAGAAGCAAGAGAGAAAAGACAACAGCAGATATTCTCTCACAATTTAATTAGTAGTCCAGTCTCCAACTAAAGATTGATTTTGATTCATTATCTTTAAAGAGGAGTTGGTTACTTTTGTTTTAAAGAAATTGTGAATATTTATAAAATGGCTTGTCCAGGCGTGAGTCTTGAATCGTTAAAACTGACGCTTGTTTTGTTGCATTAGTTTGGAGACTTTTGTTGCATTATTGAATAACTTATCAATCATAGATGAAGCATTGACATAAACCAGCCCGCAACCATGGGGGAAATCGGGCAATTGACCCCCGAAATATTCAAAAATATGTTCAGTTATTAGGTACAACAACAACAAGTTACAACAATTTTGTCCCCCCGACCATTTTTCCAACCCCGAAAATGTCAGCTGGTAGAGGCCTTGATGTTCACATTTACATGTAGATTTGGTGGACAGCGAAATCTAATACTATTGAGAGAAACCTATGGTGGCCTCAAAAGACCATTGTGACCCTTGCAAAGTTTCTTTCGGAGGCCCTGGCTACGACAGGCGTTTTCCTAGTTTGATGTAATTTTATAAATTTTGTTGTTCCAGATATTTGTAGAACTAATGTTCCATTCGATATTTTGAACCTTTTCTACTATGAACCTTTTCCGAGCTGACTCACGACATCTAAATAACTGAAGAAATTTCAACATCACTTTTGGCAACGCACAAATTTTTCTCTACTCACCTCGAACATCTACTATTGATTTACAAACAAGGATCCACACTGAAAGTGGTGGTTGGAAACTCTGATATCTTCTAAGTTTTCTTTCTTGCGAACGACGTGAAACGACGTGAAGTATTCACCTGACATGGGATCTTGCTGCGCAACGCAACAGTCACGTTAATTTTGGCAACAAATCAAACACTTACAGTAACGGTTCTTGACAAACAACAGCTGACATTGCGAAAAATCCAAGCTTCCCAACGTCATGCAACAAAGGTCCAGTTGTAATCGCATTGAAGGTGTCATGTTACGATTATGTCATCGATATCTCTTAATATTTATCTAACTGCAGTTATTTATCAGCCTTTGACGCCACCACATGCTTCTGCCCACAGCTGTCTCGTTTGTACGTTGTGGCTGTTTTGCAGTACCACAACAACAATTTCCCTACTAGCAATACTACTCACCCACATGTTCCGTAACATGGCGTCAGCAGTCGCGTAACCGATTGAACGCAATCTCGCAGCAAGCAGGGTGTCTGCATCTATTTCGGGATCTGCCAGCATGTCTACATCACGGCAACAGTGTGAACGGAAGCAGAGCGGTAGAACCGCACAATTATGTGAACAGGAGGTTCAAGGTCTGGTGAAGTTTGCAGCACAGAATTAAAATGAACGTATCTGACAAGAAAACTCTATTGTACTCGCTCTGTGCCCCTGGTCGGGATGCTAAGAACTGTCTGGGTGCGCCCAGCTTCATTTACCGCGCGGGTGCGCCTGCAGCTAGTTTCGTATAGTGAATGCTGCAGTGAATGACATATTTGTTAAAAGAAGCATTTTTAAATATAAAACAACTTTGATGATGATAAGATTTCATCGTTTTTTTCTAGCATTGCAAACAAATAAAAACCTCTTAACCCCTTCTATTTATATCACGTAGTTACAAAACAAAAAAACGTATCAGCAGAAGACAATGTCCATCACTCAAACGGTCAAATATTATGAAAAGTAAAGAATTTAAAACGAGTAACGACTTTCACCCTCCGCTACAGGGGCTTGAATGGGATCAGCTTTCCCAACTGAAGTTCAACTTCCTTCATTGTGAGTATAGTGGATGTGCTGAAGTAATTCGAATTTTCATGCATTTTGTGGTAGCCTATTGTGTTTGCTTTTCTGCACAGCCAGAAACGTTTCGTTAAACAGCGCGATCTGTGCAAGGAAAAGGTCTGACTCATTCATAATTTTTTGCGTTTGTGTTGGTTGCTTTGTGCGCAATGCGCTCTGACCTCGTTTCGTTCCGTTGAGAGTTTTGCATTGGTGGTATGCCTGGACCACGTGGTTTCTGTTACCGCGTCACTGTCGATCTGCTGCTCTAGCGAAGCCTCCTGTGAATAAAGTTTTGTGTGATACTGCACATGCAAATAGATAAATGAACTTAGTGTGAAGAGGTTAATTGTAATGGGGCGAGGGACTGCAAGGTCATCGAATCAAGCCCCTAATAACGCAACACATAAACAAAACAAAAGGCACATAAACAAAAGTAAACAAAACGTACACAAAACGCAACAAGTAAAAGACATACAACGCGTAAAAAAGCCGACAACAGACAGCAATGTAATTTAGCACATTGAGTAGACCAAGGGGGCTCACCGATAAATATTATGTAAAACAGGACATTGCGACAAATAGAGCACGTTTTTGTTAAGTTTTAGCTCAGTGAAAAATTAGCTGCGTCGACTAGTAAAATCAAAAGAATCGTTAACATTCAACAGAACTGGAGCATACAAGCGAAAACTAAAATAATTATCTCCCTATAGATAGATATATTACAACATAACTTGATCCAGTAAATATATTTCTTAAGTCTTTGGGAATATTGTTCCAGAGTCTTGGCCCTGTGTATTGTATAGATCTTCTTGTTAAAGATTTTTTTAATGAAGTTGTAGTGAGATTGTTATTATTAGCTATTCTAGTGGGATAATTATGTCTTTCATTAATATGAGAATAACAACTGGAGATGAAACTTCGAAAGCAGTTGTGAACTATTTTGTACATAAATTTTCCTAGTTCGTGTTTATATTTGATTAATTTGAAATATTTTGCATGAACCTCCTGTTCACATAATTTTGCATGAGTGATATAGATCTAGCATTTGGATGTGAGCAGCTCTAGAGATTTTACAAATACAGAGTATCGAAGGGTTATGAAGTACCTTCAGATGAGTTAAACACGTTGCAGGGACTTTACCCCAGGTCAGAATTGCATATTGGAGATGAGGATAAATTAACGAGAAGTAGACTTTCCGTAATATTTTGATATCAGAAATTGGCTGAAGTTTGAAGAGTGCGTGGCATCCTTAAGCTACTTTCTTTTCAACTGAAGAAATCTGTTCTTTCCATGTTAGATTGGAATCAATTATGGTGCCTAGGTATTGGGGTGAGAGCCATACATCAGTATTGCTTCCGCTTGGCCTCTTAAAAGTCACGTCGCTCAATCGTGAGACAAGAACCAGCCCTCATAGAATGACTAGACTAGTGTTTCCCAACTGGGATGCCGCGGCACCCTAGTGTGCCATTTACGATACTCAGGGGTGCTGCAAGCTAATGCGTCTTTCAATATACCATTAAAAATACATTTTCAAAATGTCATCAAACTTAAAAGCAAATTGCTATGGATTCACCACTGGCTGCCGCAAATTATAATTCTCTTCCGTAGGGTGCCGCAAGCCAAAAAAGGTTCGGAAACACTGGACAAAACTGACCTCGCCGTTAGTAGCGTTAGGGGTATCTGCGATTCAGCACTCAATCTATAGCCGACCTCCAAAACAATTTCTTGTGCCCTCCCACGGCTTACCAACACTGGAAAAACTACATAAGAAAGTACATGATGCCTGCAAATTTGATCTGATTTCTGAGCCCCCCTGTTCAGCTTGAAAGTCTCCTGAGTGATCAAACTTTGCGACCGCCTGCATCAGTTGCTGAACACAGAACAAATCATTTCACCCTTATATCAAGATTAAATTCCCTACTTGAAAGTTCGAGTTTTGTCAGTACCTGCTTAAAGTTCGAGTTTTATCATGCAAGTACATAACTAGCCTACATGTTTATAGTTAAATGCTTTGCCTGGGAGAATTGCTATGCGCAACTTGTTAGTAAATTAGAATACCATTGCTCTTTTTTGAAACATGACAGGATTGCATATAAGCTAACACTATTATGTAATTTTCATGGTGATGGTAATGGTTTATTAATGCATTTTTGTGAATCAAATCACGAAGCAACACGAATGCAGCAAGAGGGAAAACAGCAGCACCAAACAGCAGATATTAATTACATGTTGATAAGAAAATAAAAACATCAGAAACTTCAGGCTTAACAAATTAATAATTGTGTTCTAACATGCTGAATCACAAAGGGTTGGCGAAAGACGATATGGGTCAAGTTTCCAGCTAGTCCTGTTGCTAGTACAAATCAATTTTTTATTGAAGACGTTTCACAAGCAGTAAAACAAAAGTAACAAAATGCATTGAACCAACGTCAGATAAGATAAGTTTACAAAACAACAACAAAAAAGTGGGAGAAAAGCATGCCTATGTACAGGGGGTTGGGTGAACAACTGTAGAGGCAAATGATTAACTCATTTGGATTTGCAATTGATCATTGCAGCTTATAGAGACAACTCAAATGATGCAATTCAAGAAACGCGAAATTTTCTTGCGACTTTGCTGCTCCGGTTGGACTGGCGATGTCCCTGCTAACACGTTAGCCCTTGTTGATTGCAATAGCATTTAAGGTGATCATTACTCTGCGCATTAAAATACCCACTTATTAATTTAAAAGTATTTCAGCTATGGTGCAAGGTAAGATGATTTCAGTTTGCAATAGCTCAACTTTGGTGTTATATGAACATATGATGCACTGTTGAGAGAGGTAGAAGCTTAAGTTATGTGAGGGGTTTGTCAAATAAACATTTCGTTTTGCATTCAAGCGTAGCCTAAATGACCCCTGGTCCTTCGCAGCCTCCACTCCCCCATGCGTTTTATAAATCGTTCGACTTGGAAGTCATCGCAGCACTACATTTTAACAACCGTGATGGCGTCATCCATGCAAGTGACCTTTACCAGAACCCACATATCTATGCTTATGTTTCATCCAAGTAATTGTGTTAGCGCCATCAAGCTTATGCTTTTCCACTACCACCACATATCTATCTTTCGTGTTCTTTCATGCATTTGTGTGTTCCTTGTAATTGCCACGAAAACGTGACTTCTGTTATTGAATGCGGTAGTTGGTGTGTTTGACATGACGAAAGTATTGAAAAGGAACAAAGTTGTACCAGCATTGAACACATGGTGTTGGCTAATTTAGGTGAATTTGAGGTGTTGCTTTTAAGTTTTTATTAAATTTCTGCTTGGGGAAACCTCCATTTGTTGGCAAATTTTTCAAATTGAACAAAAGTTTATCGAGAAATGGTTTCAACTGCTTAAACTTTCCTTCTTGCTGCAAATTGCTGAGCAGACGAAATGATTTCTTCCCTTTTCCTGTGGATTTTCAGCCATTGTCATGTTGAAGAAAAACTTTATTCATCTCCAAATCGTTCTTACCAGTCGGATTTTTTTCTACGTTTTCAAAGAGTTACGATGTATGCTTCAGAGTTGATTGGTTCTTCTACTGACAAAAAACTATTTGTTAACAAGAGATTGGCATGAAATTAAAGTAATTGGCTGAAAATTAACAAGAAGAAATTAATAGAGTTGATTATTTCTTCAATTGTCAAGAAATCAACAAGAACATTGGACATCCCAAAGGTCAGTGGTGGGTTTGGGGTCGGGCAATTGCTTCGGGCACCCTTTTCTGAACTGCCGTGGGCTCCTCTTTCTTAAAATGTCGATTACCGTACGTTTTGTGCTTTTAATACAGGTTGGTTTTCCCGCAAATGTTACTTCAAAGTCACTCAGATTTGAACAAGCTATTAACAATGTATTACTTTTGCAGGGTACAACTCTACAACAGATTGGCAAGTAGCATTGCAGATGTGATTTTTTGCAATTATGTCTCAGTAGGTGTGAGCGGTCCGTACCATTCAATCGAACGAAACGAGGTCAATTGGTGTGTTCTAAATACATGAGCGCCCGAACAAACGCGACGATTATGAATGAGTCAGGCCTTTTCCTTGCACTGTTTCACGAATAAGACGCTTAATAAGAAACTCACCTTGTCCAGAAAAGGAAACACTGTAATAACTTTAAAAAAAGTGTAATAACTTTTTTAAATGTTTTTTTTTAAAACCTGTAATAACTTTTTTTAATGCACTTTCGTGCATTTTTTTCATTTTTAAAAAAGTTACTTAACGAACAACTCAAATACATCATTGTAGCGGAAGTTTTCCTAGCTGTCAAAACATTAAAGACTGCGAAGAAATACGACCTGAAAGGCTCAATGCCTTGAATCGCTTACTTATGTGTGTGTCAGGCGGCTTGGTGTTCGGGAAGAGAAACGTAAATTGGCAAACTGGACTGATCATCCCAATGCACAATAAAGGAAACAGGAGGTATGCATCAGCTCCTGGGACATCTTTATCCTAAGCCTCCCTGGAAAAGTGTACGCCGAGTGTCTTCGAAAAAAATGCCGTGAAATAATTGAAACAAAGCTGGGGTATGCCCAGTGCGGTTTTTGCGCTGGCCGTATAACACTACAGACCAAATCTTCACTCTCCAGCAAAATTTTGAGAAATCTTGGGAGTATGCCAAAGACGACCACAGATGTTTTGTCGACCTTGAGAAAGCATATGATCAGCCCTCGGGAAAAGTTTTGTGGAGTGTTGCGGGAGCATGGTGTTAACTGCCACCTGTTAATGGTCGTCAGTAACTGTATTCCTGTTCAAGCGTTTGTGTCCCTGTCGGCGGCAGGGCCGGATTAAGGGGGGGCAACGGGGGCAATTGCCCCGGGCCCCCCGCTGCAAGGGGGCCCCCCGTGATGAAATTTATTTGTTTCAAATAAAAT
>Ga0210059_1008410_pt1 | contig 16296 bp, 16 predicted proteins | sample Ectturendosymbi2_FD_188042 | JGI IMG/M metagenome (GOLD analysis project Ga0210059, IMG submission 188042) | Ecteinascidia turbinata endosymbiont from Florida, USA - Sample 2 (SPAdes) (version 2) | ecosystem: Host-associated > Tunicates > Ascidians > Unclassified | place: Key West, Florida...
AGTGCGACGGCCAGAACCTGACCCACAAGATCCGCGAGATCAAGCCGGTCTGCATCCTCTTCCTCAACATTCCCCGTTACAGTTCGGGTACTTCCCCGTGGGGAAATCCCTCGGGCGGCGAATTTTCGGCGCAACGTCACGACGACAAGCTCATCGAAGTTCTCGCCTTCACCGCCAATCAGCTGGTGAGTCGGCGGCACTGTGACGTATAGAATGAGTGAACTTCTGCCTTGTTTCGGCGGGCGCTTTCCTTGGTCGCGCCAACTGCTGTCGCGGCGTCGTTGTCATCGTTTCTCTTTTTCTGCGTCACTTCCGACTGTGCTTTCGCTGCAGGGCATGCTTTTCGTGGGGGGGCACGGCGAGAGGCTGTGCCAATGCAGGTCCGCCCGCATCACGACATACAAGGCCTTCCCGATGCAAGTGGATGGCGAACCGTGCAGGTAATGCTGCTCGTGGGTTTTAAAAAGGTCTCAGTGTCTGTCTTTACTTTTGGGTCCAATTGACCGTTTTCGCTTTTCGCGATTTCTTCGGGAAATCTAATGGCGCAGTTGTCATAGCGATGCGCAAGTCCTGAAACTCATGGATTTTCATGTGTTTTCTGTGTGAAGATCTTTATTTTCCATGTTTTGTTGCTTTCATTTGCAGCCATCCTGATCTGTTGACTGTTTCGTTTTTAATAACCAACAAGTAACTGCAGTGATGCAAAAAATGAGCAGATGCTTTGCAAAGTTTGTTGTCGTTTGCTGGTTTTAAAAGTTGGAGCGATGTTTTTGGTCAAAAGGAAGCGGATTTACCTCTTTGCTTGCCAATGTTTCGAGAAAGTACTGCAAATATAAATGTTATGTAGCAAGAGTTTTGTCTTATTTATAACGTTTCTGTGCAGTCCTGTTAACAGGATGTTTGGTGCATTTCTTTGTGCTATTAGTTTCATTTGTTCAACAGTTTCTTTATCTTTTCTTTTCGAAAAATAAACGGTTTTAGAAGACGCCATTCTCAACAGTATCAAAAAATAGCACTTTCGTTTTCAGAAAAAAAACTCTAACAACTTTTTGTGAAAGACAAACGATGTAAAATGTTTTTCTTGTTACGTATCCTGGGAAATACGTTTTTCTCCCGTTCTCCTCTTGTGGCCGGTAATTTACTTGTTATCTGTAAATGCTCGTGTACCTATTATCAGGTTAAACCCCTCCATCATACGATTCGAGTTCTTGAACCAAGCGAATGTCGTTTACAAAACAAAGAAGGCGGATATTTACCGAGAGTGAGTATTCCACTGTTCTTTCTTGTTTCTAACCAGTAGTTCCTGCGAATTTCCTCCGCTTTTTATTCTGTCGTTGGTCGATTAGCAACGCTTCGCGATAGCCGTTGCTCTATCCTAGATCCGAGACAAAATCTGAATTGATCATCACGTCGTTGGGGGGTGTGGGGCCCCGGAGCCCCAGCAATTTCAGTTGGCTGGAGCAGGAGCCGAAAACTTTCGGAGAGGGTGAAGCCGGAGCCTGTGAAATTCGGATTCCGGTTCCACAGCTCTGGTATGTGGGGAAAGCGAGTTGTACAAATAATACAAAGGTTTTCAGATTTCAATGGACCAAATCATTCTGGAACCGGAGCCAGCAACTTCTAGATGTTGGAACCGGAGCCAGCAACTTCTAGATGTTGGAACCGGAGCCAACAACTTCTAGATGTTGGAACCGGAGCCAAACATTTTAGATGCCTGGAGCCTGGAATCTGAGTTGCGGCTCCACAGCCCTGCTCAGGTGATCACGTGATCGGACGCACTGTCTTCGCCCACTTCAAGATGTCGTACTTCAAACCTGCTGTCAGTTTCTAGAGCTGTACATCAAATCTTTAAACTTGACAGACAGCCAATGTTTCCTCAAGGTGCGCAGCTGCGCAGAACCACCAGACCATTTGCGCAGTGAAATCTCATCCTCGTACACTTGCAACATTCCAAATTCAATATCGTATATACATCGTATACCTTTCCATAGTTTGAAACGTTTCTTTGGTTGTGCGTCTACATGCTTGCTCACTTAAACGAATATTTGCTTAGTGTAAAATTTTCTCTTAAGAGGAAACACTGTAGACAACCTTCAATTTGCGTTCGCCGTAAAAGGAATACCGGCTACTGACTGTACGGCTCTCAGGCCAGCTTCGCAGGCAGCCGGGACTACTGCAAATCGTTTAATAAAATATCACTTGCTGAATGTGGTTGTCGCAGGGTTCATCTTCGCTTGCTGCGAAACAATGCCGTTTGTGAAGTATACTGAATGACCTGCCTTGGATGTGGTTGATTTTTCACCGCCGCTGAGGAAGGTCGCATTCTGGCGTTTTTTTCGGGGAGTCACTTTCAGCAGCAAGGCAGGGGGGTAGAAAAGCCAACGACGATTTCGTTTGGCAACTCGTGCCGTTAAATTGCCCGCGGGGACCGCTGTGGGATGGAGCTTGGCCCCTAGGTTTCAGCACGAGGCGGGCTTGTGCCACGAATAGCCCTTGTGACGTTACAAACGAGGCTCAAGACGCCTTTGCTGCGTAATATAGTTATGATGGAAGGGTGCTGTATGACGTCAAACTGGCTGCGTTTGCCGCTGGCGTCCCTTGATCGTGGTATGAGGCAGGCCCGAAATTGGCAGGTTAAGTGTATTTACTGCCTTGGCAATCTCGTAACGGATCTGTTTCTCCGCTCAGGCTGAGCAACCCGCCGGAACAGATCAAGATCCGCTTTAACGTGGTTACCAGTCAGATGTTCGAGCTACACGCCGGCGAAAGAAACAAAATAAAAACATGCGGTGGGTTGTTTTCCGTTCTTCTTTGTTGCGGTACATTCGCGCCTTCTTTCTGTCACTCAGCTGACCAGCAAGCTCGCCAGTCAATCTTTACTTCGACTTGCAGTGCTTGATTGGACCTTTTGTCCTTTGAACATATCTAGCGTGGCTCCCGGGCGTAAAGTATATATTTCAAACGGCTCAACTGGCGAATGTTCACGAAACAAAACAAAACAAAAGACACACCGACTCGCGCTCGAACGAGCGCAAGATTCATTGTCAAAAAGCCCTTTTTTGCGAACTCGAGTCTTTCTGCCGCTGTTTTCAACACTCTGGGACTAATCCAGTTCTATTTCGCTACAGCGACCCCGTTCCTGGTAACGGTTGCCATGAACAACTCGACCCTTGCAACCCTGCGATCCTGCTTCGACGAACTCAACTCGGTAAGCGAACGTTCTGGAAACCGACCGATGACGCAAATGGTGTGTGTGTGTGCGCGCGCGCGTGGTGCTCATGTTGCTTGTTTTCAATGCGCAGGCGTGTGTGTTCGCACGTGAGTGTGTGTGGGTCGCACAGAGATTTCGTTGCGCAAAATATACCGAGAATTTGAGCATTGTTCATCGCTTCGATACCACTAAGGGTGGGGGCGTCTGTCCATAGACGACGGCGACGACGTAACGGCCAAAGGTTGGGCGGCATTGGTTGTTACGTCACACTTTGGGCGGATGATTGGTTGTTGGCTGGTTTTTCTTCGCTGAGACATTTCGGTCATTTGTCCCATAATAGTATTAAAGTATTAAGACAGTATTAAAACTCTCCGTAACGGTATTCACTAGCCTGCCTTTTCAGTCATTGTGACCGAATTGACGTAATTTTTTTCGTTCATTTAAAAAATTCAGTCGAATTTATGACAAAACACCAGATTGTTACGTCACAGTTTGGGCGGCGTTGGTTGTTACGTCGCACTGTCAAGTTCAAAAACTGCCGACCACTCTGCGCGTGCGTCGGGAACGATTTCCGGTTTCATATGTCATGCGCACTGTTTCGAGTTCGGCAAAATAACAGTTGAAAAAACGTTCTGCACTTTGCGCGAAATGCTGCGATGTATTGGTTTGAATCGATTTTGATAGAGCGTTAATACGCCTTGTTTGCGCGGTTACCGCCGCCCCACCGCTCTTCAGTGAAGAGCCAGTGTGGGGAGGGGGTATGGGCAGTGGTTCCTTGTTCCGGTATCCCTACTTCTTTCTTCTTCGCTTTTATGTTCCTAGTTGAGACGGATTCGCCTTCATTTAAAAAAAAAAATAGCGTCTCTACGTACATTTTTTACGGAACTTTGTTACTCTTCGTTTTATTCGAGAGACTTGAAGTTTTTCTTCCTCGGTGGCTTGTCGACTCCCGAACTTAGTGTCAGTTTTTTTCTTGCCAGGGCGAAAAGACATCGGAGCAACTCTCTGAACGGTGGTTTTTTCTTGACCGTAAGTAGAGACGAAAAAACGCAGCGCGAAGTTGGGATTTGTGATTTTATGAAATATATCAACCGCCCTTTAGATCTTCGTTCGTCCATTGCTTTTTTGAGCCTTGCAGTTGTCGCTTTAGTTTAATTCTGAAGTCACAACAATGACGACACTAGCAACATGCTTTTTTTCAAAAGCTGGTCTTGATGGTTTCGTCTTTTTTTTAATTTGATTTTTACAAAATTTGATTTTTGTGGTTTAATAAGCAAACCTCCTTATAACTATACAGGCTCCGTGTTCATGTTACGAACCAGTGCCAGGTGGCTTCGTGATTTAATTTGCGATATGGTCGCTTCCGCTGAAAACAAACATCCCTCAGTTGCCTTTACACTCGAAAAGCAACAGATCACGTTTTATGACGTCACAACGAAACGATTGTTGTTGCTTTTGTTCGCGCGAAGCGGCGTACAGCGGAAAGTTCTACCGCATCGATCGCAACCAGGAGCACCTGCACCAAGTGGCGAGCGTCATAAACGACGACGGCGAGCTCTTCATAATGGAATGTCCGCCGGTAGACGCGGCCACGGGCTTCGGCAGCGTGAGTATGACCCCCTGCTGAAGACGCTGGCCATTGGCGCCAGGCCTGGGGCCAGGCGAGTTATTCTGACGACGCCGCTATTTTTTTCCTGCAGAAGTTCCCGCGATCGCCGAACGTCGACAAAGCCATTGTTCATCGTCGGCGTGTTCAAAGCGATATCGCCGGGTAGGTTCCGCCTCCTCCCCCTCCAGCCTTGTCCGATTTGATCGCCGACGATTTAGCGCAGGAACGCCGGAGCAGCGGTAGGGAAGGGGGGGGGGCAGTAAAAAGTTGAGGGCAATGGAAACTTATAAAAAAGCAAAACATAATCAGGGTTTTTTAAGGAAAATGTTAGGTGCCCGGTATGGACCTGTAGGGACCCAATTTCTCTGATTCTAGGGATCCGATTTTCAATCCTAGGGAACCGAATCGGATCCCTAAAACACCTTAAAAAAACATGACATAATTGTTACCAAACTGCTTGTTTCTGTTCACGACAAATGTTGACCTCAAAAATAACAGCAGAAATTATAAAAGAAACATTCTGAATTTTCTGGGTGCGCGAACAGCTGCACTATTGTGTCAATTCGGTCTTGACAAACCATACCCATGGTACATCGCCCCCCGCTGTTCCAATCTTGAAATAGCGGGACAGCGATACCACTACCCGGCGTCCCTGTGGGCCAGGGAAGAATTTATGAAGGGGTCATGGCCAGGTATTATTGAAACCGAGTGCGTTTTGCAACTTGGACCTTTGAATCGAAAACGTAGTTGGTTTCTGAGCTGCAAACGTCATAATGAGCTCTCTTTCGTCACTGCCTGTTAAAAATCATTGCGTCATGGGAATTTCCACGTAGCCTGCCACGTTGTGCACAATATGCAGTTACTGAAGGCATTCTAAGGCAGACAGGCGGCTCTCGCCATGAAAACGAAATCTAGAAGCAGGCTTAATGTGGAAGATGACTTTATCTGTGCATTGTCATGCATTGAGCCTCGAATATCTGTGCTTTCAAACAACAAACCCGCTCAGCCTTCGCATTGATTGTAGTGCATGTTGTGTTATTAAATGTTGTTTTTAGTTGTTTTTTATGTTAAATGTTGTTTTTAGTTGTTTTTTAAATTAAATGTTGTTTTTAGTTGTTTTTTATATTAAATGTTGTTTTTAGTTGTTTTTTATATTAAATGTTGTTTTTAGTTGTTTTTTATATTAAATGTTGTTTTTAGTTGTTATTTTTTTATCTGCAATGTGCAACAGTTGTCGCGTTGTGGAAGTTGTACAGTCAGCGCGCAACGAGCCCCTCGTTTGCTTTTTGATTGGGCCACGTGTTTGAAAAGGTTGAGCACCCCCATGAATTAGCGTTTTCGACGCCTCTGGCCACGCATTCGCCCAGGCATGCCTGTTTAGCCAATCTTCCTGTTCTTTTCCGCAGGCCAACCGACCCCCCGGATTTCTCCGCTCCGATACTCGTAAGTCCGCCTCGTGTTGTTTCGCCCGCATCTCGCTGTTTTGGAACTGTCGATGTCGCCATTGTTACGTGACAACCATTCTGGCTTTTGTCTCGCGCGTCTGTCAGAAAGTGCTGCCGTCGGCATTCGCTTAGAAGTTCTGTATGTTGGTATTAGTGCCAGGCAAATGAATACAGGGTTGCCACGCAATACGGAAAGTATTGGAAAAGTATTGAATTGTGAAGTCGGTTTTTAAGACCTTGAAAAAGTATTGAATTTGGCCAATATCTAAAAAAAGTATGGAAATTCTAAATTCAACCAATTGTTCATTCAAATTTGTTCTTAACGCTGATGACAGTTTTGTAAATGTTCTTGGCAGTGTTTTCACGAGTAAAATTTTCGAAAAATGGAGCTAAATGATGGCACTGAAGTCTTTTAAGTTAGTATTGAAAAGGTATTGAAGAATTATGGATAATGGTTTTTGAAAACGTGTGGGTTCCTTGTGAATAACAACTTTTCGAGGTCCTGGCCGGCGCGACCCGCCGTGTATCATCGTCTGTTGGGCCTGGACACCCCCAGCGTAAAGTACCCCTCACAACTCCGTCACAGTTCAGTGGCAGTGTACCACAAGGGAAAGGCGGCGAAATCTTTGCGCACAGTGTTTCAATATAGAAAATCAATTTCGTGTCAGTTTCGCATTTTCACGGCTTGCCTCCAATGGGCAAAAAAATACCGATCGCGGCCCTGTCTGACGTAAAAGTACGTCGCTTTGGCCGAACCGATACAAACACGCGTTTTCTGGCGATTGCTTGTTGAGTTATTCGCTCCGCTCCGGTACTTCAACATGAGCTGTAACTCTCGCGCAGGCTCGCTCGGCGGACGTCAGAAGAGATAATATCAGCGAGACGGACGGAGCGGATGCGCAGCGCCACTCGCCGGTCGCTCAGCTTGTTGACGAATCGTCGCTGGATGTCGTCTTCGAGCAGGACGCTTTGGAAGAGAACGAAGAAGGCAAGGGGCTTTTCACCGGGACGGCGGACTCTTTCTTGGCCGCTGCTTCGGCGTCCGCGACGGAACCGAAAGCGCCCGACGCCGAAAACGCAGCAAATGTCGCGTGCGAAGCGTCTGATCGCGGCGAAACGGAAACGGAATCGGCACCCGCCGTAAACAAATCGCCGTCCCCCTCCGTTTCGCGCCCCACTGTCGAGGTCTCGGTAACGGCCCCTGCTTCGTCGGACCCCCTCCCCAAAGGCGCCTCCGATGATGTTTGCGCGGAGGAGGAAGATCCGCCGTCGACAGTCGCGTCTTCCGCTCTTTCGACGCTGACGAGAACCGTGTCTGCGTCGTCGGGAACTTCCCCCTTTTTGAGACCAGTGAGTGTTGTTTCGAAGATGTTGCTTTCAAGTGATGTCAAGTCTCCAAAAATAAAATTATATTCTAAAGTTGGGACCAGTCGGTTGATCTGTCGTAAGGTTACAATGAACTAGTTGTCGCAGATGTTGCTTGATATTTTCTGTTGATGCAAAGCGCAGTGGTTGAACCAGGGGTGTTGTGGGACGGGGACGGCATTCTCACACTCTTTGAACTGGTAACGTCACTTGAAGATTTAGATTACATTGAAACATGGCTGCGATCTCACGGACGTGCTAGCAACACGCAGATTCGCACTGTTAGTCCAAAGGTTACAGTGAAACAGCAAGATCCCATGTGGAAATTCTTGTAAGCGAATGCTCACTCTATTCGAACTATTTGGTGCATACTTCCCTTTTTATTTGGTGTGGGGACGCCCTTCCCACACCCCTTTTTTAGCACTGCACTCCTGGGTTGAACTGTACTTGGACTTAAACGATTCGTCTTCGGCTTTTTTCGGAGAGTTCGGATTTTTTCGGATAGTATTCGGATTGAGCACAAAAAAGAAATTCTGCGAACTCGCTTCCTCACAAACCAGGTGTCCCGAATGGTCTACATGTTCCATCTCCGTCCCTTTTGCGCCGTAAATCACGTGGCTACTTGCGCAATAGCTAGTTGCATCATTGACTGCGTCGATCAAGAAGCTTGCCCGCGGCGAACAAACGGGTTTGGCCGCGGTCGGCGACACGCGACTGTTCTGTTTTCAATCTGATGGGGTCACAAAGTGCCGTGCGCGAGTCCCCTGTTCCGGAAACGACAACGCGCACTCCCTCGTTTGCTTCCCAGAGCATCTGCGAAAGCGACGCCTCGACGCATTCGACGTCAAGCAACGAGTACGTCTTCCTCGATGACGCCATCACCGACCCCCCCGTGCGCAAGACACGTCAGTCGTCGTTGGTAACGCAGAAGTCGCCGCAAAAATCGCCGCTTCGTAACGTGCGTTCCATCCCGGCCGTCATCGGCGGACCTCTCGCTTCTGGGGATTTTTCCGAGTTAGTGGCGTTTTTTTTCTCGACGACGCGATTTCGCCAATTGGACGACTTCTCGCCGGATGCTTTGCTGCGTATCGAGAGACAAACGTTTTGATTGCTTCGGCGCAAGAACTTACTGAACTTAAACACGTGTTGGCGGCAAAACTGAAATGTTGCAAAGATCCTGCTGGCGACGCCCGTTTGGATGTTTTTTCTGCTGTTTTTCGGGAGGACAATATCTTATTGTCCGAGTTTCCTTTGTCCGAAGCTATAAATCATGCAGTTGCGCAGAAATTGCGCGGCGATTCGCATCATGACTCATGATACTCTTCCTGACGGTGACGCCCGTTAAAGAAAAAAATTTGTCTTGAATACCTTTCCATTTTATTTTGGGGTGTTTTCTCCCCGCCAGTGAGCAATACTTTTGCATTTTTGGCACAAAAAAAATTTTAACCAGTTCCTTCAGGTGACGCGTGAGCTTCGAAAAACCATGTACTTGCAAATTAACCAACAAACCCTTGGATCGCAACGCGCCTATCGCGTTTTCTTCCCAACCTTCTCCAGTTGCAAAAATTTTGATTGTGATGTGTACAATGGAAGTTTTGCATTCTGCAATTTCACGCCTTTCCGTCTGTCCCAAAACGCTTCAATCACCGTTTTTAATTTTGCCGCTGCTGTTTTTCTTTGTTTTCTATCTCACTGTCCCACCAGTGCTGGAGCAGTCTGAAAAGTTATGCAAAACGTAACAAAAGCAGCAGGTCACGTGATCAATTGCCTTTCGCAGAAAACTTATTCCCGACAACGGGAAGACGAAGATCAAGAAAAAAAAGAAGCAACACAAACGTAGCAACACAGACACCAATCCGAAAAAGTAGGTTTTGTTGTTGTCTTTGTGACGTTACAATCAGCGCGGCGCTCTCTACGCTTTTTCACAATGGTTGGCTGAACGTTCGCAGAATTGCTGCGCAATGACATGCCCAGCGTTGTCTTTCTAAGCGACGTCGCCATTCGATAGCTGTTCAGGTCCCGAGTAATTATTGTCGGGACGCGTTTTTCACCGCGTTATTAATTTCTTTGTGGGAGTTGCTTTGCTGTATTATCGGTGGAGAACGAACGAGAAAGAACTAGAATTTTCTCCTTTTTTAACCATGACGAGGACCGGAAAGTTTGCCCTCCTGGCACTCAAGGCATGAGGTCTGTGCAGCAATGGACCGCACCCCGTAAAATTTTCTTTAAACGACGTTTCACTGGCTTGTTCAAACGAAGTCAGCAAAGTGCATTAGCAAGTAGATAAGATTTGCTTGATTTGAACCTGAATCAAGCGTCAAGAAGCTACAGTTGCACTGATGTGCGCTTTCGTGTCGCGCGCCCTCCCAACCGCGTTTCGCACAATGTCGTTCCCCCTCGTAGGACAATGGAAGGTCACGGCGGCGTCCTGCTGAGCAACTTCGTCAAATCGTTGAAGTCGTCGGGCAACGACAACAACAACAACAACAGCAACGCGGAAGCGCCGCTCCTCGACCGCCACCCGGTGGCCAACGGTTGCCCACGCCGACGGAGTTGCGAGGAGGGTTGTTGGCTGAACGCTTGCGTCGGATCCGGATCCGACCTGCGATCTGGTGAAACAGCATCGTCAGGAAACGAGGAGGTCAGAGTCCGACAACACCGGCTTTGGTGGTTCGATCAGCATGCGCAGATGTTTGCGCCCGCGGTCCTGGACGCTTCGCTATTATCAGTGAAAAATCCCTTGTTTGCGAAACAAAAGTTGTCATGGCAATGAGCGTCGAAACGAAAAAAAATCAAAGCGAAAGTTTTTGAAGAGTTCAATTGAAACAGCAAATGACGCAGGAAACGTTTTGAAAAAAAGCCCCTGGTCCGTATTGTGGTTTGGCTGGGCTATTTATTTGTGGGAGGTGATCGGTGGGACGGAGGTGCGCTGCGATTTTATGTTTCTGACCCCCCACCCCTATCTCTTGCCAGCAGGCGGCCTCGTCTGAAAGACAAGTCACTGCGAAAAACTTTTTATGGTCGCTTCTTCCTATAGCCGAGGAGAAAAAGTATAATGGCACCTCAGTCAGTGGCTGATAACGTGCGGTGCCAAAGGAACGATGCTCCTTTCGAAATGGAAAAAAGCACCGCTTTTACCAAATACTTTCAACCGTTATCGGAACTGCGTGCGATCCAATCGCTTTTTTTAAGTCTTGACCAGCGAAGCGCGACCAGCAACCGCCTTTTATTTTGCTTTGGCGCTACTTACACGGATGTCGCACCAAGTCGCTACCGCTTGCGAAAGATTATATTAGAATAAGCTTTCAGGATTGAGCCTGCGCACAGTGTAACGCGAAATCGATTTGCTGTTTGAAAATTTGCTGACTGATGCCATTTCTGTTTCGCCTTTCAGGAGACCAGCTACTTGTCAGTTGTGTGTGAGGGAAGCTTTGCGCTTGCAGTTTGATGCCTGAGTTTGAATGAAAACAAAAACACTGGTTTCGTTTCAGGTTCTGTCGAGCGTGGAAGAGCCGAGCACCCTGTGGTGAGTGTGCTTTGCGTCTGTGTTGTGTGTTCAGCTGGCGACTGTGCAGGATCGCCAGAAAGTTTAACCTTGGCCTTGTGACCAGGGGGCAACCAGGGGCGTACCGTGTTCGGGGCAAGAAACAAGTTAAGCGCCCCTATGTTTGAACCTGAGATCTTTTGGGAGTAAATGCACTGTATTGAGGAAAGTACTTGTGACATTGTTAAAACTTTTCGACGCGATCCAGTGGCGTCCGGGGCATTGTTCCCCTTGCCCCCCTCGTTGCGCCCCTGTTTGCAACAGAAACAACAACAACAACAACATTTTATTATTACTGTTTTCTCTGTGTTGCAACGGCCGCTAAGTTTTGAAAGCAGCAATTCTGAAACCTTTTTTTCTGTTGCTGAGAGCTTTTGTGCGCGGACCCTCTGCCCTGGAGCGTTAGCGTCGCCATAGTAACGGAGAAACTGATGCTTTGAGCAGCGGATATTCTGATGGGGCGAAACACGTTCGCGATAAAGGTTTCGAAGCCCGTTTCGATTCAAAAACACTTCTTGGATTTATCTGTAGATTCGTCGTCTTGCCACAAGCTCAATTTCCCAACTTGCAGTTCCTGTTTTTTCCCAGTTGCGGCAAAATACTGCAGTTTCGTCATTTTCATTGTAATTTCGCAAAATACTGTAATTTCGCCATTTTTTAACCAAATGCTGTAATTGCATTATTATTCGTAGAAAGTCATTGCTGTGCACAGGTTTTTTGAAGGTTTGACCCTGCTGACCGTTAAGACATTTTAAGAGAGCGCAGCTATTTCATCTGAATACCGAGATAGTCGCAAAGCGAAGTTTCAGTGTATTTCGGTGGTGGTTATGCGGCGAATTTCTGCTGTATTTTGAGAAGAGCGTTGGAAATATTTGAGAGACCGTCTCAGTCTCTTAGAAAAGCACTGTTCATGTGGCTGTTGTTGTTATTGTTGTTCTTTTGTCACGCGCCGTTCTTCTCGGTCTCTTTTTAATAAAAAAACACGATTCCCTGAAACTCTTCGCTCTCTCTCTCTTTGCAGGAACGACACTTTCCTCGATGCGTCGGAGCGCGGCGATCTCCCGGCGATGAAAGACGCCGTGAATCGCGGCGCCGACGTCCGCGCTGTCGACGCCGATGGCCGCACGGCGCTGCACATCGCGTCACAAATCGCGCACGTCTGCGTGGTCGACTATCTGCTGCAAGGTGCGAGAGAGTGGACTGTCGCGCGTTTGACCCAGTTGTTTTGCAGACGACGACATCGCAGATCAGGTCTTTCCAAACCTTTTTGTTCTGCGGCAACGTTTGAAAAAGGTTTTCCTATGCGACCCCCTTTCGTGGATAGCCTAGATCAGTGGTTCTTAACCTGAGGTAAAGTTACCCCTGGGGGTGAATTTAATCGTTCAAGGGGGTAAATTTACTGAAACGCAATGCGCAGCCGATGTAATTTTTTATAAATCATTCCAAACTGTAAGAGTTTGTGAATTTCGTATTTTCAAAAAGTCAGCACTATTCGGTGCATTGGGGGTAAACCTGGTTATCTTGTTTGATGAAAGGGTAAGATATGTGAAAAAGGTCAAGAACCACTGGCCTAGATACTAATGCTACGTGTAAACGTCCCGTCACAAAATTTCAAGCGGCATTTTTGTCAATGGCGAATTCATACAAATGCACAAAATCTGCAAAAGTAACTATACAGTAATAAAAAAAACCACGTAATGGAAACAGTGTAGGCGAAAATAATTAACATAAAAACAGTTCAGTTCCACTTTCTTGTAATGTTTTTTAATTTTCTTGTAAAGTTTACAAAAGCTTTTATATATGATTTTGCAAGCCAATTTGTTGGGGTCCCGACCCTGAATTTGAGAAACCATGTTGTAGACGCCACAGGTCGCCGTGTCGCGCGCACGTGAACAATGCGGCACGCGCGATTTCTTCACTGTTTGGTTTTCGTGGCTGTTCCATTCAACCTCCGTTGTGCTTCGCCCCATCCAAAAGTTCCTCGACGTTTCGGCTCACGTGTGCTTTTGCACGTGACCTCGTTGTTTTTTTTAAATGAATAACAGAAGCAGTTCTTACGGCGGGGCGGAAACCTGTTCTGTTTCCAGGCAACTGTCGCCTTCGTCGTCAGGGCGAAAAAATCGCGTCAGAAGCATCGCAAGTCGCGAGTACGGCGCGCTGGCGAGTTATTCGGCGCAGGCGAACTCGGTTGCTAGGCGACAGGACTTACGCGTGACGTGCATAGATAACGAAGCGTTTGTAAACTAAACACATGAAAACAATTGAAACGCGGAGAAGCGCGCAAGGCATTAGATCAAGACCTAAGTAGGCTGAAGCGAGCGAACATGAGAAAAACGCTTAAGCTGCTACTTGTTGTTTCTTAAATGCTTCGAAAAAGTCTCCATTTTTTCGTTGCTAGTCGGTCTATACTAACGTTTGTATGGAAAGAATCAAGGAAAGGTCGTGTCCAGAACTCGGCCTCTCATCGTGAACTTCCAGATTCTTTTTGGACCAACCCGTTTAGCGATCGTCATCAAAAACATGACGTGTCCATTCGCTTTGCTCGGTAACGTCTGACGTGGTGTTCGTTTCGCCGATGTATTGCCTTTATCTCCTACTCGCGACCAATCCGTTGCGCCGGCGTTGGCCATGCTCGACTGGTCTGTCCGACGTTGCCAGGCAACGCCCCAGTCAAATCAAAACCGCTCTTGTTTCTTCTTCCTGTAGAATCGCCACAGTTGGTCGAAACCTTGGACAAGAACAACCAGTCGCCCTTGCACCGGGCCGCTTGGCTTGGCCGAAGGCAGGTGTGCGAAAGGCTGCTGGAGGCGGGAGCGGTGATTGGTCGAACGGACAGCAAGGTGAGGCGTGGCGTGGGCTTTGTTTGCGTCTGTCGAATAGAGATGATGGATTTTTCAGAATTAGGTCACAAACAGCCTCACGTTTAAACGCGCGAAAAAGTTGATAGACCACGATGCGGTGTTGGAACAAGTAAGATAACCTTGTTTTCTACACGCGGAGTGGAGTGATTTTGTACCTGGAACGTCCGGAATCCTCTCTGGTCCGCTGAACAAGTGATCTGAAAACCTTCAGAGTACTTTACGTACCCTTGATTGTGTTGAAGCCAGCACACGTTTCGTTTTCGTCGTTCTATGCAAATAAGGCAACCGACAAAATTAATGTCTTCTTGCATATTTTAATCAATCGACAAACACCGCAACCGCTGTTTCTGCTGACCTCGTGCATTTTATCGCGTTATGGGATCAACCAACGAGGAGGTCGTTTCCCAAACGTGACAAGCCATTAAATGGTGCAAATGACAAATTGAATTTCGATCTGCGCTTCCGTGGTCTCCATCTCAATCTTGTTTTTGATGTTTACGACAGGCACTGCAAACGTTGCACTGGCCCATCACTGCCTGGACGCAGTCCCCATCTCGTACTCGATATTTGCATAACACGCGAAAACTGCAAACATTTCTGGCGGCAAAGTTCAAGCCAGTTTTTACGGTCGTCTGAATTAGTATGCGTCGCATTTGCTGATACCGCCACTCGATTCATCATGTAAAGGCGGTACGCATACAAAATCTTTACTCAAAGTAACAGGTTTTGTCTGATTTTTACACTGTGCGTACTGTACGTATGTTCGCTCTGGGGAGGTCTGCAGCCCAATTGACCACCACTGCAGCCCCCTCCCCCCCACACACACACATTACAAGCTGATCCATCTGAACCTTATCCAGGGTTCCCACGTGGTATTGAAAGTATTGGAAAAGTATTGAATTGTGAAACAGGTTTTGAAGGCCTTGAAAAGGTATTGAATTTGGCCAAAATGTACATAAAGCAAGTTTTTTTTTTAAAGGAAAATGTTGGGTACCTGCAGGGACCCGGAACGGGTCCCTAAAACACCTTAAGAAACCCTGACATAAAGTATTGAAAAAGTATGAAAATCACAAATTCAGCTATTTGTTTATTCATTTGTTCTTTAGCGCTGATGGAAGTTCTGCAGATATTTTTTTCATTATGTTCCATGAATGAAATTTTCGAAAAACGAAGATAAGTGATGATAATAAAAGTTTTTTTTCATTTAGTATTGATAAGGTATTGAAAAAGTATTGAAAATGTTCTTTTTTTTAAATGCGCGGGGGTCAATCGCAGCAGCACACAGCTGCGCCAAGTGTCAGGGCCGGCTTGCTAGCGCCACCTACGCGTGCGTTGCACTTGTTTGCGTGCGGATGTGACGACATTAAAATAAAAACGATTCTCTCTCTCTCACGCTAGAACAAGAACGCGATCGACCGAGCAAAGCAGTCCGGAAATCTTTCTCTGGTTCAATTCCTGACCGGCGTTCAACGCTCGCGATTGCAAAAAGTCATTCCGAACCTGAGCGAAACCGACCTGTGACAGTTCCTTGGCTGTTTTGGCGGATTCTGTCGTCGTCCGTCCGTCCGTCCGCGCAGTGCTGCGAAATTCGGTGTCCGTCGTCAAAAAGCCCCCTTGCTCGCATTTTTGACCACAGGAAGGCCACAGTGGACGCCGAAGTGCGGCCAGGTGGTACTCGATGGCGGTGTCGGCGCCGACCCATTCCATCTTGGCCGATTCCGCTGCTCTTCGAACCAACAGGGCGCGTCGAAACGACCTGGAGGTTGTGGGTTCTAACCGCGGCGAGCACAGAACCTTTTAAACGTCAGCATTTCAAGAACACTGTATGACTGTTGATGCGTTTTACGTTCCTCGACATTTTTACTGTGTTTGTTGTCGGTACTGCTACCTTTCTCGCGATCGACGCATCCGATTGGGGGGAGGGGGGAGGCAACCGCTATGTCGTCGTTTGCTCGTGCACCGGCGCGGTCAGCTCGGAGTCGCGAAGTTGCGACTCGAGATTGCAGCGCAGCGTCTGCAAAACTGTATTCTGCGTTGCATCTTTATCAGCCCCACTCAGCAGCGTACCGAGTCTAGATAGCGCCCGGGACAAGAAACAAGTTTGGTGCCCCCTGTGTTTGATGCCCCCCTGTGTTTGAAGCTGAGGTCTTTCGTGAGAAAATGTACTGTAGGTGAAGAAAGTATTTGTGACAGTGTTAAGAAATGTCGGCACCCCCGCAGTCATTCGGCGCTCTGGGAATAGTGCTCCCCTTTCCCCCCCC
>Ga0210059_1008411_pt1 | contig 16294 bp, 9 predicted proteins | sample Ectturendosymbi2_FD_188042 | JGI IMG/M metagenome (GOLD analysis project Ga0210059, IMG submission 188042) | Ecteinascidia turbinata endosymbiont from Florida, USA - Sample 2 (SPAdes) (version 2) | ecosystem: Host-associated > Tunicates > Ascidians > Unclassified | place: Key West, Florida...
GAACACATATGGAGCTCTGAAGGTACTGACAGTGGTGAGGACATATCTTCTTTGAACAACTCATTCGGGCTGTCAAAGTGATGGCGCCAGTCATGAGTCTTCCTCATCACTGATGGGACAAGGCATACAAGCCCACTGTGGCCTTTCTGGCATGTTAGTTGAACCTATTGGTCAACTCCATCAACAGGTGGTCCAGAAGTGAAATTGCAATGGTTTGGCACTGAGCCGGGGTTGGAGGTTTTTGGGTGGAGTCGGAGTTGGATTCCTAACAACACTGGGAGTAGAGTCGGAGTCGGATTTTTTTGTTCGACTCCGGATGTCCAATTAGTTCATTTTTATAATCATCCTTTTAAATTGGGAATTCCTATTGGTATGGTTTCGTTTGAAACTTTTGTTGAAACAGATATTTCTTGCTGTGCACCACGATTTCCATTGATTTTAACAGCCACATTTCATTCCCTTTATGTTAAGGAGTCGGAGTAGGGGGTCGGGGTCGGAAAATTTGGAAAAGCCGGAGTCGTAGTCGGAAATTTTGGAAAGGTGGAGTCGGATTCGGAAAATTTTTGGAAAGGTCGTAGTTGGAGTCGGAGTCGGATATTTTACTTCCGACTCCGCAACCCTGTTTGGCAGTAGTATTCATCAGGTGTAACAGCTCTGATGTTTTCCCTGTGCATTTGAATTCCATACATGCGCGGGACCGTGGGAATATTGATTTCAGCTTCTTCAGCCATTTCGCTTGCCTGTTTCATCCATCCTCGGTGGAACTCCTCAATCCGCAACATGATGACGTACGGCTTGAAGACTCTTCCTCGTGTTTTACACCAGCCCCATCGCTCGGGTGATGTCGGTTGAGCTTTCCGCAGCATGACTATGAGGCCCTTGATATAGTTTAGGACATTGCAGCCAATGTTGAAAGCCACCAGGAACGGCCATTTTTCTATAGCTGACAGTACGCCATTGGCATCGGCAAAGGTTTTACCAGGAATATTTTAAGGTGTTTCAGGGACCCGATTCGGGTCCCTAGAATCAGAGAAAATCGGGTCCCTACGGATCAGTACCAGGTACCTAACATTTTCCTTAAAAAAACTGGTTTTACTGTTCCGTTGCAATGTGTCCTTTTTCGGCGCGATATCTCTGAGACTTTTTGAGATGACTGGAATGAGTTCGGCAAAGGTTTCCACGGCTGTGTGCTGCTCCACCCATCGAGTAAGGCAGAGGGACTTCAGACGCTTCCGTTTGAACTCTGTCTGTATGTTATCATTCACCTCTGATAGTGTGCCCTGTCGTTTAATTTAGAAATACTGTACAGTAGGTAGAAAAAAAGTATTAGAGACAGAAAAAGTATTAGAGAATATGGGTTGATAAAAAAAGCATTTGATTTAGTGCTGAGCTAAACTCTTGTCCAAAAGATGTTGTTGGCAGATCTGACGTTAACCAGTAATCATCATTAGCATAACATACAGCCAGGGCCGTATTAAATGAACGCGAGACCCCGGGCAAAGTTGTGAGTGATGATCGCAAGGCCCCCTAAACGCTGAACGCAACTGCGTAGCGTTTTACATGCCCTCGTTTCAACTTTGCAAAAGCACCGGTCAAAAACGTCAAAACTGATACGATCAGCAGCCTACACTTCAGAAACAATTGGGGGCGACCACATACAGCGGTTCCTGTGTGGTTAATTTGTTCAAACATGCAATGATGACTGCAGTTCGCTCATGTCCGCTCCTTCTCCTGCGGAGGCAGGTTGCGAAACTTGCTAGCTTGGCGGATTTATTTGCTGTTGGTCTTTGTTGCGTAACAATAACACGGCCATAAATGTTTAAACCAAGGGCGTACGCAAGGATCGGTTGGGGTGGGGTTAAAAAACCCTTGAGCTTAATATTTTACAAAAAATCTATTGCCTTCGCAAAGGAGATTACTCGTTTTCGCATATTTTTGCTTATTTATTTGTCGACTTGATGCAAATACCACGGAATAAATTTGCATGCAAATTTCAAGGAACATTGCAAATGGGCCAAAAAAGTTATAATTAGGTTTTGGTGGGAGTTATCATCTGGGAGTATCAAACCATCTCATCTCATTCTGCAGACCTTTCATCCATCCACACATGTTTAAGATCGTGTTCTGCGATAGTTCACTTTATCCGACACTATTGTCTTTATATTGTCTGCCAAGGGCGTACGCAAGGGGAAGGTTTGGGGTTAACCCCCACCTTATTTTGATATGTCACAAAAACTTTATTTCCTGCGAAAAGGAGATTAATTGTTTCTGCATACTTTTTGCTTGTTAATTTGTCGACTTAATGCAAAAATAGTAGTTGTAAATGCTCTGACATAGCGATAGGTGTATTTTACTCCCCTGTTTTCACGCGTAGCCTGATATTTTTGCAGTTGTGAACTGCTGTGTCGTAGCGTTGAGTGTATTTTCGTCCGATATCCTAACTTGGAGCGCTGAAAGTTATAATCAGTGCAATAACACATAAAACAAGGAGAATGCGTGTGGAAGAATATGAATATTTTGTCAACAAACTTTGCCAAAACGTTGGTTTGGAGACATGGATATGACGTCAAATTGTGACATCACATACAGCCCATACCAAATACAAGTAATGACCTGAATGAAACCCCCCATGAAAATTTTCTGCGTACACTACTGGCTCAAACATTCATTTCATATGATGACGGCTTCTCCAGACAGGAGGCCGTTTGAGCGGCCGCGACGAAACTCTCATTAGAAATACGTTATCAACAAATAATAGCTCAGTTCATCGTGTATGCAATACTCAAAACCAATGCCTTTTCTGACAATAATATTTTCGCTTATTTCAGAATATTACGATCGATATGAAGTTAATAACGCAGTTAACTTTGTGTTACCAACAAGCCTACAGCGTACGTACTAAATTACTGAAAGGCTTGCCGGACCCGACTAAAGAAGAAGAGCGTATGAACAAGCTGACATCTGAGCAGGCCGCTCAACTAGTTTTGCAGCGCTTTGGTAAAAGGAAAATTTCCAAAGCTATGCGAATGCAATTACGATTGTCATGCCCCAAAGAAGGGCGCTCATATTATGTAGGATTAATCAATCCTCCGAATTATTTACGAGTTGAATATTTGCATGCTGTCCCTTAGAATCCGCGTCGACGAGTATATGTATGGCCCGCAACTTTGACTAATCTACAACTGTCACTTAGCAAGATCACTGGAGCAGCATGGCAAGCCGACCTTTTCAATGATCAAGACTATTGTCAGCCATGCAATGACTATGCACCACCTGTTACGGTGAATTATTTGAACAAAGGACATGAAGAACCGCTTAAATCATGGAGTCCACTTGATGGCGACGAAGATAAAGCAAATTACAAAGATACATTGCTGCCACTCGAAGAAACACTTCAGCTCTGCACGAAAACCATTACGTAATTTTTTTTGATCCAGAGAAGAATATTGCAAGGTGTTGAGCGACAACGGCACCGAACACTGATGAACCGATGCTTCGCAACACTAAGATAAGAGATCATGCGTAAAAAGATCATGCTCTCTAGCTCAATGGGCTGGCGAGTTATGGCTGTGCAAAGTTCAACAAGAAAAGTGGAACACGTGGGACTTAAAGGGTATTGAGGTGAGCATCACATTGTTGACCGATAACACCCCTCCCTGCAAAGTGGCGGATCCAGGGGGCAGTTTGGGGCAACTTCCCCCCAAACGTCTGTGGCGTCCCGTTGAATGGCGCCCCTTTGCCATAGACGTGTCCCTTTTTAGTGCCTACAGAACAATGCTACTCAATTATTTTAAGAAAGGGTCCAGTTACAAATGCCAAAAATTTTCGAGGTCCGGTCACTCCCATAAAATCATGCAAATGTGACATGTCTTCGATTTTTCTAACAAAAAACATAACATGAGAATTTAATGCGATAATATACAGATATACAAAACTCGGTAAATGGATACAGATATTAACAAAAGTTGTCAGCGTTATTTATTTTTGTGCTGATGGGAGTAACGGCATTTTGTGCTTCTTGGCAGTTGCCTAAATTTTTGTTCCAATGTAGTGACAGCGAGTAGAAGGTAATGCGGAAGGTTTTATTCGTCATGCAGATGCGAAACGTGTTCTTTATGAACTTCTTTTTTGAAAGCGAGGACTGTCAGCAGTTAATGGCGTAACTGGAAGTTTGAGCCAGGAGGAAAACGTAGCTGAAAGGGGTCTACTGGCCACTGTAGGGGAGTCACTAACAACACTCAGAAAAAAGTGAGAAATGATGGTGAATCCGGATGTGGATGGCTGTACTGCTAAAACCCTAAATCTCCTAAAAATACTTCGAAAAACACAAAAAATACTGAAAACCAAAAGATTACTAAAACCGAGGTATAAGCTAAGTTGGGGCCCGAGTTTTGCATTTCCTGTAGCATGCAGGAGGGTACAATTCACCCCTCTGGCAGCATCAGGTAAACCCAAAGACAGTAAGAATTTCCACTGACAAATTGTGAGGGGTGGAAAAATTTTGGAGATATATTCCTTTGGCAAGAAGTTTTCAGGTGTGCCATCAAAAAATATATATTTCGCTGCTACATTCTATTGGAATTCAATTAATTCCAATTTGATTTTGGCTGCGTCCACACCAATGGTGTCAAGGTGTCGGAGCTCCGCTCCGCCATCTTCAACAGTGAATGCAGTGAATGACAGGTCGTTGCCTACAAATATAAGCGAAGATGCCCAGCAGAGTTCCGGCACCTATAAAATTTCCATTACATCTTTGGTCCACACATGTGCATGTGTATTTTGCTTCAATTGAGAATTCGGTAATGTCTGTCACTGAAAAGGGTTTTGAGGAAAGAGCAGCAACTGTTTTCTAAGGGAAAAAATGCCAAACTGCGGCAATCTTGATAACCAACTTTTCAATAAATTGAATATATCTGGAATCTTCTTGCTTTTACTTTCCCCAAATGCCTCGCAAAATGACTAGGTTCGGTTTGAATGAAATGTTTGAAAATATGAAACTTTTTCTGGAAAGGGCGAGCGATCAAATCAAGAGCAGTATGTTTTTCTCCTTGCAGTTTTACATTCAAGTTGTTGAGGTGTTACACTATGTCTGCCAAAATCCAACAGTTTCCCTTTATCCTTCCCTAAAAAAGCTGAAAATGCCTTAGCTCTTCCTCACATTTGGTTGACTTCCCGTAAAAAAACAAAAAGACAAAAATCTCTGCAAAACTCTTCCCTTACTCAAGCATCTTTCATAATTGTGCAGAAGTAAATTTGTATAATTGCATTGTTTACGGCAAGAAAAGGTTTCATCGCTGATTTTTAGCCTTGAATCCACTATTTCAACCAGGATAGACATTGCAATGACGATCTATTGTTGAACAATTATGACGAAACAATTACTTTGAACCAGATAAACATAACAAGCCCAACTCAGTTGTGCGCTGCAATGTAGTTGATCAACAGCCTGATCGACAATCACTTAATACAGCTGGCGAGGAGTTATGCTTTAGAAGGACGGCCAAACGCGCAACATCTTGGGATAAAAACCTCTGAATATAGAGTACACCAAAGAGGCTGACAAGGTCCGGCGTCACCATTCAAAGGTCCGGATTCGGACCGCGGTCCGCCATTTGAGTAGCCCTGCTATAGAAGTAGAAACAGACATAAAAATACTCTAAAACTAAACAATGCTTTACTCGGAGCTAAACATCAGGATTTACGTACCGGACTTCACCCAACCTCTTATGGAACAGCAACGACAATGATATTGTTTCTTAATAGTACCACTGCTTCGTTATTTCTTTGCCGCTTGTCCAGTCTTACGTTAGGTAAGGTAATTACAAACGCAGTCGCTTTCGCTTAACTCTGTTCTCCACTTGCCACTAGGCTGTACAAAATTGTATTTTTTGTTACAAGTTTACTGTTTTAAATGCCTGATGACAACCTCGAAAGGAAAGGCAAGAACGTCGATAGGAATGCGGTATGGAAAACTTATAACTGACTCAAGAAGCTTTCACAACGAAAAACAGTTTCAGGGCACTGTTACCAGTGCAGTCGATGAGTCCGCAGTATGATTGCATCGTAGTTTTTCAACGTAAACAGAGTTGTATCAGCTGCACTCCATACCCCCCAGCCAGGGGGCCCACGCTGACATAGGGGTCCCAAAATTCAGTGCCGTCACCACTTAACACCCCAAAGAAAGCTTCGATCCCCCAAACTGAAATATGAAGCACTAGAAATCAGTGGAGTTAGGGGTACCTTTGAAAGAAAAGTGCTTATGCATTACAGTTACTTTGGGCTCCTTTGAAAGCAAGGCATTTACATATTACAACTGCTGTTGGGGGCCCCTTTGAAAGCAAACAGCCTTCTTATACATTACAGTTGCTGTTGGGCCCCTTTGAAAGCAAGGTATTTTACACATTACAGTTGCAAAGAGGGGCCCGAGGCAAATGCCTCGCTTGCCTTCCCTTAAACACACCATTGTAATATAACCTGGCAATGATCTTACATGAGAATATGAACCGATTTAACGCATTCTGCTTCATCCGATATGCGTGCTTTCTCACCTGATGTGCGCATGTAAACACTGTAATGTAAAGTTATCTTTATATTATTGAACGTACTGAAGTTGCTGATGAGTTTATCACTTCAAAAGATACAGATGTCACGCGATTTTTCATAATAACCTAGACACACAGGTCGACTAAAAAATAGATTTGGTTGGAAAAAACCCTCAGTGGGAGCGCTGGTCACATGCGGCGAAACGCCTGCTACCGTAACTTGAAGTGAACATTTGAAGTTTTACTACCGTGTTATTGTTACGCAATAACGACCAATAGTACAACAATCCGCCAGCATGCTTCGCAACCTGGCTATGCAGGCAAATGAAGCGAACATGAGCGAACTGCGCACTTGCGCTAAGCGTGTCAAGCCTCACGGTCACGACTTTGCCCCAGGACCGCACACAGGGGACGCGGTGGGGGCGAATCCCCCGTAAAATTTTTTATCCCCCCTGGAAGAATGTGTTGGACATAGTTTAAAGATATTGGACAGAGTTAAAAAAATTTGGCCCCTTTCAGAAAACTTTTCGCCACACCTGGTGTTCCAAGCTGGTTACGGGCCTGCTTTGCCCTGAAGGGTCTCGCGTTCATTGATTCGGCCCTGCCTTCATGCCTAGTTGCCATGGGCGTCCGCAGGGAGGCAAAACGGGCATTTGCCTCCCCTGGAAATTGAGACTAAGAACGAAAATTTTCTAGAAAAGCTGAAATCAGCAGCTCAATTCCGATCAATTGATTAAATTCTTGCAATGGAAGTTTATGTACCAGTATGACGCTCACATTGCACGCAAGTCAGGTTCACTGTTTTGGTGTTATGCACTGATGAGCTTGCAGATCACTCCTGTCCGTTACTACGCTTGCAGAGGCGGGTGGTCTAACTTGCGAGCGGTTTGTTCTGTACGTGTTTATTGCGTAACAATAACATGGCAACAAATCTTCAAAGGTTCACTTCAAGTAAAGGCAGAAAGCATTTTGCCGCATGTGACAATTGAAAAGCACATATCTTGGCAGGTGTATTGCAGCGAGAAAGTTACTGTTGATAGCCGTAAGCCACGCATTTTTATACTGTGTAAAAAGCACGAATTAATCTGTAGCAATGCTTCCACAAGTTTGAAAAAATCCATTGCCAGTGTGAGACTGAGTGTAATGAATGTGCCTGAGTGAATATCTTAATCAAAATACGTTTATGCAGGCTTCTTTTCACCCAGTATAAAACTATGGAGCTGGTTATCTATGCAGGGTCGTGGGAATACTGAGTGAGCAAGTGCAAAGCTGCATTTGATGTGGCGAGTTTTCACAATTCATTTGTCCATTCTTGTTAAGCCTGCGTGGTGTTCTAACTTTAGTTAGTTGTCCCATAGTCGTTGTCAACGTACAGGTCTATTTCTCATTGTTTGAAACAGTTTTACGAGAGTGTCTAACTTTCTTGATTTCTACCGCTGATGTTGTTTTGGTTCTGGACGTTGAAAGTTATGTCTTAGGTTATTTTTAAAAAGTGATCGAAAAAAGGATATTGGGCAGTTTATGAAAGAAAAAGCATTTCTGATAGCCGAAGTGTGGAAAACATTTCAGACAAGAGGTTGAGAAGTGAGGTTCAACCCGCACAGATTGACGAGAGCACCACAAACGCAGTGTTGGATAGATGAATCTAATTCAGACTCAGTTGTCTGCAGTTAGAGGCGTCCACAGGGGAGGAAAAAACGGGCATTAGCCCCCGCCTGGAAATTCGGACGAAGCAAAAATTTCTAGAAAACCTGAAGCCAGCAGTTTAATTCCGATGAATTGATTTAATTCATGCAGTGGCAGTTTATTTACCGGTATGACACAGTGCACAAGATTCAGGTTCACTGTTCTGGTATCATGTAGTGATGAGCTTGCAGTTCACTAAATCCGCTCCTTTGCCTGCAAAGGCAGATTGCGAAACTTGTGAGCGCATTGTTCTACTATTGGCCTTTGTTGCGTACCAATAACATGGCAACAAATATTCAAAGGTTCACTCAGGCCCGTAGCCACAGGGGGGCATTCGGGGGCAGTGCCTTCCCAAATTTCTTTTGTGCCCCCAAATTTTCTTGTTCCCAGAAAAATTTGTTTTAAAAATATAATAAAAACCAAAATCGTGCCCCCCTAAAAATGTATCTTGCCCTTCCAAATCTCAAAACCTGGCTACGGGCCTGGGTTCACTTCAAGTTGAGGCAGTAGCGTTTCTCCGCATGTGACTGACTGTTGAACGCAGACGTCTTGGCAGGTAGGCTATATGCAGCGAGTAACTGCTGCTGATAGCATAAGCCACGTACTTATATACTACGTGAAAAGAAACACTGCTGCCATAAAGCGCATATTTTGCAACCAATGTTCCCTGTAAGGTGCGCAACTGCGCAGAACCACCAGACAATTGTCGCAGGAAAATCTTGCAACATTCCAACACATTACGAAAACACGAAAACAAAGAGAACCTATTTGAATGAGATGTGTACTTTGTTCGTATTTTGATAAAATTTTATATTTATTTTAATAATTCACGAAGTTTGTAATTCATTTAAGATTCTGCCTGCTAACTCAGTCTTAAAAATATTCATGCTCACTAAAACAAACATTTGCGAAGTAGAATTTTCATATAACAGTGGTTGCATCGTGTTTGCACAATAGAACATCACAATGACTGAAAATTACATGTGCTTACTGGAAATGTCCGGAAGGGGTCGTCAGGTTAAATTGGGTTGCAAAATGGATCGCTGCATGAAAAAGGTTGAAAATCATGTCTTAGAGCAGCTATGTCCAACCCAAATGGCTTACTGAGCCAACAAGAATGTCATTATCTTGACCAGGCCCGCACACTGAATGACATATCAATGAGGGCCGCACATTAAAAGGCTTATTTAATCTTAGAAAAATAATTTAGCTTAAACTGATATACTGAAAATGTTCGAATCCTAACTGCAATGGTAACAGACGTGATAAAGTGGCACTGAGGACCACCTGCATCAAAAATGTCAAATTCAAGATTACTAAAACAAGGACAGGTTGTCAGTATACAGGAGACTATAGCGAAAACCAAACTGGGCCGCACAAAACCCTCAACTAGGCCGCGGTTTGGACAGAGCTGTCTTAAAGGGAGCACTGTTCGCAACCGTTGCCGTAACATTGAGTATTTTCTTTGTGGTGTAGAAAGGGCAAAGCGTTTTGTGTACATCCTTTTGCGTTGTATCGTCCGAAACCTGAAAAGGATAAGAAAAATGTCGATTTCCCCCCTGGAAAAATTTCTGCGGACGCCCATGCTAGTTGCATACGTCTAGAAGTCAGACTTCCACTTGATCAACGTATTTTGGAAGTGATTGTTGTAAAAAAATGTACTATATCTAGCCCAGGCAGTCTTCTCTTATTTTGTACTGCATAGCAGCAAGGTACCTTTGGTGCTTACGACCAAAGTTACACATTTGCACAGCCTGCTGTTCAGACAGCCATATGGAGTTAATTGTGTAGTTAGTAGAACCTATTTTGGGGGTTGTCCTAAAACAGAGTAGTGCAGTTAGTGGATTATGGATGTTAACCATGTTGCGTCCACATTTATAGGCGATTTGAGATACAAAATGTTGTTAATCTAAACATGTGCCATGCACCAGGAGATTAACAGTCCAGACATTAGCAAGGTTTGTGCATGCGTATTTCCGCCAGTAAACAGCCCAATGCGCACGCTTTATAAGCATTTTGCGCCAATGAAAGAAAACGTTCATCGCGGCGCACATGCTTTGACCGGGCTCATGTTTGCTGTTTCGGTAATAATATTTTGATAACTGAACGATAGGATTGATTCTGATTTCTTCCAAATTTTTTTGTATTTGCATTTCATTACGACATCTCTAAATAATCGGCGTCAATTAAATGACAATGATTTACGACCCAATTCCTTTTGTTGAGCTCGTTCAAACAATTTTAGTTGGAAACTACGAGCCTATTATGCGTATTTGCGGGAAAATATTAATAATTAATTTGCACAATTTGCCAATGCTGTTCATGTTGTGATTTAAAAATAAATTTTTAGAATGTCTAGCCCCCATGCACAAACATGAATGCCCCCAATGGAAGACTTTCTGGAGACTGTTCTGTGCCTCCCAAAATTTCGTTGTGCTCAGAAAATTTCTTTTAAACATATGATAAAAATAATAATCTTTCCCCCTAAAAATGTATTTTCCCCCCAAAACCTTAAAACCTGGCTACGGGTCTGATTTTGCCAAAATTGTGCCTTTAAGGTATTTTCTTTTGAAGGCCATTCGGCTTCGAGATGTAGCATAACGTCGAAAACCTCATTTTATAAATCACCATTAAGCGGGTCCCTGTAAGCATTTGGGGGGGGAAGAGCTGGGTTGATACGGCACTGAACGTAAAGGTGAGTGGATGAGTTTCTTGACGGAACTAAGCCCCATAATGCAGCGTGTAAAAAGCTATACGTTAGGAAACAACTTACCGGTATCTGGCAAAATTGCATTGAGCATGCTCGATTAGCTCAAAGAATTACGACCTAACAAAGTAATTGTGCAGCACCTCACTCCATCAACATGGGACAACTCAGCGTAGATTGATTACTACGTGGTAGCACGCGCGCCTCAAGAAATCATGGTACTCAGCACTAAGCATAGGCGTATGTGTACATTTGGCTTTGGGTGGGGGGGATTTTCGATTGTCCCTAATTTTTACTCCACTATAAAGAAAACAAACAGGAAGCTTCGCAGGGCGATAATTCTGCTTCAGCAAATTGCCCGAACATTGGGCAATTTTGCCTGATTTTTTTAAAAACTTGCACGAATCTGCCCCCCGACTCGGTTGAAACGCAGAAACTTTGGCAAATAAGCAGCTATCTGCAGCTTGGTGGAATGAATAATTGTTTTTACGCGGTTGTGACAAGTTTTGCGCAACAGTTCAATTTTTGCAAGCTGGCTACGCTCCTGGCAACAGTGACTGATGGCTTTGTGGTTTTGATCCTTTTGTCGCAATTGCAAACCCGTAGACAACTCACGCTGTCCACGAAAACTCAGCCCGCTTGCTCCTACTTCTGTTGAACATAGTGTCACAACTTTTTTTAATAACCTCTAGTTGGATTGATGCTTTTTTTCTTCTCATCAGCAACCAAATCTCGAAATATGTGAAACGCTACCTGATTGAAATTCTACCTTAGTGGCGTTAAATATATTTTAGAGCAATATGCTTTCAGGTCCAGTGAATCTATCATGCGTTATGAGATCGTGTTTCACGATAGCCAGCAGAGCTACCTAAAATGGGAGTAATATCATAGCAAATGCCTTTCATTCATATTTTGTTTCTGAAATGTCGCTTCAGCAATAGGTACGTTTTCCATGTACATGTAACTGCACAAGCTTCGTCTGGAAGCATGGTCGTCATTTAGCTATTAATTTGAGTCCTATCGTCAGGTCGGGAATACGTTTCAAACGTTGTTCTTTTCTGATCTTCGGATCGCCAAAACAGTGTCAAACACTAGCGCGTCGCATGCTTTATCTTTTTATACAATTTATAGATATAAGAGATTGTTTGTGGCACCAACAGTGTTCTGAATTCTTGTGCCAAACGAGGCCCATCTTCTGGGACCCGCTTCTAACGTTTTCTGAATTATTGATATAAAGCGCTTTGAAACTGTGGTGATTCCCTGAAAGATCGCATAATTTGACAAGTAAAAATAGCCACTTTTTTGGCCTATAAAAGGTAACCACTTTTTGTGATTGTCGAAGACAACCTTTGGTGTTTAAGAGAGCGAATACCTTTTTCGCGCTCTTCCATTTGACTGCCTCCCAAACGCCTGGTCTGGATCCGCCACTGACCTACGACACTGAGAGAATAAGAAAAGTGAATACTTACAAGACGAACAGACACTCTTATTTGCAATAAGCCTGCGAAACATTTAAGGAGTTTACTGTGGTACTGTTGCAGACCCCGGGGCTAGGACCTGAACATAATGAGAAAAATCTGTTCTTTTAAAGTTCGATTGTTTTCCCGTTTTGTTGTCGACTTCATTCTAATGAGCTTTCTATTCACACATATTGAAATTGTCATCTTGACGACTGAGAAATGTTTCTTGCATCGTGCTTTATTGTTCTTGTTATGAGTCATAAAGCAGAACTTTTGCTGCAACGAATGAGCCAATGAACTTCATAATGTCAATAGCGCAAGGCCATACGGCCTCGCGAAATATTACCACCGGTCAGAACCTTCTATTTTGATCACTTCACAGTTGAAAATCAAATTGATACCAGAACAAAAAGTACGGCGATTCGAAGGCAGACTATCTGCAGAGAGTCCCTTGTTCGAAACGTGCGTTATTAGAAGAGGAGCATAATGTGCATAGCAAGTGTTTTTGAAGTTCTGCAAAGCTTCGATGCTCGTTGGTTCGCCGGAAAGTTTTACGTCACAGAGCATTCGTCAAGCGCAATGTCTTCATGTCACAAAGCTTTCGCTGTGGTTCGCACAAGTTCATAGCGTTCAAAACAACATCTCAATGTCCGCGCTGCACAGATTGATTTCCATAACTGCATCACTTTTAAGAACAAAAGTTTAACAAACTCCAATAAATTAATCCATATTGTGACACTGCGTCACGATAATATCAACAGTTGATCTTATATAATGCATTGAACTTTGTTTACAGTATATTTAATCTATGACTAAAAATTCTGGAAAGATCACAATTTTCAACCACATTTGGAAAATCTTGCTGGATGTTGTTACCGTTTAATTAGAGAGATTCATATTCTTGGCTGCCTGCAAAGAGCATCATAAAGGCTAAGAACACATTTTGGCATGATGAACTTACTTGGCATATTCGCCACACCACTGTTACTGACAGCACGATGAAAAAGTCCTCTTGACATCGGAGAAAGTACATGATAACCAACAGACATTCCACCGGAACTTTGTCCGATAATAGTCACATTGTTTGGATTTCCACCAAAACTTTTGATATTATCTCTTGTCCACCTACGTTACATCAAAAGGAATCTAATATTAGATGCAGCGAAGTTCTAAAATTTAGGAAGTTAGAGATCGGAGAAAAACTGCTACGAATTATTCAATTGCGGGAAACTTACGAAAATTCGTCTTCGATGGAAAACTCGGATCGTGCTAGGGACGGAACCTGGAAGGGGCGATCTCTCCCCCTAAAACCTACGAAAGTAACTTTATTCACCATGATTTTTTGCAATTCGAAAAACAACGTTCCCGATATAAGGTCATTTTGTCGTTCATTGTTTTATCACAGCAGTGTTGTGAAATGTACTTCATCACTCTTATAGTAGCGAACCTAGTATTAGACTTGACTACCAAACATTACCGAAATCGCCCCCTTAACCTTACTGGCTGCATCCGTCCCCGGATCGTGCACTGGCACAAATTGATAAACAGGGCTCACGCGACAGGTAACTGTTCCTGGGAGTCATCACACTCGTGGTCAGTTAAGTTTTTGACCTATGGAAATTTTTTTGACCTATGAAAATTCCAACACCTGGGGAAAAACATCTCTGCAAGCTTCACTCCATTAGAACTCAAAGTTAAGTTCAGAGACCTAAAAACATGCAAAGACCCGGGTCTGGATTCAATATTCCCTGACTTGATACTCTACACTAAACTGTCCCTGCTGTGAATTCTTGGTGATGCAATTTTCTTCTCCTGCTTGCGCCAACTTAAACATCTTAAATCCTGAAGAAGAGCTTCAGCAGTCGCTGTTTTAAGGCCAAATAAGCATCTTCTGGACATTTGAGAGTTATCGACCGATATCGCTTTTATGCGTTCGGTTCAAGATTTTTCCAAAGACTTGCTTGCACTCGTGTCGAGCGCATCATCAACTTGCTACTCCCAATGAAGCAAGTAGTTTTCTGGCATGAGGTTAACTATAGGTGAAGTCAACTATAGGTGAAAAACCCAAGGCATCAAGAATAACTTTGAAGCTGAAAAGAAGGCTGGACCTGTGTTTGTTTACTTAACAGCAGCATGTATGACACTGCGTGTGATATCGTAGCCCGATATCGTATGACACTGCGATGCAAGCAACTGAGATTTTCGGCTGAAAGGAATACGGTCCCTATGATCACAGATAAACTGCAATTTCACTAATAACCAGTTGTTATCAAGGGATCAGGTTACGGTTCCTGAAAGTGGCTTCATCCAGGGATAAGTCCTGGAACGCTTCTTTTTCACCTTCTCCGTCTCTGATTAGCCAACCACTCTTTCCATGAAATATGGCAAATGTTCATGCTGATAGAAACTGGTAGTCAATAAACGGCCTTCTGTCTAAAGCAGAGGTGACGAACATGCAGCCCGCAAAAGAATTTCGTGCGGCCCGCGAAGCATTCAGGCGAGACCAGCAGTATTGAACTTTGTTTGTTGTTTGTTTCTGTTGATGAACAATTTTTTTCGTTTTTACCAGGTTTCATAGTATGACTAGAAAGTTGTGGGGGACGCTTGCTCAGGGGTAACTTACAAAGTGGCCCGCGATAGCAAATACTGTAGGTTCGTCACCCCTGGTCTAAAGCAATGGAAACTATAGCAGCGTACCTTCGAATCCAGAAATCAAACCTCAACCCAATCAAAACAGTATCAATGATCTTCCACGTACACTACAAGGCAGCCAGGCATGAGTTTGAACTGCACCTCAATGGTAAACCTCTGACTCTGAGGCCAAATACCTTGAAGAAACATTGAACAGATCGCTAACATACCACCGACACCTTGAGTCACTACGCAAAAACTTCATATCTGGCATCGTACTTATGAGCAAAGTTGATAAAAATCATGATTTGTTTGAAAAAATCAAAAAAATCGGATTTTTTGATTTAAATCGGATTTTTTTGATTTAAATCAGAGTTTTTTGATTTTTATGATTTTGTCATTTACTGTGTAGAGTAGAGGGTGGCTACTAAACAAGTAGTAATTTTTAATTTTAATTAAAGAGTTTGTTTTAATATAAGTTTTTTGTGCTGTGTGTCTTCTAGTACAGCAACAGTTGCTATGATTGATAAAACTTTAATTGCTTTTACTGTATGCTATTAACCGGATTCGTCTGTATATCTTGTGTTGTTACAAGAAGTCTCTGCTTTCAATAAGTGAAACCGATTAAAATTCTATTTAAATATTCATGAAAATCACATAAAGCTTTAAAACTGTGTATGATTTTTTGCTTGTTTTTGTTGATCTTATCACTGATTTACATGAAATGATTTGACCAGAAATAGCTGAACCTTCATTCAAACTTTTTTGCTCTTATCCAAAATCCCTTAATGCAAATAAGTTCATAACACCAATACCGGTCAACAAAATGAAATATTTATTGAAATGCCAATACTGAAACTGCCAGTTTAGTAATTTCATTGACACTCATGGCACACATGCGTAAAATGTTAAAGACCTATCATAATAATATTACTGTTTGATGAATCAAAAATATGTTCTATAAATATGTTTACAGTCAACAGCCTTCATAGTTGATGGAATTTAAATGCAATTTTCACTTTATGCCAATCTGCACTCTCAAACTTATGGCATTCTGATAGTTATGACTAGGGCAAGTTTTTGTTTTCAGTAAAAAAGTGAGAAAGTTGCATTTATTTTTAACGAAAGTTGCATTTATGCGCAGGAAGTTGCATTTATGCGCACATTTGACTGCGAAAGACTTGACACAACCTATTTTCGTTTGCATGGACTTGGCCAAAAGCCAAGATTTTCCGCTCTTCCACCTCTAATTGAGTTCGGGCACTGTC
>Ga0210059_1008412_pt1 | contig 16287 bp, 23 predicted proteins | sample Ectturendosymbi2_FD_188042 | JGI IMG/M metagenome (GOLD analysis project Ga0210059, IMG submission 188042) | Ecteinascidia turbinata endosymbiont from Florida, USA - Sample 2 (SPAdes) (version 2) | ecosystem: Host-associated > Tunicates > Ascidians > Unclassified | place: Key West, Florida...
CATACCATAAATTGAGCAAGTTCAACTGAAAGCAGGGTTCACTATTTCTTCAGCTTTCAACTCCAAATTTCTCAGCCACAAATACATCATGATCCATCTCTGCTAATTTTAGAGATTTTTAAATGATTCTTCAGAAATATTTAAATCTTCGCTGAAGTGCTTTGGTTTCAAGGTGTAAATTAGTTTTTCCTTTTTTGTCTTTGAGCTTTGTAGTATTTTTCCGATCATAACTTTTCCTTTGTAGTATTTTTCTGATCATAACTTTTGCTTGCTAAAATTGCCGTAACAATTACATTTCTTGCTGCGCCATACATTTCTTGGATTGTTTTAATGTCAGATTCAGAAAGTATCTTGTTACTAAATCCTGATTTATAAATTGGTTGCAATATACTGTCTTTGTCTTCAGTATTGTGATAAAGCCCCAAGGCATGGCCAAGTTCGTGGACTGCCACGGAAAATAAATTGTGTTTCCCGTCTCCTGCAACTGTTTTTTGGTCTGTCCAGTTTTCTGAATCAAAATGTATATATCCACTTATTGCAGACTTGCCAGGGTAAAAAGCGTGTGCTAAAGTGCCCCCTTTTTGCCCGCTGAGTTTGTACGGACAATTTAGCCCATGCATTTCATCATGAATATTTAAGAATGTAATTTTTACCTCCAATTCTTCATCAGGTTCAACTCTTTTGGATTTCAATCCACGCACACTCTGCCACGTTTCAAAAGCAGCATCAATCTGATCTTGCGTTTTTTCTTTTCCGAAGCTCTCACAAAAGTTTGTTAGTGTGTATTTAAGTTTTTGTGTTTGCCATGGATGAGAATGAGTTTTTTTTGTATCCAAGTTATCTGTCATTCCACAGTAATTCATCCTTATTTTAACTCTAAAAAAACTTTTTCTGCTCACTCCGTTCTACTCTTGTAGTTTTCTAAGTTGAAATTCAAAATAAGTAATTCTTTGAAGAAAATTTGTTCAATTCTATCAATTTTTTGATTTAATATTGTTTCTTTTAGTTCGTCTGTTTCAGTATTTGTTACAAATCGTCCATTTATTATAGCAAGTGCCCCTTCTATCCTCTCAAATTTCATTTGTTTGAACCATTAATGAATTAACAGCTTCGTCCAAAACTATCTTGTTCACACCATCAGTAGGCGCTGTTGCATCGGTCTGACTGACAAGTTTGTGATCATTCATTTGAAGATCTGAAACCACTTGATTTTCACCATCAAGCTTCAAATACTTTTGGACTTCCAAGAGGTTATTAAACCTAATTTCTCTGTTCAACGTTCTGAGATTGATAGCCTCGTGTTCAAGTGTTGGATCTGGAAACCCAGCAATATGATATTGTCCACCCATGCTAAAATTTTTCGTTGTTGTTCCTTGTGGTTCCAAGTTCAAACTTTTTGTTCTGATATCTCGATTCAAGATTTTTGCGTGGTTTGTTGTCACATCGCTGACCACTGTGTCTGCTGCACTGGTAACACTTGCTATAGAAGCTTGAAGTGTTCTTAAATTTACACCATCTTGATCAGTTTGTGGATTTGCCATGACTCTTACTCTAAACCCACCCACAGATAAGTCATTTCGCATCCAATTGGCCCTGTCACGTCTAAGATAATAATCGTTTGCAGAACTCAATCTGAGTGCATCATTGTCGTGCTGAGGTTCGCCCAAGTGTGAAATCCTGTTTCCAGCCATCCCAATCTCACCCTGCATATCACCACCCAAAAGCTACAGCTTCGTATCAGCGTATCCTTTTGTCACTGCGTGGTGATTTTGTTCTGGCGCTCCCAGGTATGAGATATGATGGGCATCCATGGTTAAATCTCTAGCCATAGTCGACGCAGGGCTATAACGATTCAAAAATTTTTCTTCAATCCACTGTTTCGGAAACCAGTTCGTTTTCATTTTGTGGATTTGGGTTTATATTTCTTATTCTATGCTCTCCCATATCGAACATTTGGAAAGAAACTGTAAATTGTGTTTTGAGTCTTTCCATTCACATAAGACCCTCCTATCACATCAACATTCACAAGAATTGAATTTATTGATAAGATGTTGACGACATTTTCCGATTCGTGGAGGCCTTCTTTGTAAATTCTTTCTGCAAAACCGAGAACACTTGCAATTGAATTTCTCACTCAGAAATCAACGATAAAGTTGTTTGAAATTTCCATGACACTTTTCAAAGTGTTTGTGGTTGCTGTTATTTTAATAGATTCACCGTTATGCCCTTTTCTTTTCATTGATATTTTGATTGTTTCTGCAATATCAATCAGATTGTAACTGCCTGCAACTGCCCTCTGGATTACGAATATCAACCCATTGTCTTTGTTGTGATGACCCAGGAGAATACCTGAAAACGCTGTTACTTGAATCTATGTTTAGAAACGAATAATACGTCTCGAGATTCACCAAAGCCATCTCATACTTTCGCGTTTTGTCCAGCTCGAGTGTTGGGTATAAAGTCGTCTTTATTTTTTGTTGAATTGTCAGAAACAACTATCTGAGTTGAAGTTTTCGGCTCAGTGTTTTGAACAATATTTTTTCTAGAAGTTCAGTGTCACTCATTTATTCCATAATATAAAAATCTGCAAATCCAGATCTGAATTTGCCATTGTGCTTTGGTGAGGTCAAATCAATCGCAACTTTTGACCATGCGTGTTTGCATAACTCTTTAAACTACTCTTTCGTCATTTCTTGGGACACGTGCTCATTAAAAATGTGGGCAATATTTTTCAGGTCCTGGTGAAACAGACAAAAGAAATTTGCATTTTCACGAATTGTTTGAAAAGGCAATTTGAAAAAATTTTGTGATAAATACAAACAATCGCAATTTGAGTGCCTTCCACAAACGTAAAATGCTTCACACTTGTTCTGCTTCTGAAGCAGGAGGTCATCAAATATCATAAGATTTTTATGATCGGGGGACAATCCTGTTGGGTCAGGCACATTATCAGCAGATTCGTAAAAATTACACTCAATAGGCTCTTTGGAATGTTGGAGTTGATTCTTTGCTAACGCGTCAATCAAGACACTCGGTGAGATTTGTTCTTGTTGTATTTCATCACGATTTTCAAAAACTCTCATTATCGTCTCTTTTGGTAATTGTTCTTCAAAACCTTTTCTCAAAATTTTATACTCTGGTTGAAAAAACTCTTACCAAAAACTGACAATTTTGAATAGTCCAACCAGCCAGGCTGAAGAAGAAGGTTCAGCAACAAAGTAATCTTACCACAGCCTGACTTTCCTACAATCAGACCTTGTAGACTCTTTGCCAAAAGATTATGATTCTTTTTATTTGCTATGCGTTCATTCCAAGAAAGGTTTTTTATTTCCATTTATTTAATGAAAGTATTAAATAAATGGTTGAAATATATTGTGTAAAATTTCAAAAGTTTACTGAAACGACAAACGTAGGAAAACTTCAAACTTCTAACAACCGAGAATTGCTTCAAGGCATATGTGTTGTTTGTGGAATGAAAAAGATTAAGTTTACAAGTGCAAGCACCAGTGGCAGAGGCTTTTTGAACAAAGCAATCAACAGTCTTCCATCTGAAATGCACCTTCCAGGACATAATTTCACAGGGCTTGGCACGAAATTGAACAAACGTTTGAATCCTGATCTAACCCATAAAGCATGGTCAAAATCCGTCAACAGAGTTTATCAAACAGCTTATCATCATGATATTTGTTATGTAAAAAACAAAGACACAAAAACGCGCAACAAAGTTTGTGATAAAAATATGCTGGAAGAACTTGATGGTATTTATAACCCTACACTTCGAGAAAGGGTTGATCATGGAATTGTTAGACCGATTATCGGAACAAAGAAACGCTTCGGGATGGGTCTGAAAAAGGGCAACCGCGTCTCTTGGAGTTCACCATTAGCCACAAAACTACACAAGCCGGTCATTAAAAACTTCCCTAAGCAAAAAGTCTATGTGAATGGAATTGATAAAATCTGGGCCGCTGACCTCGTAGACATGCAAGCATTTTCAAGGTTAAACCGTGGAGTCAAGTATCTCCTGACTGTGATTGATGTATTTTCAAAATACGGTTGGATGCTTCCGTTGAAAGACAAAACTGGAGTTTCAGTCGTGAAAGCGATGAAAGAGAGTTTCAAACAGAGAAAACCAGAAAAGCTTTGGACAGATAAAGGGAAATAATTTTATAATAAACACGTCAACCCTCTGGGTGTTGAACTTTACTCTACTGAAAATGAGGAGAAATCGTCAGTCGCTGAACGTTGGAACAGAACGATGAAAGAAAAAATGTTCAAGTATTTCACAGCAAACAATACCAACGAATATATTGACGTTCTTGACGACTTTGTTGATGAATACAACAACACATGGCATTCATCAATTAAAATGACTCCTGTTGAAGTGAGCAAAATAATAAATACTATAACTGTTTACCAAAATTCGTATCAAGAGTTAACAAGATGGCCAATACATGCTAAATTCAAAATTGGAGATAAAGTTAGAATTTTAAAGAAAAATAAGTTTTTTGAAAAGGGTTTCACCCCAAACTGGACAGAAGAATCATTCACCGTTTCAAAAATTCAAAGAACCAACCCAGTTACTTATAAAACAAATGACCTGAATGATGAAGAGATTCAAGGAACTTTCTATGAACAAGAGCTTCAAAAAACAGCTCAAGACGTTTTCAGAATCGAGAAGGTTGTGAAGAAAGGTAAAACAAAGTCGTTGGTTAAATGGAAAGGGTATCCAGCAAGTTTCAACTCTTGGGTGGACAACAAAGATCTTATTAAACCTTAAGATAAAATGCCAAAAGAAAGTCTTGGAATAAAAAGCTCAACAGTCACTGCCTTTCTGAATGACAAACTCACACCAGAGCAATGTAAAGAATTGCAAAAGATTATGAACCTTGAATCAAAGCTGTATAGAAAAGTTTTTGTTTGTCGTGGTTAGCAATTTGGACTGGGTCTAAATCAATTTTGGACTGGGTCTAAATCAATTTTGGACTGGGTCAAAAACGAATTTGGACTGGGTTAAAACGAATTGGACCCTATCCAAAAATGTAAAGGTATAATAAATAAGTTTCTTAAAAATCAAAGACCCATCAAAATGTGACAAACGTGTCGCCGAATATCTCGAAACCAAGAAAAAATTCAAGATGATGTTCGCTCAGAACGATTGGGTGAACAATCACTTTACGAAGATTTTGGAAAATTATTCAAGCCAATAACTGAACAACAATAAAGAACGTCTGAAGAAATTGTTTCTAAACTAGAAGCAATAGAAAATTCACCACAAGTTCCTCTGGCATTACCTTGGCGTCAACCCGAACCTGAAGTCTTACCAGGCGCTGACGCTCTTCTTCCAGCTGATATAGGGAAAATTGCAAGAAAACATTTGACTGATTCATATGAAATGGCAGGTGATAAAACCTTTGGGCATAATAACAGAGATGTTGAATTTTTTCTTGGGAATGCTAGTGTTAATTTTGATGGAGATGATTTAATAATTGATGGAAATAAATACAAGGGAACAAAAGGACTTTGGGATTTGATAACGATGAAAAAACCAGTGTTTGGTTTAGCAACAGAAGAAGACATGAGAAATTGTGAACAAATAATGCTTAATTCTGAAGCAGTGAGAAACAGGAAAAATCCACAAAGACCAGCCGCAAACAAAGGATATACAGTAAATGGCAAAATATCATAAGACCAATGTGGAATAAATATGAGAAAAAAACAAAGAAAAAAGTGAAACGTCAACAGAAGGCAGAGCCAGCAAAGAAAGATTCAGGCTTTCTCCCAAGTGATCCAAACGCTTTGTGTGAAAGACTTGAACTGTTAATGGCTTCAAAGCAAGCAGGAAACACTGGTCTTCGAAACGAAATCGTTAGCATTTGCGACGAACTGTTGAGACAAAAAATTTTGACTAGTGATGCCTACAAAAAACTTACGCTGACCTTAAATAAATATGTTAATTATCAAACGTGGATATCAAAGAAAGTATCAAGTCGGTGGCTCTGGAATTTTTTCAAAGCTTAAAGAATTTTTATCAAAATTTAGTAGCGAAAAGCAAGACGTTGACACAGCTTTGAACATTGTGCGAAGCGTTGGGCAAAAGGCTGGACAAAAAGCTATTGCAAAATTGACCCCAAAATCACAACAAATTTTATCAAAACTTGTGGAAACACCCTAAGGGTCTCAGCAGATGCCACACCAAATTTGAACAATTTGATAGCTGGCTCGGGACAACCCGCGATAAAAATTCAAGACCTTGCAAAACGATTTAATAAGCAAAATAAATAATACATATTATAAATGGACATTCTTAACATTACTGAAAAACCACAAATTGATGAAACCATTCAAGAATATGAATATCACAGTTACAAGCCAATTGCTGGCACTAATCTCAACAATCGTGGTGAAATTAGGTTAAATATTGGAACTCAGGACTTGTTCACACACCCAGCTGAGTCGTATCTTGTTTTTGATGGGAAGTTGGTAAAAGCAGCAGATTTGCAGCCCGTCAGGGTTATGTCATTCAAAAACCTGACCCCAAAGGCACATTTTCATTCAGAGTTCTACTTCAACATATCTTTGGGTTCTGTGATGACTATGAAAAAGTTGTCTACTGCTTTAAGCATCAATTAACTCTAGTAAGAAAAGGTGATAATGATGCGATTTTCAGAGCTGCTGCGGCTGATTTTGGATAGGTTGTCTTGACGAAGTTGTCTTGGTATGTACCTCATGTGCTTCCAAATGGTCGAGAAAAGCATGAATTTTACAAAATAATCGAGTCAGACTCAAGTCTCTCAGTTGGTTATTGCATGATTCAATGCGGCTCAATCCCAGTCCCACAAACAACAAATTTTACCTGGCAATTGTCAGTAAAATCAGCCCCGGAGAAACCTAGATTGATAATTGTAGCTTTTCAGACAGATAAATCAGGGAACCAGGAGCACAACCCATCAATTTTTGATCACTGTAATCGTACTAACATGTTTGTGATGTTAAACTCTAGGAGATATCCAAAAATTGATTATGATGATACAAAGTTTACACAGCAAAAATTTTCAAGGGTTTATGGGGATGCTGCAGCGTTCAGAACAAAATTTTGCAATGTAGAAGACTTAATTTCAAATCCAATTATAACCCCAGCAGACTATAAAGAATTATTCCCTATGTTTGTCTTTGACGTGACATAACAAAGTGAGAAACTAAAAAACTCTGTGGTTGACATTCAGATAAAAGCTCAGTTCTCAGAAAACGTAGCAGCAAATACAGAAGCTATTGCAGTTGTGATTAGAGATAAAAGTTTGATTTTTCAGAGTGATGGTAACAAGATGAGAGTTGAGTATTAATACTGTGAATACAATAAGAAAAATTTTATAGTAGTTACAATGATTAGAAATAAAAATAAACCTTTACAATAGTTACAATTAAACCTTTATAATAGTTACAATTAAATCTTTATAATAATTACAATGATTAAGGTAAAAATACTGTTAAATTTTATAATACTTAAAATTATTAGATACAAGATTTTATAATAGTTATAATGATTAGATAAAAGATTTTTTTTCATTTCAATTAGCAAAAATAGTATCAATTTTATGATAAATATTCACTTAAAAATAAAGTTATATCATATAATAAAATATGGATCTCGGAAAATTAACTAAGTTTAGTCTCAGAATAATTGCAAAAAGTAACAACATTAGTGTTAATTCAATAAAACGAAAAAATGATTTGGTTAATCTTCTTAAAGATAAACTTCCAAGTGGGCAAGAGTGTTTGACAGTGTTTCTTGCTGATGAAGACCCATTTGTAGCAAAGCTTTTTTAATGGATATGAGACGAAAATTGAGTCTTGCTGATGACAAACTTTTAATTTCTTACAAAGACGAAGATGAGGAATTATATATTTCCCAAAGCATTGAAAGAGTGCTAAAATATATTGAAAGAGATAGAATAATGAGAAATATTGAAAGAGGTGATGTGTTGGAATTTAATATGAGAAAATATGGAGTTAAATGGATTGAAAGAGATAATAAATTGGCATATAAAATTGAAGATGTTGTTGAAATGATTGAAGAAGCCGCCATTAGTTTTACAGAAAATAGGACTGATTACCATTGATCCTTTTTAAGAATGAGATCAATGAGAGAAGAATTGAGAAGAATTTTTTAAGCTTATTGAAAGTGATGACGAGGAAGAAAGTGATGATGAGGAAGCAAAAGAACCTTTTACACGTGGAATTTGTTTAATTAATACCCCAAAAGCAGTACTTACAAGTTGCTATCATTGTGCATGTATTAGTTGTGCAAAACGATTGGACAAATGTCTTATTTGTAGGAAAAAAATTTCTCACAAGAAGGAAATATTTTAGGTTAAAAAATTATTATACAAATGACAGTTATCAAAAATATTACGCTGCTGTGATTAGTGATGGTAACAAGATGAGAGTTGAATATTAATTTAAACATTTTTTTTTCATTATATATAAATGGCAACTGTTAAAAATATTACAAGACCAGCAATGATGGAAGTATTGAAAGACAGTACAAGATGTCTTACACAAATGAATAAAAAACAAATGCTTGAAATTATCGAAGAAAAGGGTTTGTTAGAACAAGCAAGAAATCTAAGTAAAGAAAGAAAGCAGAAAAAAGAAAAGAGGTCAAACTTGTTGACATTCTCACAGGTGAAGAAACAATTTTTAATAGTATCGTTGAAGCTTCAAGTGAAACTGGAAAAGAAATTTTGTTTTTGAAATACAACAATGGAAAAACTTGGAATAACAAAAAAATGATAATTTAATGAGTTAAAAAATTATATGAATAATTTAAAGAAATAAGAATTGAATAAGTTACAGACAATAATAAGAATTAGTTAATGTAATAATTGAATAAATCAAGGAAATAACAATTGAAGAAGTAAAAGAAACAAGAAGTTAATATCATAATTGAATAATTTAAAGAAATAAGAATTGAATAAGTTGCAGATAATGATTGAATAAGTAAAAGAAATAATAAGAAGTTTGTATAATAATTGAATAAGTTAAAAATAATAATAAGAAGTTTAAATAATAATTGAATAAGTAAAAGAAATAAGAGAAAATTGTTTATAAATGAAAATAATATAAAGATAAGTTTATAATATGATATAAAGAATTAATTCCGATGAAAAGCTTGTGATAAATCATTTAAAACAGGGACGTGTTAATCAACTAAAAATGTTGTATGAAAATATTGGTGGACAAGAGGAAATAATAAGGAAAAAAGACTATACTGTATTGAAAAATTAACACCAATTTTGTTGAATAGGATTTATAACACAAGACATCAATTGATTGTAAGTTGTTTTTCAGCAAATCCAGGTGTCTCCAGACTCAAAGAGATAATTCCACGCATATGTCATGACGAAACTATACTTAAGAGAGCTTTTCACAATTTTTAACCGACCTAGAAGAAATCAAACATTTCGAAGGGAAATTGTTAAAATCAGAAAATTGCATAAATCTTTTTTTTTTAAATAATTAAAATTACAATGATAACATATCTTTGCTCTTTATTAGATGATGATGAAAGGTTTTTTGACATTTGGTTAATGTTTCATTCAGCCGATGTCTGCGAATTTCAGGGGTGAGGAGTACAGTAATATTTATAATTGGTTTAAATTTTGCTTTAGACAATATGAGACCGAAATGAGCTTGGAAAGGTCATTAAGAGAAGATGAAAATAAAACTAAATAGTTTATTGACGAAGTAGACGAAGAAGCAACAGAAGTTATTTCATGTAAAATTTGTTTAGTAAATGCCTTGAAAGTGGTATTTACAAGTTGTGGACATTGTGCATGTTTTAGTTGTGCTGACAAATTGAAAGATTGTCATATTTGTAGGAAAATAAATTCAAGAAAGATAAAATTATTTTTATAAAATTGAAATACAACAATTGAATAAGTTGAATAATTTTTATCATATAATAAGTCGAAGATAAAAGTTAAAGAAAATAATATTTAAAAAATAATTGAATGCATTTTCCTTATAAATGAACATTAGTTAAAGATAATTTTAAAATACTATATAAAGGATGGAAAGTATACTTGATGAAAATGTACCACAAATTAATACTAGTATTCTTCAACCAAGTCAACCAAGTAAGTATGACAGAACACCTGAAAGTAGTATCAAAAGTGGATTCAAACGATTTAATGATTGGCTGTCAACGCCAGTAAAAAGACCAATCAACAACGAGTTTGAAGCTTTTAAGAAAAAAATCATGAGTTTATATCCTAAACAATTGAAATTTGAATAAACAAAACTATCAGCTTTGAAAGAATTCGCAGTTCATCATAGTATCAAACCACCAACAGATCAAAAGTTTGATCATAAGGCGTTTTTGATGACTGTTAAACAAAAAGCTATAGAAAAGTTAAAACATCAAACAAAGGTAAGACTTGTTATGAATGCAAGAATGGAACGAGTTTCCCAACTACAAATGGTGAGTCTATTATTGAAATGAAAAATTTTCAGTTTAAAACAATGATTATTTTAGCATCAACTGATTTAAATGAGTTGTGGACAGAAATGACTGAAAGAATTTTAGAAAATATTGCAGTTTTTCAAATGAATGGATCTGGGTAGACATTTCACTCAATTGTGAGTCTTGATATTCACATGGTGAGATATAAGCCCTTGAGAGGAGGTACTTATGTGAAATTACCAAAATATCTAGCAAGTAAAAAAGCATTGATAAACCTAAAGTTTAGAAATGAAAATAAAACTGATAATCAGTGCTTTAAATGGTGCGTTGTAAGGGCATTGAATCCTATTACAGATCACCCTGAAAGGATTACAAAGCAATTAAAAGAACAAGCTGAAACATTAAACTTTAAAAATATAAGCTTTCCAGTAAAGCTTAGGGATATAAATAAATTTGAGAAACAAAATCCCACTATTTCTATAAATGTTTTAGGATACGATGATGAAAATAAGATATATCCTTTGAGAATTTCAGAGATGGATAAATGACTACATGAAGCAAATCTTCTACTGCTGGAAGATAAGTATTATGTATTAATAAACAACATGTCGAGGCTTTTAACTCGTTAAAAGACTAAACATACAGAAAAAAGACATTTCTGTTTGAGATGTTTCAATTCTTTTACGACTGAGGAGGTTTTAAAAAAAACATAATGAATATTGTCAAAAGAATGGTGCGGTTAAGATAACTCTACCAAAAAAGAGACAATTTTGGAATTCAATAATTTCAAGCGATCAACTAAAGTCCCAATCGTAGTATCCGCAGATTTTGAGTGCATGACAAAAAGAATTCAAAGTAGTCAACATAATTTAGACATATCGTTCACTGAGAAGTATCAAAAACATGAACCTTCTGGATTCTGCTATTATGTACTTAAAAATGGTGAACCTGTTAAACAAGCTCTTTATTCTCAGCGAGAAGATGGTGAAGACATAGGAGAGATTTTTATAGATCAACTTGAAAAAGACCTAGACAGAATTTGGTCAATGGAAAAAAGCAGCTGCAAGCCGATGGTCATTAATGAAAAAGATAAAATCGATTTTGCTCAAAAACTTGCCATCTTTGTAAAAAAACATTCGCTTCTAATGATAAAAAGTGTAGAGATCATGATCATAATACTGGTAAACTTCTTGGGGCTGCCCATAACAAATGTAATTTACTTTATCAAGAGCCTCAACATATACTGGTGATTTTTCATAATCTTTCTGGCTATGATGCACATTTATTCGTTAAGAACTTGGGTGGACGAAGTCCAAACACACCAGGAAGATTAAATTGTATCCGCTTCTCAGAAAAGACTTATGATAAAGAGCAGGAAAAAGAAAAATTTGAGATTAGATTTATTGACAGTTCTAGATTCTTGCAATCAAGTTTGGAGAAATTAGTGAATAATCTAGAAAAAGAACAATTCACTCATCTTCAAAAAACATTTGATGATGAAGAACTGTTAAGACGAAAAGGAGTTTTTCCATATGACTGGTTTAACAGTCTGAGTAAATTTGAAGACACTCGATTGCCTCCAAAAGAGGAGTTTTACTCAAAGTTGAACGATAGCGATATATCACCTGAAGACTTCAAGCATGCTCAAAAGGTTTGGGATCGTTTTAAGATGAAAAGTTTCTGTGAATACCATGATCTATATCTTCTCACAGACGTAGTTTTACTTGCGGATGTCTTTGAAAATTTTAGAGACGTTTGTTAAAAAAATTATGAACTTGATCCTTGTTGGTATTATTCAGCGCCTGGACTAGCATGGGATGCATGTTTAAAAAATACTGAAGTTCAACTTAAATTATTGAGTGATCCAGACATGTTCCTCATGTATAGAGCAGGGAATATGTGGAGGAGTCTCTATGATTTTAACCTGATATTCAAGAGCAAATAATAAGTATATGAAGGATTTTAATTCAAAGGAAAAATCAAAATTTATTCAATATCTTGATGCTAACAACTTGTATGGTTGGGCTATGAGTCAACCATTACCGGTTAGTGGTTTCAAGTGGATGAAAGAAAAAGATTTAGACAATTGGGAAGAAATTCCATGCATTCTTGAGGTTGATTTAGAGTATCCAAAAGAACTTTACGATCTTCACAATGATTATCCTCTTGCCCCAGAGAGGATTACTGTAAATAAAGTGAAAAAACGTATCCCTAATTTAGAGGACAAGAAAAAATATATATTACATTGTAAAAATTTAAAACAGTATTTAGACATTGGCTTAAAATTAACAAAAATTCATCGTGGGATCTCCTTTAACGAAAAAGCATGGATGAAGCCTTACCTTGACTTGAATACAAAACTAAGAACAGAATCCACCAACGATTTTGAGAAAGATTTCTTCAATCTGATGAACAATTCAGTATTTGGAAAAACTGTGGAGAATATTCGCAGCAGAGTTGATATAAGACTTAGAACAAGTGAAAAGACTGCTGAAAAGCTTGTTTCAATGCCTGGTTATGAACGAATAACAATCTTCAGTGAAGATCTTGTTGCAGTGCATATGCATAAAACAAAAATCAACTTTAACAAGCCAATTTATCTCGGGATGTGTATACTAGATTCGTCAAAGATTCTCATGTATGATTTTCATTATAACTGCATCAAGAAAAAATATCAATCAAAAGCAAAGTTGTTGATGACCGATACTGACTCACTGATGTATGAAATACATACAGAAGACTTCTTCAAAGATATTCATGAAGATATATCAGATAAATTTGATACATCAAACTTTGAAAAAGATCATTCATCTGGAATTAAGAGAATGCATAAAAAAGTCTTTCGGATGATGAAAGATTAACGTGGTGGGAAGATCATATCTGAATTTGTAAGTCTACGAGCAAAATTGTATGCCTACAAAAAGGAAGGAGATGAAGAGAAGAAATGTAAAGGTGTAAAAACAGGTGTAGTAAAGAATAATATTGCATTCGATGATTATAAAAATTGTCTTTTCAATGACAAAAAAACAGCAGAGAACTATGAACGTAATCAGAAGTCGGCAGCATGAAATATTCACAGAAACTGTCAACTAGGTCGCACTCTCAGCTCAGGATGATAAGAGAATTATCCTTCCTGATCGAATAAATACACATGCATAGGGACAAAGGGGTGACCCCCATCTGAGCAAAAAATAGAAACACTCATGGAGCAAAAGGGAAATAAACATGGGGGTCAAATATTATTTCCCTTTGACCCCTAGAACATACGGGGATCAAAGGGGCGGTCCTAGAACATACAGTTAGACACTGCTAAAGTTTCTGCAAATGTCAAAATTGCTATGCAATGTTATGAAAATTTTGGGGGGGCAAATTCCCCAAATGCCCCACTGGTTGCGCGCCTGATCCATGTACAGTAGGCCTTAGTTTACTTTTGTTAACAGTTATAGCCTATTTGAGATACAAAATGTTATTAATTTAAACATGTGCCATGCACCAGAAGAATAACAAATCTAGACATAAGAAACATTTATGCGTGCGTATTTCTGCCAGTTAAAAGCACGATGCCCATGATTTTCAAGCAAAATTCACTTAAGCTCACGGTAAATTTTATCAAGTTGCGTCATTGAGAGAAATCGTTCATCGCGGCGCACTGCTTTGACAGGCCTCAGGTTTGTTCCTTCGGTAACAACATTTTCAAACCTGAACGATAGGCTTGATTCTGATTTCCTGCAAATTTTTATTAAACGTTTGCATGTCAGTACAATATCTCTAAATAATCTTCCTTAATTAAATGACAATGGTTATGACCAATTCCTTTTGTTAAGCTCGTTCAAACATTTTATTTGCAAATTACGAACCTATTATGGGCATTTGCGTGAAAGTATTTAATAATTTATAATAATTCGCACAATTTGCGAATGTTGTGTTTTGAATTAAATATACATTTTCAGAATATCTAGACACCGTGCACGAACATAAAGTCCCCTAAATTGAAGACTTTCTGGCGACGGTTCTACCGAAATGGTGTCTTCAAGCAGAACTGAAAAAAATAGTGAAATAAGAAAAAATAAAAATTTAGGATAATTTGTTGTAAAGGCCATTCGGCCTTTAGATGTGCCATAACGTTAAAATCTTTTTTAGAAATGACCATTAGAGGTCCCTACAAGCATTTTGGGGAGTCAGAAATGGGCTGCTACGGCACTGGGTATACGCTTCATTTTACGTAAAATTTCGCTAGCATATATTTGTTATTTTGCAAGAGCCAATAGACTTATGCAAAAATTCTAGATTAACTGGGCGGACAAGATATCATTCAATAAGTGAGCCATCTAGGCACAACTTTCCATCATAATTTCAAAAAACTGATTACAACTTTCATGGTTTGAGTGTAAATTCTGTCTATTTCTGAAGCCGAAACGTTCTAATGTTGCTCGTCTTATCGTACAGGCCCAAGCTCTGAGGCTCAAGGTCGAATTGAGCACATGTCAGAAACCGCGGTAAGTTTAGCGTCGTGCTGTCTTATCAAGATTTTGGAGCAATGTTTCAGAAATTTTTCTTTACGTTCAATATTTTGTTGAATCACTGACACCAGATAGTGACATGGATACTGAAAAAGAAATCTGAAAAGGAAACCCTGTAGCAAGCAAACCACGTCATGCTGCTTCTCACTTAATTTGTCTTTCATGTTCGAGGAGTGCCAACCTCAGCCCACGGCACTCGACCTAAACTAAGGCTGCTACGGTGATTTATGCAGGCAGGTTGCCTTTCGGCGTTGCGGAGTCACACGCTCGTCATTGTATTACAACTTGGGCCCATGTTAGTTGCAGAGTGAAACTTTATCCCATGACTGTTTAAACAATAGCGCACTTGTTCTGAACTTACTTTCCAGTGGAGGGGAGTTTGTTGATTCGAAATTTCGGTTGCTGTGACCAGGTGCCATGAGAAAATGTACTCGCAATGGGATTATTCTTTTCAAAACTCACTAGCCGTTTCGTAGAAGCAGTTTCCCACAACATCACTTGGACGTTTAGTTCTATGTTTGGGTAGTGTTTTCTTTACCGTCAGTTCGATTTTCTGTAGAGAAAGTGTATCGTGCAATACTGTGTAAGATGGCACGAACAAAGATTGAAACAAATTGAACAAACTTGTTCTTTGAATGTTGGCTAAATATCCGAATGACAAGTTTTTCTGAAGAGTGCCATCATAAAATACACAAGTAATCAAGTACGAAACACAAAGAAAGATTTCAAGGAATCAAGCAAAGAAAGCAAAATATAGTCTGTAACAACTCGGGAGACTATACAGCAGCAGACCTGACGTTAACAGCAATGAACAACCACGGAAAATTTCCAAGCATTTGGCATTTGTTTCATTTGTTTTCGAAACGACGCTTCTTCAAAATGATATTTCGGAAAATTTCAAGCCTTGATCTTAGGTAGAAATGTGTCTTACAAGCGCTTGTCTCGAACATTTTTGATACGTCTCAACCCTTCTAACCGGATCCAAAATTTTTGTTTTCAAACAAGATCGCGTGTTCCTCTCTACAAAGCATTCCCCGTTTGTTTTTTTGATAGACTTCTCTGGAAACGCCGTTTGCGTCTTGCAGTACTGTTGCGATAGGAGGGCCCGAGCGGCAAGCGCTCAAATGCTTCACACTGCGGCAGCAAGAAACAATACTGTTCACACGCCGTGATCACTCTGCCGAGACCACGCTATCGGGATCACTCTGCATCGCCGCGAGGCTCAACAACCATCAACATGTACAATCAACTATTCGCAGGTTCACAAGCGACATTAAAGGCTACTCACTGATGTCAATATATTAT
>Ga0210059_1008413_pt1 | contig 16286 bp, 16 predicted proteins | sample Ectturendosymbi2_FD_188042 | JGI IMG/M metagenome (GOLD analysis project Ga0210059, IMG submission 188042) | Ecteinascidia turbinata endosymbiont from Florida, USA - Sample 2 (SPAdes) (version 2) | ecosystem: Host-associated > Tunicates > Ascidians > Unclassified | place: Key West, Florida...
CTACGATAAACATAGCCTCTTTCAGTAACGCACGTTTCGAATAATGGAGTCTCTGCAGATCTTCTGGCTTCGAATCGCCGTACCATTCATTTCTGGTATTAATTTGATTCTCAACTGTGAAGTGATCAAAACAGAAAGTTCTGATTAGTGGTAATATTTTGCGAGGCCGCTTGGCCTTGCGCTGCAATAAAGCTCGATGCAAGAAATATTTCTTATTTGTCAAGATGACAATTCTAATGTGTGTGAATAGAAAGCTTCTTAGAATGAAGTCAACGGCAATACAGGAAAACAATCGAAACTTTAAAAAGAACAGTTTCATCCCCAAAAATATGTTCAGACCTTGCCCCGTACCAAATAAGAAATATTTCTTGCATCGAGCTTTATTGCAGCGCAAGGCCAAGCGGCCTTGCAAAATATTACCACTAATCAGAACTTTCTGTTTCGATCACTTCACAGTTGAGAATCAAATTAATACCAGAAATGAATGGTACGGCGATTCGAAGCCAGAAGATCTGCAGAGACTCCATTATTCGAAACGTGCGTTACTGAAAGAGGCTATGTTTATCGTAGCAATTGTTTTTAAAGTTCTGCAAAGCGGTGCGGGCGTGGCTTGGTGGAAAAAGTTACGTTACAAGATTATTAATCAAGCGTGCTGTCTCTCTGTCACAAAGCTTTTGCTGTGTTTTGTCACGTTCACAGCGTTGAAAACAACATCTCAAAGTCTGCGCTGCACAGATTAATTTGCATAATTGCAACACGTTTAAAGAACAAAAGTTTAACAAACTCCAATAAATTCATCCTTATTGTGACCCTGCGTCACAATACCTGCAACTACCAAGGAAATTTAAAACATCATCAAACGTAACAATTCTACTTTCGTTTTACTTGCCGGCAAAACTTGTCCTCTTTTTGGGTGCTGAAAATATGGTAGGCCTACATAACTATCATGTGACCTTACATTGAACAAACACCTATCAGGTGATTACATAACTATCATGTGACCTAGTCTAAAAATAGTAACATCATCATGGGCTAAAAATAGATCCTATATAAAGAGAAGGGTATAAATAAGGCTGATGTCACAGACCCAGGTCAGAATGGTGTTCACACTACCCTCCTTCGGTTGTACTAACCACTTTGGTTAGACATCAGAAGTAAAAAATGAAGCTCTGCCTTGCAAGTCATGTTGTAGAGGATCGCTGTGGTTCTCCCGGTTTCTTTATGACATGATTGCAAATGTTGTAGAGGATAGCTGTGGTTCTCCCGGGTTCTTTATGACCAGAGTCTTCAGGACTAAAGTAACAGAGGCATTAAATGTAAGTCCTATTGTTTTTTAGTCTACTGAAAATGAAGTTGGATTCATTTTCAGCTAACAGGAGTGGCATGTCCCAACGAAACTCTGCCACATTGTTTCATAGAAAGGCTTGTCCGGGATAACCTATGACAAAATATTTTATGAAGTAATTTGGTCTAACAAATCCCTGTCATTCTGAACCATACGTTCTAGATGACAAACTTCGGATATATTTAAAAGTATTTGTCCAAGTTAAAAGCTCTGCCAAATCGCAGAATAAATTGAAACTGCCAATATAAAAGTTTGTCACATAAAACACTACAAATTTGAAGTCATATAGTCAAATCAAATAGATTACTCGTAACACCAAAAAGACATGCAAGTCAGTAAACTCTGCTTGATTACCAAATTAGGAGATGCCCAAAGCACTGGCATATTGAATCGTCATATCCCGTCTAAGGTAGACGCCTAAAACAGGAAACGTGAGCTCTAATAGGGAGACTCCATAAAAACCCTGCTTCCAACCTGACAGCATTCAGTTGACGATAGGACTAGATAGAGATAACTTCTCTAAACTGTTAAGTATGATAAGGTTGCTGATTACAAGAATGTGCCTTCATATTCTGTGTCTGTTGAGATGATCTGAGAGGGCTTATGTCAAGACTGTAACGGACTTTAATTGGTGAGTGTTCGTATTCAATTGTGTTACAGTGTTGTTTTAGAATAAAATACATTTCATTAAACATTAGTCGTGATGAGTTTTTATGTACCAAATGAGGAAGTTGTCAGAAGTTCTAGGGAGACCAAACTGTGACCTGCGAATGTCCCCCTTGGTGTAGCTGCTAAAGCGAACCCATGTATTAGCTATAGATACACCTAAAGCATAACATTTGTGAAGTCTCACCAAAGACCAAGCAAATTTGTTATGCACAGGCGGACTGCAAAGAGATGCAATCCACATGCCGAGCAGGAACGGGTGCACATCAAGGTGTACACGCGTGTTGAGAAGATTCATGTGACTCTCACCCAAGTGTGGTGCGACCACTGCGGCATAAGAGGGAGCATTGCTCACCTTTCATACGGCCTCCCGAGGTGGTAAGCGGAAGAAGGTAAAACCTTCAACGGCTGAAGAGAGTAAACCAATTGACTGGACTTGGACTTGCACAGCAAATTAATGGAGATAGAGTTTAGTCATAAACACATTTCAGTCCTGAACAACTTGCCTGACAAAGCTCCACTTGTACAGTACGACATTAATAGATTAAACTGGCAGAACTTCACTTTCACAGTCTGATTTTCACAAGACAGTCTGGCAAAATTTCGTTTGCATGATCTGAACTTCATAAAATAGTCTGACAGAACTTCGTTCGAACAAGCCACTTTCTGTAGTTTAAACTGACAGGGATTAACTCAGACAAGACCAGTTTTTACAGTCTGGTCTGACAGGGATTAACCCGGACAAGCCAGTTTCTCCTGACATTACTGGCGCTTAGGCTCCCGTAACGATTTAACCTTGGCCCACCGGACCTAAAGGTGGAGTGAGTCTTGAAAAAGACTGATTTTTAGTTCAAATGTGGCTGTATTTATACTTGACGGTTGCTCCAGAGTTGGTCAACTCCTCTTCATCCTGTGTGTTCCAATTAGTTGCTTCTTGTTGAATCCTCTGGTGATTGGCTGATTTCAAAAGCTTCTGGCACCTTCGGGAACTTGTTGGTGCTTGGGTTTTCACCCTCTGTTTCGTCATCGTTTCCTGGTCGTGTTTGATCTTATCTAATTTTAGCTACTTGTCTTGTGACTTCTGTTGACGTTTGGTGATGTTGTCATTGGGGTGACTTGGGGTTAGTGTCCTAGGATAGCCGTTTTCAGTCAGGTCACCTAAGTAATGGTCAGTTTTGATTGGCTGTAACCTTCTGTCTTTGTTCGGACTGACTCAGATTTGAAGTCATTTCAGCAGGTTTGTTTTCTGTATAAAGATGAGTTGTTACAGGCAAACTTGCCTGTAACATTCCTCCGGGGTTCACGGGAATTGATTGTCTAATCAATTTTTATTCATTCTGGGTATGTTCTCGAGGATTTTGGTCTAGATGCTTTTTGATTCCCTCTTCTTGTTCAGTGTTGAGTCGATCTCTAAGGATTTCTTCGTCTTCATTAATTGGGTCGTTGGTTATGGTGGATCCGTATCCAGAGGAACAATTTATACTCTGAAAGAATCATCTGGTAGAATGAAATTGGAACTGAGGTTCTCTGTGTGTGGAATGTGTAATGATTCCTCATGTCGTTCCTGTTTCTTAGGATGTCCTCTTTTTGATCGTTTATGGGAGGAGGATGTGGTGCTTCTTATTCGTACAGAGTCAAGGCACGATAACACAGTGTCTAGTGTGTGAAGTGGGCTGAGTTGAAACGAAAAGGAAGTCACGATTGAAATCTGGCTTGATGCGCTTTGTAGAGCACTGTTATCGTGGTTGCAATGCTGTTTTTAATGATTTTTGTGTCATTTGAAACTTGTGCTTGTGGTCTTAACCTTGAAAGTTGATTCGCTAGTAAGTTATTGTAAGGGACCCCATGAATGTAAGTGGATTAGGCTGCAGGTATTGCGCTTTGTTGTTAACGCATTTGTGCTTGGCTATAAGCTTGGTATCAATTCGAATGCTAGAGAACACGGGATGACATGAGGTTTGGTTTATTTCCGGCGTCGTGTGGCTGCTGCGTGTGTGCGTAGTACTTTAACGTTCGTGCGCATGAAAACTGCGTGAGCTACTGAAGGTCGTTATCTGTACTGGTGATTGCTGAGCTTTGCAATCCTATAACTCACCAGCCGATTGAGCTAGAGAGCTATCCAAACCATCCACGGATTCAGCAAGTCTTCTACTTGAAATCGAAAAAAAACGTTTTTCGATTTCAGTGGGGGTATTTCTGGAGGTGACGTCACAAAGAAAGCATGTTTTGGAAATTTTGGCCACTTTTGGCCGGCCCTGGGTCACAACCCATTGACCCACTCTTTTGGCTCAAACTTTTTTGGAAAACTAGGTCAAAACCCGCGTCCATAGAGCCCTAGATTGACTTGCTAGCATATCTGCAGACAAAATTATGGGTCAAAAATCCAGTCTTTGGCCTAATTCAAAACTTTTCAGAAAATGGCATAATTTGCCATCTCAGGGCAAACTTTGGCCAGCCATAAGTCGGCAGTAGATTGAGCTAGAGAGTTGTTCAAAACCTGTAATCACTCGTGGCGTCGTGTAGTATAGAATAAATTTTTTTTTTAAATTTGGTTGGGGGGTTTTGGGTCAATGGGATCATGACAGGGGCATGTTTTTTGGTTAATTATATGACGTCATCATCCGATCTCATGCGCCAATATTTTGGATCACAGTATTTTTTTATTCTAGGGCCGAATACGCATTTTTAGAGCGTTTGATTGAGTTTCTAGCGTTTCTGGTTCAAACGTTAGGCCAAAAAACAGCTAATTGGTAAGGGGCTTTTCTCAATACTTTTGGGGGATTTCCCAAATTAATTTTAAGGTTTTTTAGCCCTAATCTTGGAACCAGGAATGCTAAAAACCCGTTCCGACACTTCAAAGTCCCGAATAGTAACCAAAACACAGCTAAACTAAAAAAAATTTTATGTATCTAAATGGTTCCTGCGGGTCTTAAAGGGAGGTCGGGTAATAATGCTGACATCAGAAAAAAATAACATAAATATCTTATCGTCATATAAGCATTAAAAAAAACAGACATCCTAAACTGAAATGTTTCTTTTGTTGCAAACTACACACCTTCACGAGTCTTTAGAGGGTTTGAACAGCTCTATAGCTCAATCTGACGGCGAGTTATTGCCTGCGGTGAAATGCCACCAAGAGTGACTTTTGAGGGAGCAAAATTTTGAATAATTTTGGTTTATGAGCCATAATTTTCGCTCCCGATATGCTAGAAAGTTAGTCAAAGGCTCTATAGACGTGGATTTTGACCTAGTTTTCAACTAAACTTTGAGTCCAAAAAATGGCTCATGGGACGCCGCCCAGGGCGAGGCAAAGATGACAACAATAACGCAAAAACACCCCTACTTGTGACATTCGCCCCATAAAAGCTCAAACCCAAAACGAAATTTTTTTTTTCGGTTTTCATTACAAGACTTGCTGAATCCGTGGAGGGTTTGAACAGCTCTCTAGCTCAATCGCCTGGCTAGTTATAGGATTGCAAAACTTTGCAAGAAAAGTGGCGCATGTGGGACTGAAAGGGTTGAAAAAGTGCTGTAGCTTGCATAAAAATATTTCCATAAAAAGAGTCGTCTCTATCAGCCCAGCCTGTTGCAACAAGAACAATGCTGAGAGCCCAAACGACGACCACTCGCACAGCAGGAATTCCCTTTCGACCCAGTTCATCATGCTAACTCCTAGTGCCACGAACTCAGTGTTATAAGTGGACAAAGCCAGATACACTACAGTTCAAATGGAAAAATAATCACAGATGAGCTATACCTCTGGCAGCAAAATATAGGCCTACCCTAATTTTCTGTTTTTACATTTGAAAGTGCACAACATGCGATGTTATTTTTATGGATTGGGCCACAAAATGACAGGGTGTTTTTGTTTGTAATTGGTTATTGGTCGGCTGGCAGCGACACTGTTAGCATAAAACGCTGAGTTTGTCACAGCAGCACTGTCATGGTAGTCAGCAGAGGTGGCACCGGATCCAATGGTACCGGAAACCGGACCCAGATCCGGAGTCACTATTCAATTTCGGCAGTGGGAGTCTGTGTGGTCATTTATTAAGTAAAAACATGGGTAAATTTCGGTTGGATGGACCACTTGTTTTGGTTGTAGTGGTTGCACTTTTCATGGTACCAGTTTTTATTTACTTTTTTCAAAAGTTTTCAAACTTTTGTGGTCAGATGTGTGGTTTAGGCTTAATAAGTGTTAGGTTTACGTTTGCTAAGTTTCTACCAAGCGTAGTACAGCCTTCTGCACACTTGTCATGGATTAGAGTCATGTTGCAGGCGATGGATGAATAAGTTTTCAAGAATGAAGGTCCGCTGGTTGACCTATAACCATTGCCTGTTTTTTCGTATTTAATCAGTGTCGCATTAGGATGGATATCAGATACCAAATTTCAGAAATTTTTGGATAAGGTTTGGATATGGATATTCACACTTTGAGAGCCGTCGTACGATATATTCATACTTGGCACTATCACTATGCTGCTGGTATGGTTTTACATGTGACGCTTGAGCGGGCAAGTTGCTGTTTGAAAAGGCTGTGCTGGGAAAACCATGCATGCTAGAAAAAAACTTCCTACATATGGAATGTTCGGCAGATCGTCTTGTTTCCGATGAACAAAACCAAAAAAGTTTCCACCTTGTTTAGATGGGAGTTTTGGGTGAAAACAGGGGTGGATTTGCTGTTTTTATACTTTGGAGGTTAACTGCACTTATTTAAAGCATTTCAAAAATTCCAAACTCACAGAGTATGTTGCTAGACCTATTTTCAAGCATCCTGTGAAGTTTCAAAGGAAAAAAGTTATTATAACTGTTTTTGTAACACCTCAGCCTAGGAAGCATTTTCTGCTTTTCAACTGAGTACACAATCGCATGTGTGCTCCGAGGCTCTACATACTGCCTATCAATTGCTGTGCCTAGGCTCAATTCGCATAAATTTTGCAATAGCACTTCGTTCATGAACTTCAAGCTTCAGTATATTTTTGCTGCACACACTGTAAACGAAACGTAGTTGGACAAAATCCAGTAAGCGAAAACAACCCAAACACAAATGTATTTACACATTGCCCGAACAGTGGACAGTTGTCAGCTCTTGACTGCTGAAATAAAGCTGCACCGCTTCTGTTCTAATTGCAGGAAATATCTGAAAAACACAGATGTTGTTATCACCTTGTAGTAGCATCGTCTTTAGTTTCAGGTGCAGCAAACATGCAGAAAAAAGCTACAGCGGTTTCCGTCAGCTGGTCGTCGATAGGCTAGAATCTTTGCGAAGACATGCGACGCACGCGCATTTAGGTGCTTGGCGCAAAGGTAAACAACTCAGAAATTTTAGCCTCGATTTCGCTGGAATTTCCAGGACGTGCTTGTTTAGGTTGCTACCATTTTTATAAAAATTTACGCTTCAAATAAACAACCATGGACGAAGTTACGCGCTGCAGCGCAAGCACACTGTCAATCATGTGAGCATCGCCACTCACCTTTGCTTGGGGTAGTACGAAATCATCTGGTCCAGCCCATCCACAACTGACATATGCTTGTTGTAATCAACAATGCATGTGGGTTTGCTGACCTCCATAGCCATGTACACTGTTATAGAAGTTGTCCATGTACAGAGTATGCCAACGAGACATATTCTTTGACATAAGGAATGATGTTACTGCCTCCTTGAGGCTCTTCGAAACGTCGTGGTGCACGTTGATATTCCAGCAGGGTAAACCCAACCTGGTCGGCGCATCATCGTTGGAATCACCTGCCGAATTTGACTGGCTGGAATCATAATTGAGCTTGAAGTCACTCAGTTCAGAATCATCGCGAATGAAAATGACATCAGCATACGTTGTAACTCTGAAAGAAGCGTCGTGGCTAATTATTTATGCACATTGCAATTGCAGGACTTTTGAAATCTGCCAAGAGTGAATGTTTTTGAAGAACCGCTGAACACTTCGTTGCAACAGTCATCATAAAAAAAGAACCACGTCACACGTGGTTGAAATCAGTTAGCTTGAACCCCCCCAATGTGGCTGAAACTTTGGTGCCGTCGGAAAAAAAGAACTACAGAACACGTGGCTGGAAAATTTGGTGCTGTCGGAAAAAAAGACGTGCCAAACTCGTGACTCGAAAATTTTGGTGCCGACGGAAAAAACAGCTGCAGAACACGTGGCTGGAAAATTTTGGTGCCGTCGGAAAAAAAGAACTGCAGAACACGTGACTGGAAAATTTTGGTGCTTTTGGAAAAAACAACTGCAGAACACGTGGTTGGAAAATGTTGGTGCCGTCAGAAAAAAAGAACTGCAAAACATGTGACTGGAAAATTTTGGTACCGTCGGAAGAAAAGAACTGCAGAACACGTGACTGGAAAAGTTGTGCCGTCGGAAAACTCGGAACACGTGGCTGAAAAAGTTACTTGCCTTTGAGAAAAATGTTTGTGCTCCACCAAACCAAATAGGAAACTTTTACATAATGTCTACCAACCAGGGATGTGGAAGCGGAAGCTGGAAGCAGTCCATTTTCAGTGGAAGCAGAAGCGCGAAAATCCTACCGCTTCCGTTTCCATATAGGTTATTTGACTTGGAGAGTAACTTGGCGAAAAAGTTTTGTCCATTTCCCAATGTGGATTTAAGCGGTGAAGTTACACTATAAGTCTGAATGAACCCGCAATATCAGTAGCGCGAGAGAACGAGATAAAGCATAACTAGCATCCATGGCATTCTTCATAGAAGGCCAAGTCATCATGCAGCTTACCGATTTTATTGGAGGCTGACTTTTCAAACCTAGCTGCTGTCTGCTACAATGGTAACAGTTTGAAAGCACAGCAATCTTCCGGTTATGTTTGCAACTTGAATCTGAGCTGTTTCTGCGAACTTATGTGGTAGGTGCGAACTTAGCAGTTGTGCTTTTAACTGCCTTAGCAAACAGATGTTGATCATTAGGGCTAATGTTTGGAGACTGATTGATGCTTTGACTGAAGCTAACTATTCTTTTCAGCAAGGCATATAGTATTCACTTACATTATGCTATATACTTCACAAACAATATTAGGCAAAGCCAAGCGTTTAATTGAGTCATTTTGAGTCAAACCATCCAACTGATCCAGGTTAACGAAACATCGCATGACAGTGCTGAGTGAAGCTGCTGTAGGAAAGTCTGTGCGAAGCAGGAAGTTATGTGCAAACTTTATTTGCCCTAATGTCTGAAGACACACACAAAAAAAGTTAGTGTGTCTGTCCGTGGATTAACAGAGCTGGTTAGGAAGGTATTTCTTTGGATTGATAACATGCATCGAGCAAACTGCCCCTTCCACCTTCACTAACCAATTTGAAAGCAAACGAACTTGCTGAACAATTATATCAAATAGTGAACTTTAGCAATATAATGTTTCGTGTTTAACATTTTTTATGACCAGCTGTCACGTTTGATTTGTTGTAAAGACCAATAAGTTGCTGAAAAAGTTGAATCCAGATTTTTTCGTAACTTTGTACGAACTTAACTTAGATATTACTGAACATATGTGTTTGATAACTCAGTCTAAAAAGCTTTTCGCTTTTTACTGAAGATGTAACAAGTTTGTCCAAAACCTTGCGTTCTAGAATTTTGCTCAATGCATTATTATGGCGTAATGATGTATGACAATCAAAGCGCTTTGAAGAAACCTTAAACGGTTACGGTACGCTATGCAATTTAGCTTGATATTTGTTAGGCTAAGCCGAGTGTCTTAACCTTTTTCTACCTCAGCACCCCTTTTGCAGTTCAACACCCCTACCTAAGCAGTTCAACACCCCTACCATTGGCTAACACCTGGTTACTATAAGGATAAAGTAAAGACAAACGTATTCCTTTTACCTTTTTCTGCCACATATGTGTCCTTCCCCAGCACCCTCTGAAATATATTTCAGCACCCCATGTTAAGAAACCCTGGGCTAAGGTCAGGTTGTTGTAAATGCTCTTTGTATTGATATGTGTTGAAGACAGCTTTCTAGGTTGTGTTTCTTGTAAGAACAGAGTAAGAGTACCGTGCTGACAGATACTAACTTATGCGATCATTTTAATTAGTAATGTGCTCTTGTAAATCGTAAGCTGTTGGTTTTGATATTCATGTTTGTCAGCAAGTTCATAGATGAGATAGATCCCAGACTCTGTTAGAGTCCAGGTTCTGTTGGAAGTGGAAGCGGGGGAAGCAGAAGCGATAGGTGTGGAAGCGGAAGCGGTTGATGAAATAGCCGCTTCCACATCCCTACTACCAACTGGAGAAGAAACTATTGCAATGGCATGTGTTCACAAATGGCTTAGGCAAACAGGCAATTTTAAATCAGCCTATAGCAAACATTTTTGTGCATCGCCCAAAATTTCACTGAGCAGTAACTGGCCTTGAAAAAATTACGAGCTTTACCCAAAAAGCAATTTTTTCCTGCAAAGCACCATGTACAAAATAGTTATCGTGTTCTAGCCACCAACTTATTTGAAAAAAATGGCCTAGCACATGACGTTTGACAAAAATCGCGTAACTCATAAAGTTCTGGTGAAATTGTCAGGGATGATGTGTGTACGTATGCAAAAGATTTGTGAAAATTTTTGTTGGAAACGACCAAGCACACAAAAGGTAGCCGCCTGGTACGCAACAAGTGATTGCACCGTACCAGCTTGAACAAAATGGTGTAGCCTGCGCCGAGCACATGACGGTTGATGGAAATCGCGTTAACTCAAACGCCTAACACATAACGATTGATAAAAAATCGCATAACTGGAAACGTTCTGGCTCGATATTCCTGAAATTTTCAGGGCTGCTGCCTGTAAGTATGCACAACATTTGTGGAAATTTTCGTGAGAAACGGGGCTGCCTGGTACGCAATAAGTGATTGCGCCAGAGGCTACTAGTTTGAACATACTGGCTAGCCCGCACCTAGCAGAGGACGTATGATAAAAAACAGAGCAACTCAAAAAGTTCTGGCTTGATTTGCCTGAAAGTTTTAGGGCTGTTGCCTGTAGTTATGGAAAACATTCGTGAAAATTTGGGTTGCAAACGACCTAGTACAAAAGAAGTTATTGCGTTGTAACTCCAGGTACGAATATATTCGTACACCGGTGTACAAGCGATGGCATGCAAGTACGAATAAACAGTATTTTTACGCAGTTGTAGAAGGTGGTGACTCTGTAACAAAGTATTGCATGGCATGTGCTCATAAATAGCTTGTGCAAACATGCAGTTTCAAATCAGCCCATAGCAAGCATTTCTATTCTATGCTGCACCAAGCATTTGACTGAAGCAGTAAGTGGCCTTCGAAAAATAGTTATGCTCCAGCAAAAAAGGTGACATCTTTGCATCATGTGTACTAACTTCGCAAGAAATTGTTACAAACTTTTATTCGCATTGCATTGCATCTCAAATGGTTTACAGAAAACTGCTGGCCTTGCCAGGCCTAAAACTAACGCATGCAGCCATTGATCGGGACGTCATCGAAAAAACTGACAAGGTTAGGGTATTGCTAAAACCACTATAAAATCTCCACATCAAAACACATAAACACAATAAGTTGGCTACTTGTTCACTCTGCATTTGGCTACTTATTCAATCTGCATTAGCAACCGCTCACAATCGAAGCAAATGTTACGAGACAATCAGCCACGTGGTTACAGCCAACGTTGGGCTACGCGTACCGCGTCGAAGCACACGTCCGTACTCCAGGTCGACTGCAAGCAAAAGACCTTTGCTTTGAAATGCTCTCCTGACCACACCAAACGTTGAATCACGTGACAAATCTCTTTTTCTGATTGCTAGAGAATTAGAACGAGATATTCATACCTTGCAGAGGAAACGATAGGGACTGGCTCTCAACGGTTGGCTTTGGAAAAGTGAAGTACGAATACATCGTACACCAGCTCTCAACCGATGGCAGCTTTTTTTTGGCCGGACGCCAAAGTGTTCAAAAAATTTATCGGATGTGGATCAGGAGTTAAAAAATCAATATCCGCAGATCCGCTCATCTCTGCTACTCTCCCAAAAGTAGGCCTGATGATTTTGGTTTGTTCTAAAACATGACATGCAAAAACATTGGAAACCTGGATTAAATCAATTTACATGCTTTTGTTAGCATCTCCATCACTCTTCGTACTCCTTGGTGTACCAAGTTGGTTACGGGTCTGGTCTATGCATGTGAAAGAACTGCATTAAATGCATCAACGTGCAATGGGATGTTCCTACGCAAAGCCAGGCACATAACCAGCTTGGAACACCAAGGGTGGCGTGCAGTTTTCTGAGAGGGGCCCAAAATGCTAAACTATGTCCAATAGATTTAAATTATGTCTAACAAATTTTTTCGGGGTGGGGCCTGCGTCTCCTCTAGTTACAAACCTGCGCAAAGAACATGAAAAAATTCAAGTTTCGCGTTCGTACATGCATGCAGTGGTGTAAATGACGGGAGGCAGGGGGGCAGGCTAAATGCAAAAACTGGGCCCCTTTAAGCTCACATTTTTATATTAAGAATTCTTTGGGTTTTCAGCCAGTTGTTGTTTTTTGCGTTTTTCAGTTTATGTTCGCCTTTTTAGCTGGTATAGATATCTACTAGAGCAGAGATGATCACGGAGCCGGAGCCAATATTTTAGGTTCGAGCGGGAGCAGGAGCCGTAGTCGGAGTCAACATTAAGGTCTGTGCAGGAGCTAAATAAAATTTTTAAGGGACCTAATTTCTGTATATATGCTTGTTGGTGTCAAACAGAATGGAATTAATTGAGACGTGTTTTCTGACCAGTGTCGTCATATATCACCAAAGTGTGACATTGGGTGGGAGTACCGAGCATTTCACCACCAATGGTGGTTTCAAAGTTATGGCCTATGCAAAATACTGTAGGCCTGCAGTGTGTAAGTGACAATGCAGTTCGGGAATTTCGGAATCCTTGCCGTAACTATGAGAATGTTGGGCTAATGATATAAGCAATAACACAAGACACCTGACAAAAAACAATGTTTAACAAACAGATTATGGAGAACTAACAGTGTGCCGAAATGGCCTATACACTGCAGGCCTCGTGACAGGATTTGACGATAATGTTAGAAGTAATGTGCAGTTGTACAATACCATGTTTATTCGCATTGTGCAGGTTTGTAGTCCAGCCACCGCTTGAATAGGCCAACCTCTGCTCACATTTTGTAGCCATCCTGAACAAAGTTGGATATTTGCCGTAATAATAGGCCTAATAGTTGCTGTTTTAAAGATAACCTGTACAGTATTGTTTTGCATCTCTATTGCCTATGATCAATTTGAAAGCGATTATACAGCAGAGATGAACATTAGACTGGACTTGGATTGGACTGGATCCGGACTATGACGAATTGTGTTGAATTTGGTTTGGACCCAGACTGCAAATTGCTTCATAAATTTGGGATCTGAACCGGATTTGGACTGAATTAATGGAAAAGAATTGCGACGTTTTTGTTAGTAAAAAGCTGTATTTTGGTAATATTTTGGACTTTATCTGGACATGGATTTTAAATTTTTTAAACTTTTTGGACTATGGTTGGACTTGGGCTGACTTTCAAATATTTAGGACTGGATCTGGAGCGCAAAATTTTACAGTCCGCTCATCTCTGTTATACAGTAGCCTAAGTTATGCGTGTAATATAAATGTTAATCTTGTTAACTTTTTCGGTACGATTTACTTGCACATTCATGCTAATGGCTCAGTTTGGCACAGTTATAGTTCAGAGTTTTATCTGAGTACATATGGTTAAAGTACGATTCAATATTTGAGAACAGGTGATCAGCTCCTGACCTCGGATATTTAAAATGAGTCTTTTGCAAAAATTGAAAATTAACACTCACTTCAAATACTTTTCATCTATCTGGTTAATTACTCAAGCTTGAACTACTTAACTACTTTAGTGTTTCAGTGGTTTCCACTTCGTAATTTAATTACAGACATCTATTTGACAAGCAGCATCTATTTTGCCTCATGAAACACAAACAGTTCTGAAGTTATTTTGTTTGCAGCTACACACATTTGTTTGAAGTGATCACATGACAAGTTTGGAATGCATGACCTACGAAGCTGACTTTATTGTCTAATTCAAATGTGAGCAAGTTTTTAGTGGCTGTGTTTGTCTATGATGTGTAAAGTATAGGCTAAGTCATAACTTTGTACCACATGTTGTGTCTCTCTGTATTGTGCTAGTCATGTGACCATTTCAACCATTTGTGTTCTATGAAAAGCAAAATAGCCACAACATGTATTTTGCCTCATCAGGCAAAAGAGACAGTATCATTTTAGCATGAATCACTTGAAGCTTTTCGGAGTGTTAACAGGAGTCGGAGGTGATGTTTCAAAATTTTTCGGAGTTGGAGCAGGAGCAGGAATCTTAAAGCGTGGAACAGGAGTGGAGCCAGAGCCTGAAAATTGTGGCTCCGCTCATCTCTGCACTAGAGATGGCACGGGCCGCTAATGGTCCGGATTTTGGGCGGCCCGCTGAGGTTGTAGAGATGAGCACGGATCAGGACTGGATCGGACTGGATTAGGACTGAAGCCCATTGTGGCCGGATCAGGACTGGATCGGACTGAAATTTTTTTCATAATTGGCGGATCAGGACTGGATCGGACTGAAAAATTTTTGTTGTTTTAATGTGATTATTCTAAGCCATATGGAAAAATTTAGTTGTAATGTGATTTTACGGATTTGTTAAATGTTTGAGTGTATTTTTCCATCAACGGCAAAAGCTTTGCTGGACTATATTGCCATTCAAACTGTAGCCGATCTACCTTTATCCATATATAACATTGAGTTCATGCAACAAGGTGAACATAGACAAGAGGTCACTGGATAGTGTCTATGCTTGCTATGCAAGTGGTCCTCGGTTCTTCTCTCACTATTTGCTTTTGGCTTAGCTATTGGAGATTGCACCTATGATTGGAGTGCTTTTTATAGGCACTTCTTATAGGTTTAGTGTTTACATTTAGATTTTGGGTTTAGGTATTGAGTTACGGTTTGGGGTTTAAGTTTCAGGTTTAGGTTTTGCATTTAGGTTCTGGATTTAGGTTTTGGGTTTAGGCTTTGGGTTTAGGTTTTGTGTTTAGGATTTGGGTTTAGGTTTTGGGTTTAGATTTTGGGCTCAGGTTGTGGGTACAGGTTTTGGGTTTAGGTTGGTGTGGAGGCTTTGGATTTTGGTTTTGGCTTATGTTTTGGGTGTAGGTTTTGTGTTTAGTTTTCGAGTTTAGGGTTTTAAGTCATGTGACAAAGACCATATGCTAATCCAAATGTATTGTCCTTGTCACATGACCAATCAACCGGGTTCTCCTAATGGCAAAACAGCTCCAGCAATGCCATGGCTACATGAGACAAAATAGACACTGCCTTGTTAAATTAGGGATATGCCAAGAGGCTGTGTCTATTTTGCCTCACAAGGGAAAAGCTCTGCTTGAACTCTTTTGCCTTCAACCAATCATGTTTGTCTAAAGGCAAAATATGGTGTTTTTGTATGATGGGGGGAAAAATACATGGCTTTACATGGGCGGATCAGGACTGGATCGGATTCAATTTTTGCGAATCAGGATTGGATTAGGACTGAAAAATTTCACAGTCTACTCATCTTTGTGAGGTTGATTGAGTGGGCCATGGTTGGACTTCACCGAGTCGCTACGAGCCACCCGTTGATGTTGAAAAAAAACTTTAAATTTTTTTCAGTTGAAAGAACCACTCAGTGGCAATGAAAGTGACTGAAACCACTTGGCATTCGTTTGCTGTTGCTGTATTTTAAGGCAAATTTGCTTTTCCCTTATGTGAGCACTCTGTCAGGTGCGACTGGCAGGTACACTTTAAGAAACATTTCATGCATGGTGATAACTTGTTGCATGTGCGTGGCGGTCAGCGGTTTTGGTGCTCAGTTGCTCCTTGGAAGAAACGTGTTGTGCAACATTTTGATGGCGTGCTATAGGTGTTTTTGTTATATGCACCAAATCACAATCGCTTTGTAAGAAAGGTGGTGGAGTTTTACGCTTAGAGTTTTAGGTTTAGGGATTTAGGCTTAGGCTAAAGGTTGAAGGTTTTATGGTGAGGGTTCAGGTTTAGGCTTGTAGGACGACAGTTTTAGGTTGAAAGCAGAACGGCCTCCAGAAAGTATTCAATCGGGGAGCTTTACTTTTGTGTGAGGGTCTTGACATGCTGAAATTGACAACAAATCCACTGATTTAAACAGTATAGTTTCATATCTCAGTTTGTGGGGGCTTGGAGCTTTCTTGGGGGGGGGGTGGCTAAGCCCAAAAAAGCTATCCCATGGTGACGGGACTGGTTGAGGGTTTT
>Ga0210059_1008414_pt1 | contig 16285 bp, 9 predicted proteins | sample Ectturendosymbi2_FD_188042 | JGI IMG/M metagenome (GOLD analysis project Ga0210059, IMG submission 188042) | Ecteinascidia turbinata endosymbiont from Florida, USA - Sample 2 (SPAdes) (version 2) | ecosystem: Host-associated > Tunicates > Ascidians > Unclassified | place: Key West, Florida...
CCTGATGCTTACGCTTTACTCTTTAGAATGTGCAAATTCTAGGTTAAATGCTGAAAGCCTTCATTGGTTGATGGTTCATTTTTGCTAACAGAAAGTTTTTGGAAAAATGTCTCTGTTTAGTGTGACACGTTTGTGATGCACCCTTGTGAAACTTTTGGTAGCGGTGCACCCCACGCATATTTTGGTGTACCCTAGGGTGCACCGTGCACACCGGTTGAAGAGCGCTGATCTAAAGTAACAAATAGAAAGACCTAACGACAAATTACGTGTCATTTTTAATGGAAAAACAGAAATGGGTACGAATTAGCGACAAACCGCAATAACAGCAAAAGGTACGTGGAAACGAAAAAGGCGCTTTTGAGAAACATCGACAACACCGAAGAGTTCTACATTTATAGCAGTACTGTCAATCAAATTTTAGAGACATTTTTTAAAATTCAAACCACCAAAACGCATAGACACTACCATAGCGCAAACTGAATCGAAATGATTATTCAAATAAAACTTCATTGTACAAGCGCGGAAAGTGATCCATAACTTCATTATCTAAAATACAGCAGAACTTTATCATTTAACGTTAGGCTGTTTTCCTAACTTGCAATAGAAAGCAAGAGTTTGATCGATGTAACGAACAGCTGCAGTATGATTTTTCTACATTCACAGTATGATTTTTCTACATTCATTCACCAGTGTAATTATCATAATATCAACCATTCATCCATTTATCAACCATTTCGCTAATGGTTGATTTACTAAAAAAGTTACAAAAACTTATTAATGAGGTACAAAAGAAAACAAAGCAAAACAGCAAAAACAAAAAGTGTACTTCATGCCGAAAAGCATAGAATGTGCACACAGAAAATACGAAAAAGTAAATACACACAAAAAATATAACAGAGTTACAGAATACTAGAATTCACAGTAGTTTGTTGGACAAATGAAATGTCGCTAAATTTCATAGTTGGGAATTGTTTTCATGTAGGAGGTGTTTCTTAAGTTTCCATTTAAAGGTAAAGGTGGTTGAAAGTTTAATATCGTCTGGTATTGACGACCATACTTTTGGGCCTATAAAATTAAAAGAACATTTTCCTGAGGAAGAGTTAACTCTAGGTAAAAACAAGTTTTTAGAGCTTGCTAGTCTTGTGGAGTGATGATGAATTGAGCTGAGTGGAATAAAATATTTATCAGAATGATTTGGAAGCAGTTTGTTATGATAAGAGTGCATGAATTTGCCTACTGAAAAGCTATATAGTTTGGGAAGGCATAAGATGTTTATGTGCTGGAAATGGTCTTCTAGTGATCCCATGTTAGTTGGATTTATTGTTTTTAGCTTTATTTTGGAGCTTAATGAGAGGCTGAATGGTTGCATTTGAAGCACGTCCCCAATTGAGGACTGAGTAATTAAGGTAGGGATGGATTAATGAGTTATTGATAACTTTCAGTACAGGTGGTGATGTATAATGTTTAAGTTTGGATAGAATTCCACAAGCTCTTGATAGCTGAGTTTTTACCTTTTGTACATGAGGTTTCCAGCTTAACTTATTGTCAAGAAGGGCACCTAGGTATTTTAGGTTGTCTTCAGGGGAAATGGTGTGGTTATTTATGGTAACTTTAAATGAGGCAGAATTGTGTTTTCGAGAAATTAATAGCATAAAATTAGTCTTATTGTAGTTAAGAGAAAGCTTGTTGGCTCTTAGCCAGTGGTCAATTTTACATAGATCAAGGTTAACAGTTGTCTGAAGAACATTAGAACAGGAATTTGACATATGGAGATTAATACCATCAGCAAATAAAGTAGTATGAAAAGAGGAAGCTTTGTGATATCGTTAATGTAAATAAGGAAAAGCAAAGGTGAAATAACACTACCCTGGGGGACCCCACAAGATATCCTTTTGTATGAAGATTTAAATTCCCCTATCTTAGTGCACTGCATTCTATTGTGCAAAAAATTTGAGAATAGTTTATGAGAAACACCTCTGATACCATAGTGATAAAGTTTATCAAGTAAAATTTCATGGTCACAGCAGTCAAATGCTTTTGATAAGTCTAGAAAAAAGGAAAATGTTATCAATTTATTATCAAAGTTTCTGAGTAGTTCACCATAAATAGTTGTAATGGCTATCTCTGTTGAGTGATTTTCTCTAAAACCGTATTGTCTTTTGTCAATTAGATTGTGTTCTGTCAAATAAGCGTATACTCTGTGATAAAGAACTTTTTCAAACAACTTTGATAATACTGGAAGAACAGAGATTGATCTATACTCAGATGAGGAACTTTGGTTATGAACTTTAGGAATTGGAGTGATGTGGGCAATTTTCCAGGAGTCCGGGAATTCACCAGTAGTCAAGCATTTGTTGAAGAATTTGGACAACCATTCTGACACAATGCAATTAGCTATTTTCAAAATTTGGATGGAATGTCATTGGGAGAGCTATTAGATTTCATTTTAAGGTTTTTGATGAGAAGTTGGATTTCATATGCATCAGTAGGAGTTAGGAATAATGAATTTTGTGGATTTATATGTTTAATAAAATGTCTGTAAGTGGTTGGGGATGGTTTTATTTTTGTAGAAAGGGATTTTCCAACATCTGAGAAAAAATTGTTTTAATCTTCACATTGTTTTTGGAATTCTGAGTCTTCAAAAAGCTTATTATTTTATTGAGATTTGTTTTTTATTACCATTATTTCATTGACAAGCTTCCATGTTTTTTTTATATCATGATGGCATTTTTAGAAAGCTTGCTTATAATAATTTTGTTTGGAGATCTCTTTTAAGTGGGTAAGCTTATTTCTGTAAGTTTTTTATTGTCTAATAATATTTGGGTTGTTTGCAGTCAACTGCTTTCTGTAAAGGGTAATCTTTTTTGCAATGGAAGTTAAAATGTCTTGATGGGGGCACGGGGACGTGTCAGTAAATAGGGTGCATGAGTTGCATGAGTTTTAGTAAACAGGGTGCATGAGTTCGTCAAAACATCTTTTAGGGTGCACCATAACAAAAAAGTTTGAAGAGCACTGTTTTAGATATTATAAGCAGCCATTCTTATGTCTTTGGTGTACATATGCATTGAAACATGCTTTTATAAACATTGGTTGAAATAAATCAACGTTTTTGTTTATATAAGTATTATGTGTTTATATTGTATTTTGCAATATATAGTATATTGGGATTCAAAACATCAAGGCTTGGGGAAGGGGTCCAAGCCACTTTGCACCGGCCTTTGGTCAACAAACGTACGTGATTCAATAGATGACCGAACTGTTGCAACTTGCAAAGGCTACTGTCGAAGAACATGGGAGATGATCTGAAACGGGTAATTGACGCTGCCTCCAGTTGCAATAGGACGTTTAATGAATCCAAATCTCAAGCTCCTGTAAAACCGCTTAACATTCTTGGCTACCGTGTTTCGTTTCAGCAAGTGAGAACTGACCCAGAAAGTAAATAGCCTTTGTTGGACTTGCTGCCACCCCCTATCCCCAAAACTCTGAAAAAGTGCTTCCGGTATGTTTTCATTCTGCGCCAATAAAAATGGCCATTCCGTTTACAATAACGGCTGGTCCGCTACTGCGCCCCGCTAAATTTCCATGGACAAAGGAAGCCTTAGCTCCTTTCGAATAAATAAAATTGTTGAACAGTGCCTGCTTGATCGCTATGTAAAATACAATCCACTTCAAGTCAGAAAATACGCATCTGACTACCTCATACTAATTTATCAATGATGGAGTCTCGAGACTCCTTACCAGGGTATCAAAGTCTCATCTCGGTCTCGAGCATAATGTATCAAGACTTTGAATATCCCAGTGACATGACTTAGCAAAACTTCTATAATTTTATCTGTTTACTGTAAGTTGAATCTGCAGGAAAGGAAAGACCAAGGCCGGTAGGAAAAATGCAAGAATCCCGTCAAACCTACAGCTGTAAAGTGAGAACAGTTTTTTGAAATGTTCTATAAATTTTTCAGCAAATGTGACAGATTTTGAAGTCCCGGTCTCGAATGTTCAGGTATCGGTCTTCGTCTCCGATGAAGTCTCGGATTTTATGGCCTCGACTACATAATTGGCTATGATTTTATCACGAGGTGACTGCCCTGTGGCGTTCATTTCGCGTAGGCTGCACCATTGAGAAAAACATTACCCGGGTGAGAAAGAAGACTTGAAGTAACACCATTGTGGAGACATCAGGCCCGCAACCAAGGGGTGGGTAACCGGTCAGTTGTCCCCTCCGAAATTTTGAAAATCATGTTTAGTGTTAGGAACAACAACACGTCACCACCACTTTGCCCCCCGAAAATATCAGGTGGTTACCATGGGAGACATAGTTTACATAGTTTTAGGATAGGCAGCTTCGCAAAATATTGTCTTAAAACTTGTGCCGCAGATTGGTTGGGTGTAAGAGAAGCACCAGGGTCGGTTTTTTGAATAATTGATATGCAATTGTCAACAGAGTTTTTACCAATTACTTCATTGAGTTTTTTCCAAGTTTCTCTTGTATTATCGGATTAACGGAGTTATCAAATAGCTGGATTTTGTAATAATTGAGTTCAGCTTTCCTTTTCCATTAAGTTAAAATTTTGCTAAATTTTTTGTATTTTTGAAACCCAGAAGCAATTCCACTATTCATAGCTGTTTTATAAAGCTTTTTCTATTTTAATATAATTTAGCAAACCTTTTGTTATCCAAGGTTTTTAGGCCAGCTTGGTGAACTACCTACTTGATTTGATTATGGGGGCATTGTGTTCCACAAGATTTGAAAATTTTAAAAAGTTGTTGAATTCTGCATTTGGATCCTCATGGTTACTAGTGAAATTTGCCTGTAGGTTTTTTGATAGGTGCAGCACGAAATTTTCTGGGTGGACTTATTTGTAACATCTTTTCCATTATCAAGTTAATTTCTTTTGTTTGGGTACTGTTTTAACCAGAGAAAGATAGGATGGTGTCCACTGATGTCATACTGTAATATTCCAGGCTGCAGTTCATGCATAAAGTCATTATAGTATATGTGTTCAAGTAGTGAGGGTTTTTGATATAGGCTAACATAAATCTTGCGGGGAGGGAGATCATCTGTGAAATTCAGAAACCGTTCGACAGGAACCCCGGCTTTATTGATATAGCGCACTGCAAGCGCGAAATGATACACGTGGTTAGCGTCTGGCGTGGAGTCCACGATTACATGCTGCAAAACGTGGCTATTGTGGCTTCAGCAACGATTGTACTCAATAGGTGTCTAGTCATTAACTGGATACATTCTTTGAAAATTCCAGAGGAGAGATCGTGTACCAATTCGGCGTTGCGAAGTCAAGTAGATCATCAGCTAAGAGAATTGTTGTGTGTTGCCTTCCGGCTCAGACAGACGGTGGATGTATTTCCTGTTGATATATCGAAATTTTGCTCATGTTTCTCTACATCAGTTTCCTCCAGACAACCGTCGTGCGGAAAATCTTACCACCTACAGGTTTCATAACGATGAACTCTCAATACAGCTGGGCTCAGCCAGGGTGGGATGCACTGTGGGAAAGATGGTTGTGAATCAGCTAATGTTGGCCAATGATATAGCCTATGGGTGTTCAGCCCCAGCTTTAATGGGCTGTAATGTCTTGTGAACATTTGTGGTGACTATGCTGCTGAACACGAAATAACTTTTAATTGCAACAACACAAACGGTGTTCATTTTTGCCCAAAAAAGTATAAACAACATGCTCCATCAAATGTTTTTCTAAATGGTGTACGTGTACAATTTTGTGACCAAGTGAAATACCTTCGTGTGTGGATAATGCATCACTGAAGGATGATGATGATATTCAAAGACAAGTGAAATCACTATACTGTGCAGCAAACAAACTCACAGGCACTTTTAATCAGTGCTCTCCTGCAGTAAAAAACATTCTATTTCGTGCCTATTGCATGTGAATGCATGCTTGCTAACTGTGGAGCAAATACACGCAGACCAGTATGAAGCGCTTATGTGCTGCGTATAACAACGCCTACCGAATTATGAACCACATACCCAGAAATGTAAGTGTTCGCCCACACCAGGATACCCATTGTGACAGGACCTTTGACCAAGGGCGTACGCAATGGAGCGTTGGGTGAATCCCCCCCTTCGCCTTGACATTTTACAAAACATTTATCACCTGCGCAAGGAGATTAATTGTTTTCGCATACTTTTTGCTTGCTGATTTGTCGACTTAATGCAAACACCACGGAATGAATTTGCATGCAAATTTCAAGGAACATTGTAGATGGTCCAAAACGTAGTAATTAGGTTTTGGTGGGAATCTGGATCATCATCTGCATCCAGAAACCATCTCACCACTTTTTGCAGACCTTTCGTCCACTACACATGTTTAAGATTGTGTTCCGCGATAGTTCGCTTTATCCGAAATAATTGTCGTTGTTTTGTTTGCTATGGCTGAGCAGAGCGAATGCTGACCGCAGTGGCTACATTACCAATTTCTGTAGCAAGGAGAAACGGTTGCACGACCTAAAAAACAGCCGTTGTTAACATAGAAACATTCAGGCATGTGCTAATGTCTCAGCAGTCAAAAAGGAAAACTAAAAATTTGCTGGACGTCTATACATAACCCAAAATCGAAAGTTTTCTTGCGTACTTTATGCACATTCTCAATTCTTGTGTAGTTGAGCAAGATTCGATCTTGCAAACCGGGGTGTGCGTCAGACAGTCCAGCCGCACAGTTTCTATGCTCCACTGCTCGTATTCGATGAGACATTAGCGCAGCCTTATTTTGCAGTTCTAAATAGTTCTGACGCAGTGATAAGCGTTTTTTACTGCCATGTTTTAACGTGCAGCCTGATATTTTTGCAGTTAGGAACTGCTGTATCGTTGAGTTTATTTTCCTTCGATATCCTAACTTGGAGCGCTGATTTAAGGAGAGTGCGTGCAGAAGAATATGCATATAATGTCAACAACTTCGCCAAAACGTTGGTTTGGAAACATGAATATGATGTGAAATTGTGACGTCACAAACAGCGCACACCAAATACAAATGACCGCCATATACCGCTGAATGAAACCCCCCCATAAAAGCTTTCTGCGTACGCCACTGCCTTTGATGCCCTGCTAAGAAACAATTTGTATCGATTTTTTATACGATACGAGTCTTCATCCAACTTTTATATTTGAACGCTTCAAATGCTCAGTGGTAAAGTGCCCGCCTCTCAATTGCAAGGTTGGGTGTTCGATCCACAGCCACTGAGTGGATTGCCGTAGCGCTCCTTGGGCAAGAGCGTTCACTTCAACCGCCCCGGCAAGAAGCACAATTGAGGCTTCGGCCTGCCGCCAATTGCCGTCACCAAAATCAACAAAAAAAACTCGTGTATGCCAGAAAAAGCCGTTTTTCCCCAAACACACCTGATCCGCTATGCGCCAAAAACCAGTGGCGTATCTAGGGTATGGCAGGTGCCATGGGCGCAGCTTTGAGGGGGCGCAAAAATTGCTTGGCAAAAATTAAACATTTTATTTACAGTTTCTTGAACCTCTATTTTGCCCCCCATACAATCATAAACTGCAAAGCTGCATCAACATGGGGCGCCCATAGTACAGGGCTTTTACAAATGCAAACTCCCAAACAGCAGTACCAAAAATACCTATTTTACATAAAAAATCCCTACATCTGTGGTAGTGCAGTATAAAATCAGAACGCCATAAAGAGTTAAAAATAGAACCAAATATGATTTGCAAAATAAACTGAAATGATTCATTTTACACATATTCAAACTTTTCCGAAAATCCCTGGAAAGGTTCAAAAGTCCCAATCTAGGGCAGTGGCGCAGCCAGAATGAGGCCGAAGAGGCCATGGCACCCCCCGAAACAAACTTTCTAATATGTTTACTGGTGCTTTGTATCAATTTTTAATTGTTAGAAAGACGTCATTGACTGGCTTCTCCCGAACACAATTCTTGACTGCGGTACTGATAGGGACAAAATCCCAAAAAGTGAGAGAACTGTTAATGTATTAAGTCGGGAGTGTTGCGTCACCCCCGAAAAAAAAACACCACGCATTATGACAAAACTGCGGTATTGTGACATAACCCGACGGTCAGACATTGTGACGGAACAAGAGTGCTTGCATGCCATATCTGCAAGACATCGTCCTCTGTGTTGGCATTTTAGCGGATTTTCTCCTAGATCTAGCGGACTGTAATCCTGTCTAGCTCCAACACAATTTGTGTACTGGCCTAATTCCGCTAAATTCTAGCGCAGAGGTTCCCAACCTGGGGTACATGCAGGGCCGTCGCCAGCGGGGGGCCAGTGGTGCCTGGCCCCCCATTTGAAACCTGTGCCCCCCATTTGAAATCTGTTCCCCCCCATTTCACGTTTGACCCCCTGGTTGCTGCATACATCTAATACAGTATTTTTAAAATGTGGACCCCCTTCTGGTTTTTGGCCCCCGTGCTGCTATATCCTGGCGACGGGCCTGGGTACATGTACCCCGGGGGGTACGTTTGTCTATCTGAAGGGGTATACATTTACGGTTAGCAATATAACATAAATACATAGTAACATATCTTTTATTTCCAAAAATATGTACATATCAGTAAACATTATTTTGAAAAGCCGTTATGTGCTTATTTTTTAATATATCTGTGATTAATCATGATAAAATATTTTGTCATAAGAAATTTTAGGGGTGCATGTTCATCTGTTGAAATACTGAAGGGGTACATGCTTAGTTTTTGAAATGCTGCAGGGGTACATGCTCATCTGTCGAAATACTAAAGGGGTACATGGTCAGAGAAAGGTTGGAACCCCTGTTCTAGCGGATAATTGCTCTGGCAAAAACAAATGGTCTTATTCGAGCGGAATTTTGCAATTCTCTCGCTTGAAAGGTCGGATTAGACTTGGCTACCCTGCTCGTTCTTCTCACGCTATAAGACAGATCAAGTCACTCCGTACTGCTGTATTACAGGCAAGAAGATATTAGTCTGCATCTGGTTGAGACGAGTATAAGTCCACGGATGTGAGAAGCTGACTATGATGCAAATAACTGCTGTTGAGGTCATGTAGGATTTACAAATTACTTAAACTGCTGCAGACTGCGGCCCACTCCGACTTTACGGAACTTCTTCGATGGCCACTAGTGTCCGATAAATAGGCTGATCACAATGCCCCAGTTCAGAGACTAAGGTAGAGAACATTAGTTAGTCCTCGAAAAATCAGCAGTTAATATTGTTACCGTACCAGTTGAGCAAAAAATGTTAACTCATTGAAGAAGCTATTTGTAACTCGTGTTTAGAGTGTTGCAGTTGACTGCATCGCCTTGAACTACTGAGGCAAGCACAAGCGAAAGATGGCCAATTCGGTGCATTAACTAACAGGAAAGCAACCAGCAGCAATAGAGCTCACTCACTGAGTTCACTCCACTACTACTAGATTGCACTATCATTACATAGGGATAAGTGAATTACGATAATTCGCTTGTGGTGACTATCACAGTGATTTGTTACTCATGGGCACCATCTAGTGGTGACCATTTATTTACATGTGGCGTCATCTTCTGGCGGCCACAAGAGCTAGTTTATTCTGTCCAAATTCGGCTTTCTGTTCGATGTCCAAAGCCTTTGTACGGTCCTGACTGTGTGACAATTTAGGACCTGAACAAGCCAGATGCAGATGGCAAGCAATTATACGAGAATATTCTAGATTGCAAAATGTTAGTTTCAACTCGTGCAGCTAAAAATTATTTTATCGCGTCCTGAAGTCCTCCTAACATTCTTCGAATTGCTTTGCAAATAATGTTGACGATGGCAGTATCTACTGCAAGCTGCGAGAGATCTTTCCGTAAACTGAAACTGATGCTTTCATACCTCCGAGCCTCAATGACTAAGAATAAGTCGACCAGATTGTGTGATCTAGCTTTGGTAAGTACGCCTATAAAAAAGGGCATTTTGTGTAATTTAACCGGAAAAGACTGGATATATTCATGTTTGGATGGAATTGCGTTTTTCGAAGACAATTGGTAGGCTACGTGATTTGCATTAAAAATTTGTTGTACAATCCAAATTAAATGTGTTTCTTTTCAAAAGAAACTGTCGTTCGCAGTTGCAATAGGTTGTTTGATTTTTTAAGATAAACAATTTTGTCAAGCAGCACTACGCAGGCCTATAAATTACGATAACGTTATTATTTGAATGTTTTCATATTCTTAATAAAAATAAATGAGTATAGAAATGCGGTATGGTCCTTGTGGATAACTTATATTTTATTTGCTGAAAAGTTTAAAACAGAAATAAACACAAACATTTTCCGCTTGAAAACATATATTTTCTCCACGGTTAAGCTTTCGTAAAAGCTGCCTATATCTGAAATTTAAATTATTAGAAAGGGCGCACATTTAAGCTTTGCCATGGGCGCCGTTTTGCATAGATACGCCACTGCCAAAAACACAAGACACCTGATCCGTTTTGCCCGAAAAGGTAGCATTCAAAGATCCCCTCACCCTTGACATAGGCTATCCCTCAAGATTGGGATCTTCATTTGTGATAGAAATTCAAACACATGCTAGAAGAATAGAGCGAGAACGAATTGGCTGAAACATGACAAAACGTTAGGCAGGTTTGCAAGCATGTAACCCTTAACCTGTACTTCTGCCACACCAAAGCCATGACTGCAGTATAGTTGAGTACGGAACCAGGTGTTTGTATTGGGCTACTAATTTCACTCTGTCCTGACCGTTCGGTCTGCGTCTTGATTAAAACTGAAATGTTCTCGTTTTCAGCAATGTTGCGAAGAGAACTTTATCTGCAACCATTTGTGGAAAAGTTGTAACAGCACGATGACGTCATCGAATGAAATTTCACGAAAATTACTCCCCCGAAATGAAGAGTTGGTTGCTCCCCTGTGTGTGCTTAACCATTTTTTGTGCTCTTGTGTCTGTAATCGCGTCTGTATGGACCACGAGTTTGCAATAAACTGCTATTATTATTGTAACAGACCTGCAACCAAAGTGGGCCATTTCCCCCCAAATTTTGGAAAAGATGTTTCGTTGTCAGGTGCAACATGTTACAATCATTTTTCCCCCTCTGCGATAATATCAGGCAGTTGCAGATATGCTCCATACTATCAACATTTGCTCTCCATTGTATTCACTATTCGCATCGAAATATTCTTGAAACAGAACATCCTCCTCGCGACTCATATCAAGCACTGCCTCCACTACTGACGGGGAATCGATCTGCTGCCGCGAAAAAAACTCACTGATACTTTTTGAAAATTCAGTGCATTTCTCATTGCCAGTGTTTTCTTTTTCAATATTTTCTTGTAGCCACTTTCATACAGACGGCCTGCATCTCTCTCCCGCCCAGCCATGTTCCTCACTATCAAACCTTTCACAGAGCACTTTCTGACTTGATGTTCAATTTTCCGCTGACGAAAAGCACGCACTAGCATTGCAACCCTTAAATTGCTTAGCAAACCCTACTAATATATTGCAACTCCACTGATCAGAATCTAGCAGAGATGATCTCACTGGACTGGATTGTAACACGGTTACCACACGTGTCCGGGACTTCGATGTCTCAGGGAGAAGATTTAGGAAATACTCAAGTGTCCGGAATTTTAGAAGCTAGTTGTTTAAGTACTGATAACCTGCAAGTTATGTGTTGATAATAAACAACCAACATTTTTGTTTTAACACCTCACTTTACAGCTATGAATCAGTTGTAGGTTAAGTTCGGAGGGCGCGAGGTAAGATGCGTTGTGACGTCATACGCAGCTCAGCGAAGGCAGGAAAATCTGTTGCGAGGTAGCATAGTCCCAGTAGATGGGTCGGCAAACACCGGGCCGTGCGGAACCGAGGCCAAATTATCCCAAAAGTGACTGGAACGACTGACATAAGAACACATTGCGGGTGCCACTCAACCAGAATCCCTACAGGTGGGAGTATCTTATTGCAGCAAAGCAAGCCCAGATGTTCACATGAACCAGTGCTGTGTTGAGTTACGAGCTGCAATAAACTTGCATGTGCCAGACATTCGCTATTTTATTGAAGGCCGGTCCGCAAAATAATGCCAGGCTGAAACCGGTCCGCAGTGCTAAAAAATTAACCGACACCTGGCCTGGCACAGAGTCGGTGGGCCGCTAAACCAGCCAAAATGGCACAGTACAAAGAACGAATACTTTATTGTTGAATAGGAGTTTTCTGCGAGCCTTGCACAAAAACACATGGAATAGAAGTATTCTATGCCATTCGGGTAATTGCTTCCAGCAAAGGTGGCGCAGCGGAACCATCAGCTGAACTCACGGGCGGGGGGGGGCCTTGGCCCCCTCGAATATTTGAAATTTCCGCAAAAAAGTTCTGTTTCCTAGTTTCGAATGAGAAAAACGAAATTTCACCACTTTTGGCCCCCCCCTAGAAAAATTTCGGAAAAATCCTCTGGTGCCCCTCCTGGAAAAAAACCTTCCGACGCCCATGGCTGAACGTGTTTAATGTGGAAAACGATTGAACGTAACTACGCGCACCTCCAGTCCTGCAATCTTATTCGAATTGCCAATGTTGCAGACAGAACCACAGCAAATACTTTGTTGCGAATCAAACAGCGGTCTGGCTCGACCAGTTTCGCGGAGAGGTCGACTTTTGGCACAAACTGGCCAAAGATTTTAGATGTCATAAATCCCCCACGACCGTGGGGCACTCCAGTGCCCCACTGCGCCCGCCTAGTTACGGGCCTGGCCACTACGCAGAAGCGTTCATAACAAGGTAAATAACACAGTAGTCCGGGGTAAAGCAATCTTAATGCAGAAGATTCCGTCTACACTGAGAGGCGCAGTGTTGCGACGTTGTGGCCACGTTGGTTCGCTGCACAGTTTGTTTTAATGACCAACACGCACATTACATTGCCTTCCTCCTCCTTCCTGGCTGCAGATTTGTACGTGATTACGTGATTTTCGCGTTGGAAAAGAGAAGTTCCTGCAATGGTCGATGGCAAAAAGACAGCACTTTTTTGCAAGGTGGGGTTTCCACAGCTTAAAAGCAATAAAGATCATCCCTGGCTATCACAGTAAAACAACCGAACAGCATAGACGGATCCAGGGGGGGGCTAAGGGAGCTGAAGCCCCCCTAAATTTTCAGATCGATGGTTGCCATCACGGAAACGTCCACTGGGGTAATTTTTTTGATAGCCTTTAAATAAACCATTTATTGCACAGGGATATGGATGAAAATATTAAATGCAAAGCTCATTTTGCTGAGTCCGGGTAGCCCGAATGTGTTTATTTAATTGAAAATGAAAGTTCTAATAAGGAAGTTTTTATACAAAAAATATGGCCCCATTGTTGCGTAAGCCGCACGTAAGTATTTAAACTCTTGTTGCATTTGGGCTTTTTGTGGACAAAATTTGAATAAGCAGCAGACTGGAAAAAAGTTGAATAACTAGCAGACCATACTAGTTTTCTTACAAGTTCTCATGAATGAGTGCAGCTCATTTTATTAGTTAAGCGAAGACATCAACATTATGCTACAAGAAACTTACAACGCAACAATGTACAGTGTAGGTTAGAGCGCTAAGTGACAGCGTAAATTCCAAAACAGAAAACCTAATCGTAAAACGTTGCCTACACTGCATATCAGGTAGGTTAAAAATGAAGTGCGGTAGATTAGCTGTAGAGCCAATACTGGGCCCGTCGACTGCCACCTCTTTGGAAGAACCACGAATAGTACTGGAGGAAAATCAACAATTCGCAGACAGTCGCAAGCAAACATCTGATCCTTCATCATTGCCGGATGCCGGTCCGTATGACTTTGGCGCTTTGTCAGCTTTAATTGGTATTCGCATGCTCTCAGTTGGTGATAAAAAAAAGCTACTGGAAGGTCTGCATCTTCCAGTAAATTTTAATTTTCCACTGAGTGTTGAAGGAAAACAGTCCCGCCGCTTTCAACAATCCTGGTTTGCCAAATATCAGTGGCTAACATATAGTCGTTCTAAAAATGGCGGTTATTGTGCCTATTGTCTCATTTTCCCACCCGCTAACACCGTGGGCTCTGGCGAAAACATTGCCTTGGGTGTCCTGGTAATCACGGCAATGACTCGTTTCAAAAAAGCGCTAGAGATTCTTCACCTACACGAGAAGTCGAACTACCATCAAACTGCCTGTATGAAAGTTTTGGACTTTAAAGACAGCGTAGCCGGTCGTCGAGAAAGCATCAACAAACAGCTTGACAAATCGTTGAAGTCACAGCTAGGTTGTTTTCTATCATGGCTACCGTAGAATTTTGTGGGCGTCAAGGTATTGCCCTACGCGGCCACCACAGTGATGAAGGAAGAGACATTCACTGGAAATCCCGGCAACTTCCAGTCGCTCTTGCAGTTTCGGTGCGATGCCGGCGACATTGGCCTAAAAGAACACATGTCTACTTGTGGTGGAAATGTCACCTACCGTTCTAAGACCATCCAAAACGAAATAGTTGAAGTACTCGGCTCCGTCGTCAAAACGGCGCTTATTGATAAAGTTAAAGAAGCAAAATTTTTCTCTGTCCTTTGTGACGAAGTCCAGGACGTTTCGTCTACAGAACAGGTGACTTTCATCGTACGATACGTGGAGAAAGAAGATGACATGTTCGTTATCAGAGAAAGTTTCATTGGTTTCAAAGAACAGCATCGTAACATGACAGGGAGTACCCTTGCAGCAACGATACTTGGAAAAATCGAGGAGCTGGGATTGGATTGCTGTATGATAAGGGGCCAGGGTTGGCAGTGGCTCAATGGCTGGCTCGATCAACGGGGCAAGCGCCATCATTTCCAGGCAATACCCTTCTGCCATCTTTATACACTGTGTGAGCCACATTCTGAATCTGTCTATTGCCCAATCTTGCACAACATCCGTTCTGATTCGGAACATGATGGGTGCTTTGAGCGAAGTCAGCAAATTCTTTGAGTATGGAAAACGACAGGATAAACTGTCAGAGGCGATTGATAACATGCGGACAGAGTTCAAACGGAAGCGTCTGAAGTCCCTCTGCCGTACTCGATGGGTGGAGCGACATACAGCCCTGGAAACCTTCGCCGAACTCTTTCCAGTCATCGTGAAAAGTCTCAGAGATATCGCGCTGAAGGAGGACACAGTGCAGTGGAAATGTAAAACCATTGCCGATGCCAATGGTCTACTGTCAGGTATAGAAAAAGGTTCGTTCCTGGTGGCTTTGGTGATTGGCTACAATATCCTAAACTATATCAAGGGCCTCACAGTAATGCTGCAGCAAAGCCCAATCGACATCACCCGAGCGATGGGGCTGGTGGAAGACACCAGGAAGAGTCTTCAAGACGTACGTCATCGTGTTAAAGGGTTCCACGGAGAATGGATGAAGCAGGCACGCGAAATGGCGGAAGAAGCTGGGACCAATATTCCAACGGTCCCGCGCATGTGTGGAATTCAAATGCACGGAGAAAACATCACAGCAGCTACACCTGATGAGTACTACGGCCAAACCATTACAATTCCCCTTCTGGACCACCTGTTGATGGAGTTGACCAGTAGGTTCGACCAACACGCCAAAAAGGCCACAATGGGCTTATGCCTTGTCCCATCAGTGATGAGGAAGACTCATGATTGGCGCCATCACGTTGACAGCCTGGTTGAGCTGGTCAAAGAAGATCTGCCCTCACTACTGTCAGTACCTTCGGAGCTCCATATGTGGTCAATCAAATTCACCAACTGGGACCAGTCGACGGTGCCAAGCAGTCCGCTACAAGCCCTGATCCAGCGTGATGAAGAGGTATTTCCTAGCATCTTCGCGCTCCTGAAAATTGTTGCTACACTACCAGTGACATGTGAGGCTGAACGAAGTTCCTCGGCCTTGCGCCGCCTGAAAACCTTTCTACGCACCACGACCCGAGAGAACCGTTTGAACGGACTAGCCTTGCTTCATATACACAGAAACGTCAACATAGATTTGGACTTCGCGGTGGACGAATTTGCAAGGCGTCACAACCGCCGCTTAATACTGCAGTGAATTTCCCAAATGGAGGTGTCCCTTGCTGCGCTGGGCCATTGTCAATCAAACAGTCATGGGCAGGTCTGCCACACCACCCTTATTTCTAATGTTTGTCCTTGTTTTTGTGCGCTGTTTCCTATGAAATAGTTTTGTCCATAATTTTGCCTTGTGTTTTGCTGTGGTCTTATGCATACGCCAGAGGTACCCAAATGGGGCATCGCGATGCCCTGGTTTGGTGCGTTGTTTTGAGATCGCAAGAGCTTCAGTTGCTTGATATTTAACGCCTTTCAAATTTCATTATGGTTTTCAAAATTTCCTTTGGGAGAACTTTCTCCGACCGT
>Ga0210059_1008415_pt1 | contig 16283 bp, 10 predicted proteins | sample Ectturendosymbi2_FD_188042 | JGI IMG/M metagenome (GOLD analysis project Ga0210059, IMG submission 188042) | Ecteinascidia turbinata endosymbiont from Florida, USA - Sample 2 (SPAdes) (version 2) | ecosystem: Host-associated > Tunicates > Ascidians > Unclassified | place: Key West, Florida...
GACAGACAGACAATTCTAGTTTATTTTGCATGGCCAACGAAAAGACCCGGAGGTCATCAAAGTCAGCTGACCATGGGTCAGTCATTATATGCTTACTCAGCTGTAACAGCAGCGATACGCAAAGGACCAGACGCAACTTTAGAAAATTAGCAATGGCAAAAGATAAAAATATTCATTGATAGTAAACTGATGCTTCAAGAAAAAGGCGACAAGGGGGGGGGGGCAATTGCCTCCCCCCCTCAATTCCGAAAGTTGCACCAAAAATTTTTAGGTCAATCAAGCTTTTGATATGTAAGCCAAAGAATTTTTTCAGTGTAAATCACCGAACATTCTTGCTGTTGCATAATTTAGTCGAACCTGATCAAAGCACTGTGGTTCATCAATTGTCCATGATTAATCAAACGTTGTGTACCAAGGGGGGAAATAGTAAAATTTTCCAGGTGAAGCCAAGGATTTTCGTAGGGTGGGCAAAAATGGTGAAATTTCATTTTTTCCGCTCGAAACTAAGTAAACAACCTTTTTTGGTATAAACATAATAGGAAAATATCAAATTTCAAAAGGAGGGGCCTAGTCCCGCTTCTACTCCTCCCCTTTCGACGCCTATGGTTGTGTATAGTGTAAATTTTGGAGAATTCATGTCATGGCTGACATTTACCTGAGGTTTTAAGCTCCGTGTGGAAGTTAGTGATAATGAAGTACGACATTGTATCTAACCGCTTGTAATCACTAACCAAAGTAAAACAAGGAGTAACACTTTTCCCAGCTGTTTCTGATGGACCAGCTTGTTGAATCTCATCTAGTAGTGATGCAAACTCATAATTTCAAACCCATTGCAAAAATTTATCTCCTCTCCGATAACTCCGGCGTGCTACAAATGCTGTGCATCGTACCCTTGTCTCCAACATAAGCCATAGCCTTAAATCTAAATCGTATATCTTTTGTACTGTTTCAAAACTAAATAGCTGTGATGTACATTTTATATGCCTTCAAGCTCAAACTTTGGTTGAGACGAAATCCAGTTTCAAAGTCTTTTTATTGGGCAAATAAGCCATACACCAGCGTTCTCAAACTCAGATTGCTTCGAGGGCGAAACGGGGATTTTAAAAAAAAGCAGGTTGGTATTATGACGCTGACGCAACAAAGGCGGTACCTGAGCTTTATTAGAAACAGCTTTTACATCTTTTTTTACGGCGAATAGTATTGTGAGTTATAGGGAATTTATCTCTGGAGCTCTTTCTACGTTTGTTTTAAATGAACTTGTTGACTCGCTGGCCTAGCACCTTTAAACACCGATGAATAACCTAAATGTTAATTATTTCAAAATTCCAAAAAACATCGCGGGCTGCACAAAATGCCCTTGCGGGCCGCGTGTTTGAGACCCCTGCCATAGACACTCTTTAGCAACAACATTATTTCTAGATATTTATTTGTCACGATTAAAACCGCCTTGTAACGGTTTAATCACAATCATGTGTTACAACTTTCATCTAGTGTTAATTGCCACCCTATCCTACTGGAAACGTGAAATCATTCCCCTGCAACGGGAAGACTCAACAGCAAAACCTAACGTAAATAGGAATATGGTTTTCCTTTTGGAAGTGCTGAGGACATTGACACTGCCATTACTTGCAGATAGCTTGCAATCTGTTTCATAGATAAAGCGCATGTAACTAAAATGAAACAATTGACTTTTTTCCCAGTCAATTGCATTTTGTTATTTAAACACTCATAGATTTAAAAAATACAACCGTTTACGCTAGAATGGCTAGAATCAGCAGTTCACAAACTTTTTTTAGCGTTACTCAAATCTGAGTTTGGTGAACACGCCTCAAACGACAACCCAAGCCTCAAACAGCTAATGAAAAAAGATTTGTATCGGTGATCTTTGGCAGTAGGCTAAGTTACTAAGATCGTTTTTGATATCAGTATTCCACTCTTTTCTCAAGTACCTATACGCTCGCCTCGGCACGGCCCATTTTTGACCCTTCGTCACCCTTGTTTGAGTTTCGACGGATACTGGGCTAGATCAACCAATCCACTGTCGTTTTAAGTTGCGGAAACCTGCTGAGCCGTTGTGAGAATAGATTGTGGCTTCCTTTTCACAAACACAACTCTTTTCACGCTTTGCATAGACTGCTTGGGTCAAACATATGCAAGTTTGTTTAGAGGACATTTGTAACTTTTGAAATGCATTTCATAGTTTTTAATGGCATAAAATCCACACATTTTTCAAACGCGTCGAGGTATTCTAACCTTGACGTTATCAGTTGTATATGTTAATCCGCCACTCAAGAATTGGATAAGATTCACGTCTTATATGCGCGCAAGCTTTGTACTCGGCTTCGTTTGAACCTGTGTTGGTGTACATCAGAAGCGTGTAAATATAAAAACGCAGTCATAATGGCAGCCACAATTAATGACCACAATGACAACTGCAATATTGGCTGCAAAAGGCATCTTACATAAAACATCGAGATTCTCACAAGCGCTATTGCATGAAAGTTTCATGAGCAGTTGGTGGCTTTCATTCAAAATAGAAACTTGGAACTTTATTAAAAACAAACTTTTGAAATTTTTCAATTCAACGAAAATGGACTATGCGTTTGCCGGCTTAAATCTGAACATATTATTTTAAATAAAGCGCGAGAAAAATGCACCTTTCATGGATGATGCTTCGAAAACAAGGGGCATTAAATAATCAAATGTTGAGACTTGGCTGTGGTTTGCCCCCCCCTGTCAAAATTCCTAGCTACGTGCCTCGTCCGAGACCGGTGCGGAGGCGGCTAAGCCGGACCCAGGCACTTCTTGGGAGGGACATGCCGGGGTGGATGCCGGTAGGGCCGGCTCTAGCAAGTGCGGGGTCCCATTCAGTGGTGTGTAGAACTTTTTGAGGAGGCGCATCAAGTCATAATGACAGAAATCGGTGATGTTAAAAAGGCGCGGTCCGAAATGATGACGCGAAAACTTCTCAAGCAGAGACTTCAATGGACAGCGCCATGGAACCTAATAAATCAAAGAATTACAACCCTCATCAATACCTTCTCTCTGGCCAGGTACCTCCCTGACTAGATGGGAGGTACGAGTTTAGTACCTGCAGAGAGTAGAGGTGTTGAGTGGTGTGCTACACTAGTGCACATCCAGAGCTGAGAAGTTTGCAATAGTAGTAAAAGATTTCATGTTTCCAGGCCAGAAATATTAGCCATGGGTGACCTACCACTTCAACATTTGGTGGTATTCTTTTGCAGTGAACATACAAAACCGTGTCCCATCAGTCCGGTTCTGTGGAAAACTTCTATTGTGATTGCAAGCCGTCCTATTTGGGCTAAATAGACCAGGTTAGTTCCTAACATTCCGACTCAAGACACCCCGCTTAGCAGCAGGATCTGTGTTCGTTCAAATTTTGCATTTTCTTGCTTGAATGCATCATCAAATGCACCATCCGACGAAGTTCCTTTTTTGTCAGAATCAACACTTACGAAAAGACTTACATCACTTCCTGTACATGACCTTCCACTTTGATTATCTGGCATAACATGACCAGTCTGGCTGCTTACGTTTTCGCCACCTTCAATGTGGTGTGGCATTGAAGGTACTATTTTCCCTCCTATCTACCTCTGTAGTTGCTCACCCCACCCCCTGTACGTGGGCATGCTTTTCCCCACTGTTTTTGATGTTGTTTTTATGCTTATTTCACCTGACGTTCATTTGACGCTTTTTATTACTTTTATTACTACTTGTAAAACATCTTCAATTAAAATTTGGTTTGTGTTACCAGCAGGGCTGGCTGAGAACTTGACCCAGGTGGTCTTTCGCCAACCCCCTGTGATTCAACATGTTAGAACACGATTATTAAGCTGCGAAACACGAAATTTCTTATTTTTTATATTTTTTCATCACTATATACTCAACTAGTGGTCTTTGATGTTATTGTACTTCCTCTTGCTGCATTCGTGTTATTTCGTGATTTGAGTCACAAAAATGCATGATTAAGCCATACCAAACCTCAGTGGTTGAAATACTTGTCCAACGTACCTTTGTTTCTGCTTCGGTCTGTGTTTGCTTTAGTTTTAACGTATTTTGCTACACTTTACATTTTGGGCCTGTCTCTTGGTATTTGACTCATCATATTTAGCTTAGCTACAGACAAAACATATTCTTTAATAAATAGCCCAAATGTGACTGCTAAAGCCAAAAACAAAACACCTGCCTATTGCTAATACTTTACACGTGGAAAATGGTTACAGTGAAAACCACTAACAGAACACCATTTAAAGGAGTACAAACCGCTCATTAGAGCAGAGTTTGAACATCCCGGAGAAGGTTAAAATTTATTTTCTCTACAAATAATAAAGAAATATGTAAAGTGATTGTAGGTGTCCCAGTAAATTTAAAAATACTTTATAATTTTTCAAAACAGGCAAGTACTGTAGTAACCTCAAAGTTACTCCACTTTCCACCTTTTCGGACTTTTCGCAACTTTCATTTTTTTAGGTAATATCTCAGAAAATACGAAGTCAATCTGTGAGATTGATGCCATAATCCTTGCTTCGGTAGTATTTCACGATGCAATTGCCACCACAAGAACATCATGAGGCTTACTTCACTTAAACCAAATTGTCACTTCTGTTACTTTGCAAATGGCTTAATTGTTAGTAGTTTCTGTTACTTGAACCGTTATGTTTTGCGCACCTGAAATAGTCATTCATAATTAAAACTAGGTATATTTCAAATGTCTTCGCCAATCTCGAGTTGTCTCATCAAATCGTTACGAGAGGGAAACTAAACAACGCTATAAGAAGACGGACTAAGCAGCACACATTTTCCATTACGAACTTTTGAAATATAAACAACTATTGAACCGTATTTTGCAGCAACTATTGAAACCTGCCAAATACGAAACGCTTTTATAAATGAAACAGAAAATAATTTCAAAACTAAACCCTCTCTGCCTTAAAACCCTAGAATACTAACGGGGGTCACGGTGGCCCTGGTCATATGAGGTCATCCACGTGAAACTACGTAAGCACGCGTCGGCGCGCTTTCAACTCTTCAGTAGCTTCATTTTTTGTGTGACTAGTAATAGGTGCGATTGCGGTCATCCACGCTCTTTTCGATTTTGCAAAGGAGCGAGTTCGTCACGAGTTCGGGTCACGCTGACCCGACGTAATGGTTAGTGTGAGGTGGCAAATGTAGGCTGAACCCACGTTATGGGTAGATGGGGGTTGAGTGCCAGGTGGCTGTGAAGAGCTGAAACTCACTCAGCGCATGCTTCTACGGTCTTGTTAGCAGTATTCGAAAGGAGAAGCTCTTCACGCCCATAATTTTTTTATGAGTAATTTAATTCAGGCATATATGACACCTTCGCTATATTTGGTCTACTTACTTTTCATCAAAAATCGTATGATATTAGAGAAAAGTAACTTTGTTAGTGCTCAAACTGATCAGTGAGACTTATATTTTCAGTGTAGTTTTTGTGATAAACTTCAGTTGAAGGAAAGTATATTTTTTTTATTTTTGAAAACCGGGTCATGCACGCCCGACGTTAGTGTGACAAAAACTGAAGATTAGTATTCCAGGGTTGAGGTGCTATTGAAAAACAATCTCTACGCATTACTGAAAACATGGACCATTCCTACTATAGAATTTAAAAAAAACAGGCAGTTCACTTGAATTTTCGTTGGCAACGAATCCGCGCTTACAAAACACTGTGGGCCTCGCCAGGGTTTTTCCTAAGGTTTAACCTTGCTGACTACAAGACATTTTAAGAGACCGCAACTGTTTTATCTGCACACCGAGCTGATTGTAAAGCAAGGTTTTGGTGTACTTTGGTGGTGGTAGTAAAGCGAGTTTATACTGTATTTTGGGAGACCGTTGGAAAAAAACTGAGAACCGTTTTGGTCTCTTGAAACACCTTAAAAAACACTTGAGTTCCGCGCCAGCACTATACTCTTCGCCCCTCCTGGTGACCCAAGCTGGTTACGGGCCTGGCCGGTACTATACACAAGCAGCTTCGATAGAAAGTGTAAGTTTGCGTTGGTTAGGAGTAGCGCGGAGCCCCCTTTGGCGCGGGGCCCGATGAGACGAAATCGGTCAAATCGGCTTAAAACCGGCCACGGGTGCCGGTGTCGGGATGAAAATGCAGAGTCTTGTGGAGTTGTCCGACCACTCCGCGTTCCACTTGTGATCCGCCCACTGCGCCGCACGTATGTTGTTGTTGTCAGATGAACTGATGAGTTGCTGAGCGGCGGGTACAAATGGGTGTCTCGATTTGAGGCGCCGTGCATCTGCACTCGGTGGACGGGTGAGCCTTGAGTGGAGCAGATGTCCAGGCTCCATGGCGGGAGGAGCAGATGTCCAGGCGTGCTAGAGGGTGTGTGGCTCCATTGCGACGAAACTCCCGCCATGTTCTTCTGTGATGCGACAATGTATACTTATGACGATTCGACTGCACTTGAGTCACACTCTTGTTGAATGTGAGGCTGGGCAGCTACAGGTCACCATACGATGTCGGCTTTTTGGCCAAAGAAAGATAGTAACTTTGCTTTCTGGCCATCCCAATTGCGACATTCAGCTACTTAATCTCGGAACCGTGTCTTTCACTCACACTAAGCGGAGCAGTCTGCAAATAAAAATAATATTTCTATTGCAGTATCCGGTTTTTGCGATTAATTGTACTATGTTTTTACGTATGAATGGTTTTCGTTTGAGATTCTGAAATCTTACGCGAAAAGGTGGTTATAGCGTCCAACCGATATACATTTAGTGGGAGTAATCTATATTCATTCTGCGAAGTAGTGTGCGGTTGCAAAGCTATGTAGAGTGAATAAAATAAACAAAAAATTTACAAAAGTTCACATAACAAGCAACTGCAACCAGTGGCGTAGCAGCCATTTGGACATTCTGGATTTATCCAGGGGCGGCAGAACCAGAGGGAGGGAGGTAAAGTTGGCCTAAAACAATACATTATAGAAATTATCCTGCACTTTCAAAAATATTAAGTACAATATTTTTCGCAGTTTCTTCAATCTTTGTTTCCTAAATTCAAATTGTTTTTCTTCGTAATTCTATTGAACGCGTCCCCTTAAAAAACAACTACTGCACTTCAGCCAGGTTTGTACACGCTTAATTCAGGTTGCTTGACCCGTAATAATAATTTGATTGTTACGTGTGGCTATCATTGTTACCTGTGATTAGATCTCAATCGCACACGTCACAAAGGAGCTCTACTGACGTGACTTGATGCTCTATGAAGTTGTTCGGTATTTGCGAGTTGAGTGCACGAAGTAGATTAAGCTTTTGTTTTCCAGTTGAAACAACATTCAATTACGTCAAATTTTACCTAAAAATGAAGTGAGCGAAAGAAAGTGAACGTTCTTTCAGAAAATTCAAGTACTGTCTGTGCACAAGGAACAAAAATCAGCACGCATTGATGTTATTTAATGGAAATCGATTTCGCCATACGGCATCTTCGAGAAGTTGTATTAGGGAAGAGGAATTTGAAAAGAACAAGGGCGCCATTTTGAAGTTCGTGAACATCTCTTCGGACGCCACTTCACCAAACGAGATGCACGAGGTCAGCAGTGCTAGCACCAGCAAATCATTATCGGAAGTTGGGGAAGAAACAACTCCTGGCCAAATTAGAAATAATGGAGAAGCAGATGTTGAGAGCAATACAAGTAAAGCATATATAACCGAAGTTGGAAACGATGCTATAACAATTTTACCGAATGATGTGTCATGTAGCTAGTTGGCTAGAACCAATAAACTATGGCATAAGAGTTGAGATAGTCAAAGCTGGACCAGAAAGATGTCGGAATAAAGAAGGACCTTTCCAGTCGATGCTTCGAGTTATAAAAGTAAGAGATAGTGAGAAAAAAGTTGTTAGTTGCATGTCAACGAAATGGTTTTACAAGACGCTGGAAAACGGTTAGAAGGTTCTGAGATCATGGTTGGTATATTAAAAAATAATCGATTCAGGATTATATAACTTCTGTTACAAGTTATTTCAATCGGAAAATGATTGTTTATTTGTTTTCAAACCTTTGAACACTTTCTGGCATTTAAATCCTCGTTTGTTTGATCACGAAATTTCCAAAGTTCGTAGAGATTGCTAAACAAATGGTATGAGCTCACACTGCGACTCCACAACCATCAAACAATTGGTAAAGGCAGTGCCGGATTAACAATAGTAGCAAATGTAGCAATTGCTACGGGCCCCGCGGTCTTCTGTAATAAATCGTATTTATTACATTATATATAAGATTTTTTCAGTCTAAGAAGTCAGGATTTTGCAAAATTTGCCATAAGTAGTAAGCGAAGGTTTCCAATTGAACGCTGTCTATGTCCAAAAATTATTGTTTGATTCTTTTCGTGCAGCTACGTAACAAAAGGCATAAGCTTGCGCTCAGCAGTGTTGCCATTTTAGGTGATTTGCTGCTACATCTAGCAGGATTTTCTCATTGTTAGCTGTAAAATTTTCAATCTAGCAGTAAGCTGATTTTCTAGAAGGATTTTACCAACTGTTCGGCAGGTTTAGAAGGTAACAGATTCTTGACCAAAAACCTGTTTCAACAGTTTTTTAATGAAAACTTTTACACCTTCATCAAAAAATACATTTCTCTTCTTCGTGACGTTTTTAATTGGGTAACACCAGGACAAAGCACAAACAGCTGCCTGCAATTATTTGGAATTTTTACTATGATGCAAAGTAGCTGCTTCAAGCAGATAATTGTATCATGATAATAAGTAATTAGATGGCTTGGTGAGGCCTTGCCTGTGTGCTTAGTGAGCTCGTTAGGTTAAAACACAACACTGGTAGAATACGTTTTATCCCACGGCACGATATTTCCAAGTGGTTCAGTTACGCTAGTAAGTAGTAAAGTCTGGTAAAAACTTCCTGGTAAACCAAAGCTGCCAAAAGTTTCGACATATATTGTTGCAATATTGAGAACTTAAAAGTTGGCTCAGTGCCGACTGCCTATCCTGCTGATTCAAGAAAAGCCTTTTGCCAAGTTTGCAATAATGCAATCATACCGAAATATTGTGAGCTTAAACGGCATAACTGGTGGCAGAAGCACTCAGATAAGACTAAAGAATTTTTTGCATGCTCCCTAATGTAACACAAAGGTTTGGGTTACAAAGACCAAACTTAGAAAGTTGTGGGGATGAAGCTATGCTTAACTTGTTTATCGCTGAGCATTGTTCTACTGTGTGAAAGCATCCAACCATTTGAAAGAGATCGTCAAGAAATGTGTGTCATACAAAAAAACGAAGTAAGCTGCAGTTACGTTGCTCAAAAAGTCAAAATGTTGACTGAAAGAAAATTGTGGCCGAAAAGTTTGTTGGCCAAGACCAGGATTTTCAGTCCATGCTTATTGAGAGAGAGTGCAAGACGAAAAATTAGGATATTTTATAACTTTATAGGTTTCTTTTTCAATCATGTTAAAAATAACAGATTTTTCAACAGAATTTCATTGCTTTTAGCAGATTTTAGCTGAAAATTTGTGACAAAACTTTTAACAGCATCCAGCATTTTTTGTGAGACCATTTATCAGATTTAGGTCACAACCATCTGGCAACACTGGCGGGCAGCACGATACACCCAGACTACTATGTCACGATGCGAACTGGAGAGGGCATGCAGAGAGAAAGCTAGAAACACGAATGCCTTGCCCACACACTTTATGATTTAGCACGTGTTGAGGTGTTTTTTAAACTTAGGACCGCGCGTTCTTGAAATGCTACAGGCCCCAAGCTGCCTGAATCCGGCACTGGGTAAAGGGATACAGGATATCATGGATAAAGTACGAAAGAAATGGAGAGCCATTAGTCGTATCATAATTGATGTTATCCTTTTCCTAAGCAAGCAAAATCTTTCTTTTGGTGGCCATCGTAAATCTTTGATTCATAAAACAAGGTACCTTTCTTGAAACTGTGAACCTAATTAACGAATATAATCCTGTCATGAACGAACATCCTTCTGATATTCAAGTATCAAAAAAACGTATATCAACATACCTTTCTCTGACGACTATACAATACCAGTTAATTTAATGTCTTGGAAGAAAGTGAAAAATCCTATTCTTGTAGAAATAAAGGAAGCAACATACTTTTCAATCTTACTCGACAGTACTCCCGATGTGTCTCATACCGATCAGATGGCTTTTTTGTAAGATGCGTAAAAGTTGAGGAAAGCGAAGCACAAATAAAGGAGTCTGCTTTTCTTCCCACTGCGCGTGAAAACGGCAGAATAAATTACTAATTCTATTCTCAATGAGCTTCATGCAAATGACTGGACGTGATGACATGCAGAGGTCAAGCTTATGACAATGCTTCAGTAACATCAGTAATCCATTCTGGAGCACAACGCAGAATAAAGGAGATAAATTCAAAAGCAATATATGTTCTTTGTAGGAATCAGTTGCTCAGTTTTGCGGGCGTTCATGCAGTGGGATCTTCCGAACTCTCTGATATCTTTTCACTCCTATTTCACGAAATGTGATATTATTCATTCGTCAAGCCTCTATTGCATGCCGCGCTTTGCAGAAAGTTAGTAAACCTGTTGAAATTCACTTATTGCAATGGCATTCTTCTGTCATCAGCATACATAACAGACATTTGGATTTTTCCACTGCGAGCAACGTTCATAAAAATATTTTAGCAGTAATGCTGTGCTGACCAGCATAGGAATAGGGTGGGGGCAGCAGAATCGGCAAAACCCATGGGCGGCAAGCTACGCTGCTACGCCACTGACTGCAACACATTAAGCATGCCGGCTGAAGTGGGAACATGCATATCTGTGAGTACCGGCAAATCTTGCGCAATGTCCCTTAAAAGAAAGCGTTTTACATCGAATGCTGCAAAATGATGTTGCACCAAATATTGTCCAAAAACTGGCAAGTAATCAGCGGCCTGCAGTCAGATTGTTTATATTCGTCCGTATTCTTTGTACATTACAATCGCATTTTATTTTGTGACTGATTGCCCGGACGTTACAGTCTTTTGTGTTTGTTTGAGGGCGTGTCCATGCCACAATACTTTCGTAATAGAACGTTATCTTTATATGTTTGAACACACTGAAGTTGCTGATGAATTCATCACTTCAGATAACCCAGATTTAACGCGATTTTTCATAATTAAACCTGGACACCCAGGTCGACAAAAAATATATATGGGTTGAAAAACCCTCAGTGGGAGCCCTGGTCACTTGCTGAAAACACCTGCAACCGTAACATGCAGTTGTAGTGGCTACGCGATGGCTACCACTACATGCGAACAGAAGGCGGCCAAAACTAAGGAGAAAAGAAAACATCACATAAAGCAAAACATAAAAGCGACTTCCATGCATATGGAAGTGAGAGCTCTCTTTGGCCGAAACAGCTGGCGAGATGACATCACCAATAACTTGCGCAATCGATCAATCAAGGTTCACTTCCCCTCAGAGGCGGTCCGATCAGACAACCGGGCAGTTCCGCTTCACAGTGAATGTTTGAGGATTTGTTGCAGTGTCACTGTTACGCAATAAAGATAAAGACCAACAACAAACGATCGAACGATCTGCCAGCAAGTTTCGCAACCTGCCTCTGCAGGCAAGGGATCGGACATGAGCGAAATGCAATCTCGCCATTGCACGTTTGATTTTCGAATTTTGAATTTTCGTGCTCGTAAGACTCATCAGATGCATCAGCATCAGCCGACGAACTTCCTTCTTTGTCAGACTCAACACTTTCGAAATGATTTACCTCACTTCTTGTACATAAGCTGCCTCTTTAACTATCTGGCATAATGTCAACAGTCTAGCTGCTTACGTTGTCGCAATGTCACTGTGGTGTGACTCTTCTAATGTTTTTTCTTCATATTCTGAGGTAGCACTGTTAAAATACTTCTCCAACGCACAATCCTCTTTCTCAGTTTCAGCCTTTCTTGCCTTGGTTTTGAATAGACTGCCACCCTCTTTTGACTGCCAATCAAAGTTTTTGGCTTAAGTCGCTTGGCGTTTGACTCATGGTATTTAGCTGTTTACAGGAAAATAACATATTCTTAAATAGATGACCCAAAATCGACTGTTAAACTAAAAAAACTCCAATACTCTGTACCTGCCTATAAGTATATACTTTACAAGTGTAATATGGTTACAGTGAAACCCGCTTACTAGAGCACCAGTTAAAAGAGCGCAAACCGTTAATTGAGCAATTTTGAATATCCTTGAAAAGGTTAAAAAATTATGTTCTATTTTAACACGAAAGAAGTTTACTGCAAAGAGATTGCAGATTTTGCCGTACCTTTAAATCTGTTTTGTAATTTTTCAAAACAGACAAGTACTGTAGTCTCCTCTAAAACTTCCACGAAAGCCATCCCACCTTTGCATTTTTTCAGATTTTTGCAACATTCAATTTTTAGGCTCTATCTCAGAACGCTTACGACGATCTGTGTGAGGTTGATGCCATGATCCTTTTATCGGTAGTTTTTCATCATCATGATGCAACTTTCAACGCAAGAACTAAGAACATCATGAGGCTTACTTCACGTGAACCAAACAGTCACTTCTGTTACTTTGTAAATGGTTTAGGCCTAACTGCTAGTATTCATTAAATACATTTTCGGCTACTTTTTAAGGAACCGTTATTTTTGTACACATGTATAGTAGTCATGCAGTTGGCATAATCAAAACTATGTTTTTAAAAAGTTTTTGCTACTAGGTGCTATTAAAAAAACAGGCCACACATTACAGAAAAACAATGAACATTGTAAAAATAACATTACAAAAACTAATCGTGATGGGGGCGTTAACAACCGCGTAGTTCTCTTTGATTTTCGTTGACAACGGATCCCACGCACTGTGAACCCGCGGACCGGCACTACACAAGCAGCAAGTTTGCGTAGGTTAGTAGGGGTAGCGCGGGACCCTATTAGAAGCAACCGGTCGAATCGGGTTAAAACCAGCGCTGCATATATGACGAAAACCATGCATTTGTAACATTTACTGCTTTGGCAACGCATTTCTTATGAAGCACAACGCATCGATTGTAGAGTCGTAGCAAAGAGTCCACATGCACTGAATGACCTTTCTGCTTCCACAAAACTGGGCTGGTTAGTGAGCATCATAGAGAATTTGAAGATTTGCAGGGCGTTAAAAAGTGTAAAACTCATTAGTAACGTTACTTTTTTATCTGGTTAACTGACAGAAATATATCCGGATATCGGATAGTGAAAAAACTCTCGGTTATCCGGTTAACCGTTATCCGGATAATACACCCTGCTCTCTGGCGTTTCTGGTTCCAAAATTATGGCAAAAAAATCCAAATTTTGCAGAAATTCCCTAGGGAATTAGCGGGTAGTTCCCCAATTAAATTTTGTCTTTTTGGCCATAATTTTGGAACGAGATACGCTAGAAAGTCAATCAAACCCTCGAAAGCAGTGGTTCCCAAACTTTTTCGAGTCGTTACCCAAATCGAGGTAGCGATTAGGTCTTATTACCCACAATATTGCGCAGTGATCACTCACAATATAGAACAAAGTTGTGGTTTTGGTTCCGCATTCCCCCCCGAAGAATCGGATATTACCCCTGGGGGGTAATTTACCCCCAGTTTGGGAACCACTGCTCTAAAGACCCGCATTACAGCCTAATTTCCACTAAAAACTCGAGTCAAAAAGTGGTTCTTGGGGTTGGTATCCAGTGCTTGATGACGCCATCCAAATGTAAACAAATATGCATAAACATACTCCTATCGCGTCTTCATCAACATAACTCAGGATAACCAAAACTTATAAAATGTTTTTTTATTCGAAACTACAAGGTTTTTCGCATCTTCAGAGGGTCTGAACAGCTCTCTAGCTCAATCGGCTGGCGAGTTATGGCCTTTAGCCAAATATACCCAGGGTTGCCTTTCGTGGGACTTGAAATTTACCCAATTTTTATTTTTTGAGCCATAATTTTGGCACCAGACATGCTAGCAAGCCAATCAAACACTCTAAAAACGCAGATGATGGCCCAGCATAGGCGTAGCCAGGGGGGGGGGCAATAAGAACGTGTTGTCATTTTGTGCTTTGAGAGGCGTTTTTCCCAACAAAATAGTGTTATTCGCCTAAAATCAAACATTTCCCCCAAAAAAATGTTTGACCCTCCCCAGCTTTTTGGGCTGGCTACGCCACTGTAGCCTAGATTCCAAAAAAGCTTGAGCCAAGAAAATGGCTCTTGGGTTGGCGCCCAAGGCCAGGTAAAATTGGCCAAAAAAGCAAAAACATGCCCCACATTATGACGTCACCCACAGAAAACCCCAAACCCAAAACGAAACAAATTTTTAAAAATCTAAGCCAGAAGACTTCCCGAATCCGTAGATTTGAACAGCTCTCTAGCTCCATCGCCTGGCGAGTTATGGTGTTGCAAAGCTCTGCAAAAATGTGCATTAAAGGAAAACCGTGCTTTAACTACCTTCTTGTTAGAAGTTGGAACACTTCAAGTGTACTTTGCCCGCTCCTGGCAATCTCCCCCTAACTTGATATACACAAAGCTTATGCAGATTTCGAAAATGCTGCTCGAAAGACCACCTAAAAATGAGCTACTGGAAGGCTCACCTTGAAAGGGTCATTTTTTGTATGTCTGCATCACATCTCAAGTACACCTGCCTTATACAGGCAAAATAGACCTAAGTAGGTTTTAAGGAAATTCGGGCAAAATCCTTCGCACCCCCAAAAATTTGCCTGCCCCTACACTTGTTTGAGTATGCTCAATTATCATTCCAAAACCAGAGAATGAAATTAGTCATTACGCATATATAAAAATGAATGCAATATATAAAAATAAATGAAAACCACGTTTTGCCTTAAGTACGAAGCTTTGGTCGTTTATGACACTTTACCTGGCCATTGCGCTGAGTATCTACTAACCATTACATGTGCCATAATCGTCTAACTAACAAAAAACTAATGTTGCCACCATTGCTTTAAGGACAAGTACGAACGTGTTGATAACTTGCAACCTCAGTGATGTATTTCTATTGAATTATGTGCGCCCTGAGATCTGCTGAAAAAATCCTTAATGGAGCTTCTGTTTCGACGTGCCGCACAGGCAGCTGTTCACGGTATGTGCTCAGTTCTTAATTCGCTTTGTTATTCTGTTCACACACAACCCATGGTTTGAATATAATTTTTTTATAGTTGTCAATTATTTGGTTGCTATTGGTCGAGCGCCAAAATTTTACATTTTCAATCTTTAAATTTGTGCAAAGTCCTCCCGTTGTATTTCAAAAAGATTTGGAAAGCGATGATCCACAATGCTTGTTTGCAAGATATTTCTTTCTTGCGAACAGGTTTAAATGTGACTTTAACCAAAGTCTTCAGTCTCTCCAATTTAAAGATTGAAGAGCTGTTAAGCCAAGACTGAAAAATGTAAAGCACAAAGTGAAGCGCGTTTTGCCAAAACTTTGTAAAAATTTTATATGAAAGTCCTAAAACAAGAATCGGTGAAGTCTGGTTCACCGTGACTACACCGATCAAGTTTCATGTGTGTGCTAAAATGTAAGCTATTTCTTTTTCTTGTGTCCAACAATAATAGCAGAAATTACAGAAAACCATTCCGAATTTTCTGGGTGGGCGCATGATAATTTCAGTGAATCTGTTTCAATTCCATCTTGATAGACAATAAAATTACCTATGATATTATTATGAAAAGGCACATCCGCCCCATTGCTTCCCTTTCAAAAGGTCAGGTATCTAGGCATGTGATTTGTCGATTTTTCCCATGAAAGCACTGTTGGGTGCATAGAGTGAGGGCATTGGAGCATAAAGTGAGAGTGTTGGAGATGGAGCAAAGATGCAGACTGTACTGTAGCATACTTGTCGAATGGTTCATACTGGTAACTTCATTTCGGCTGCTGAAAAAGAGCAACCGTCATAGAATATTCCCGCACCGCGGTAAAATTATCATGCATTGACCGGTCCACGGCTAGAAAAAGGTTGGGGACCACTGCCTTAGGGTATATCTTTCAAACATTTGTTTTTAGATAAAACGTTTTTGGGACACCAACAATGTTCTCAGTTATGTGCAACCTGTGAAAAACAGGGCCCATCTTCTTGGACCCGCTTCAAACTTTTTGTGAGTTATCATATAAAGCGATTTTAAACCATTGCGATTCCATGAAAGATTGCATAGTTCGACCAACAAAATTGCCATTTTTTAGCCAACAAAAGATAACCACGTTTATGTGATACCCAACGATTGTCACAAAGAACCAGGGGTTTTTAACAAGTGATGACGTTTTGGCGCCCCCCTATTTGACTGCCCC
>Ga0210059_1008416_pt1 | contig 16282 bp, 7 predicted proteins | sample Ectturendosymbi2_FD_188042 | JGI IMG/M metagenome (GOLD analysis project Ga0210059, IMG submission 188042) | Ecteinascidia turbinata endosymbiont from Florida, USA - Sample 2 (SPAdes) (version 2) | ecosystem: Host-associated > Tunicates > Ascidians > Unclassified | place: Key West, Florida...
CAATCGTAAATTAAACATTTACTGCTTAAAAGGCTATCCATTTCCTTGAAGTTTCACAAAATTAGAGGGGCGTTGCTCTCCACAATTTTACATTTCGAAATCTGCAAACCATTGCCTGCAATACACACTATGCAGTTGTTTTAACTCTTCGCCATTAAGTCAAAAGACAATTATAAATACGTGCCTATCAGCACGTTTAAGCAATGTTACGAGCCAACAAAATTCTCAAACCGATCCAAAAAATCAATCCAACTGCCTCAGTGTGTCCTCTCTACCAGAAACATAGTTTTCAGCAATTTTGTCCAAATTAAGTCTGCAAACTCATTCCTTGTGAACATCCAAAATCATCGAATCGTATAATCGTCGTTAAATCATGGTTGTATGAAGATCGATACCAACCCCTCACTTCTAGTTCCCTCGTGGAAACGTGTGTAGCTTGTTACTGTAGTAATTATTTTGCATAGAAAAACAGCTACCATGCTAAGATTTTGAACTATACTAAAGGTTATACTGGCAAACAAAAATATTTAGCGTGCGTATTTTCATCTTCCCGGGCCCGGATCAGGCCCGCATCCAGGTTTCAATATTTCGTGGGGCACAATACATTTTTAGAGGAGCAATATTTTTGCTTTTATTATATGTTTAAAACAAAATTTTCTGGCGCAACAAAATTTGGGGGGGAATAAAACAAATTACGGGGGGCAATGCTCCCAAATGTCCCCCGTGATTACGGACCTGGCCCGGATGTGATGTACATCTTATCCCCTCTCGTATGCCCTGGTTGTACGCAAATAAATTTTTACGCGTTTTGGTGCTCAAAAAGACCTCTCTGATGTGGCATTCGCGGCAGGTAAAAACAAACGGAGAACAAAACTTTCTAGACACCGGAAACTCCAACAATACTCTCACTCTCAGAAACTGACTGTTTTGACAAAATTTTTATGGCATCGTGAATAGGGAAATTAGTAGCCAACTCGTTGCAAGCATCTACAGTGTGGTCTCAGAATTGGGAGCATTAGTCTACTTCGAGTTCAAGCTTCGAAAGATCGTCTTTTGTAGATTTTCAACTCTGTTTCTAATTCCGTATTCAATATTCATGCATGAACGATGGATATAATTGCAGGTGAATTGGTGGAGTACAGCAAAGAGCAGTTAGTTTGGGCTTTCCAATTTCTATCAGTGACTGTGCGGACACGTTTCATAAAACTAAAACGCGTTGTTGAGTCAGAAAACAGGTTAGATCATGGTAGGATCAAGCCAGAATTTTGACAAGGGGGGCAAACAAAAACCAACTCTCCACATTTAACCCTGGTCAGGTAACCACTGCCCAATTTGGGCAAACGGTTCTTCTACTTAAATTAAAAATTATTTAACGTTCACGTAGAAAGCTGGTTCTTTCAGTAGCTGCATTTGCTTAGACGCTCTTTCGTTCTTTATCGAAATCTGCACAAGTTTTTAGTTTTCGATGGGGAACAAAAATTTGCCCAAATTGACCCATGGTTACCTGAGGTGTAACAAAATTCCTACACAAAGATCCCTCCTAAGGTAACCTTGACCAATTTGGCAAAAGGAGTTGGTGCATGTAGGTTCACCAGTAAGCCACGCCTGCAGCCTTTGACCGAAGCCAGCACGGGAGTAGGTCACACGAGTTTATGCCCTGACGACGCAAATCAATTTGGGGGGAATGGCTCCTTCATTGAGAAACAGGCAGGATAATGTGTGACCCCTTCTCAGCCAGAGGAAAGAAATTGGATCCAGAAAGGGCATGCCATGTACCTTGTTGTGTGTGCACTTGTGGTGAAAGGTCAAAGCATTTTATCGAGGTTGATGAACCTTGTGCTTCTCTGTTCCGAATTCAAGTTTCTAGAACTTTGGCTTAACCAAAAAGGGCTTGCTCTTGTTGTGCGTGCACTTCTGGTAAAAGGCTAAAGCATTTTATTGAGGACATGAACTTTGAGATCAGACAACGCTGTGGAACCTGTCAACCATCAAAACAGAACAAAACGAGGTTCACGTGCCAACTACCAATGATGGGGAGCACTTGTCTGCATTGATCACTTTCAAGTTTTCTGCAACGATTACTCACACCCCTGGAATACTAACCTCGGGTGATTTCCAACCAGGCAGGAGTAGTGGCCACGTAGTCCCCAGGTGAAAATCACCTGACGTTATGGTTAGTGTGAGTCCGGGGTGAAAATCACCCGAAATTATGTTTAGTGTGAGTTGGGGTGAAAATCACCCTACACGTTATGGTTAGAGTGAGATTTTTGTCTCGCTGTTAATGCCTTGGCATTGCAAAAATTGACAAAACTCCACTCATTTATAGTTTTCATATTTCAATTTGGTGGGCTTAGCCAACAAATCCTCCTGTGGCGACGGGACTGGCCGTATGTGAGACAAGAAAGTCAATAGCAGTGCCGCGATCAATCTGATTGCGCAACAATTGTCGTAAAGTATTTACCCATTTTAGGCAATTTCACCTTATGTGCTTGATTTTCGTAAAAAATCTTCCCATTTTAGGCAATGTTGGTTAATGTGGTTGAAAATTGCAATGAAAATAGAAAAATTTCATGTCTCAACCTATATTACTTTTATTGCAGATAGAACCGCAGACTTGAAATGAGGTTCTGTTTAAACCTTAAACCCACCACCAATGACGTCTACGGGCAAAATTTTTGGATTTTTCTTTACTTTTTCGTTCATTTGCTAAGAGCACTTCCCACATTTTTGTTTGGAAAATTGCTTTTGTTCTTCATCATATGAAATGTTTTCTAAAATCAACACGTTGTTTTGTCTGATCGGATGAGCTTGAGAAGACTTGCTAACTTGTAAAACAACCTGCGCGCGTGTCTAAACCTGTCAGTTAGTCCAGTATAAGCGAATAAACAAAATCTGCCCATTTGGGCAAGGACAACAAAAGTGTTTGTGTTTAGAGGTTACCTGAGCAGGGTTAAATATATAATGCCCCTTGTTTTTAAAAATTACACCCTCCATAAAATGTGCCTTATTCTGGCACCTATTTTTCTGAATAATTCTGTTCCGATTTAAGCCGGCCAATAGAAAGTCTGTTTTCATTAAATCAACAAGTTTTAAAAATTTGTTTTTAGTAAATTTCCAAATTTCTACTTTGAATGAAAGCCACCATTTTTTCGTAAAACTTTATTGCAAAAGCCTTTGTGAAAACCTCGAAGCTGTAAGTGCAAGATCTGCAGTATGCTTTTTTCAACCAACATTGCAGTTGAGCAAGGAGTTATCGTGGCCATCATTGGGATTGCGCTTTTTATATGTACGCTCTTCCGATGTACAACCCACGTTCAATCGATACCCAAAAGTGAATTAGCTCTAAGACAGGGGTGGCCAACAAGTCGATCGCCAGTGTCAGCTTGTCGATCGCGCCTTATTTTGCACTGAATTCACAAGATACCTAAAAAGAACACTTTTCAATCAATGTTCGACAAAGTAGGCGACATAAAAATTATCCATCAGTTGGTTGGTCACGTATATTCTTTGGTGCCTCTTGCGATGCCTGACCACAGGCTAGCACGGCAGATGCCGCGAAGGTGTTGCTATATGTTTTCCTATTATTGCGTGACCATCATGATTTATGCGTAACAGACTCTTCGCCTTCTATGCATCACTTACTAAGGCCATGGTACACTGTATTTGCACATGCGATACCCAACTTTGACATTTTGTACCTGTGACTTTATCACCGACCGGTCGATCGCGAGTTAGCAAGAAATTTTCCAGTCGATCCCAGTCGAAGACAAGTTGGCCACCCCTGCTCTAAGACATCGGCTCCCGAAGTAGGTCTACAAAACTTGCACGCATGTAGACAAAGACGTGGATCTTGTCTAATTCTTGAGAGACTGGTTGACGCATAGAACTGATAACTTAAACGCTAGAGTCTCTCAACGGGTTTTAAAAATGTTTGGATTTTATATCATCATTGAACGCAATGAAATGCGACTGCCGTAGCATTTTAGTACGCTACTTGCACTAAGCCTGCTTTCCATTAACGATTAGGTATTCATCTATCTAGCTTTTGAGAGTTAACAATAGAATTCACAAGTATCATAAACACAATCTTTGTAATGGGGAAACTTACACCTGGTTCTAAACAAACCTGCATATATGTTTGGCCCACTCAGTCTACGGCTACGCATAGTGTGAAAACGGCTGTGTATTTGCGAAAACGAACCCACAATCGACTATTACGACGGCTCTGCAAGAAGTTAAGCAATACGCCTACTTGTCGCCGAAGCTTTACGTTAGTTGATCCAGCCCAGTGGATTCCAAAGTCAGGGCCGGATTAACGGAGGGAGGCAACGGGGTCAATTGCCCCGGCCCCCGCTGCAAAAGGGTCCCCGTGACGGAATTTGTTTGTTCCAAATAGAATACTCGTTTAAAAAATGTTTGTGAATTAGAAGCGATACAAGAATACAAGTCTACCATTACATTTATACGTTGTGTTAAGTACCAGAGCTCCCCAACAGCAACTGATTTCTCTACAAATTGACTGTCTGTCGGTTTTAGCAATCGCTACTGAATAGCCTGCAAGTATTTTTGGTTTTGTTCAATGCAAATATGTTTTATTTCGCTGGTAACTTTTTCCTAATAATCGTTATTTTGGCATGGGTATGACTCTCTGCTCGTGCATCACGCTTATTGCACAAATGTCACGAAAATTTTAATATTTGCGTGCTAAAGCTTGTGGCTGCTGACTGCTGTTTAGTATCAATCAATGTTGCCACTGGGTCAGTCGCGTTACCATCAGATTGTTGCCTTTTTCAACATCAGATAACATCGAATCTTTACGTTACAGTTTTATATAAGCTAAATGTTTTTATTAACAAACCTATAACAAAGCGTAATTACCCAGGTTGAATCCGAAACGGAGCGAAATATCGCCATTAAATGGAGAAGTCGTTCATGATTTACGTAAAATGTTAGTCTCAACGCAGCGAAGACAGCTTTCTTAGTTTGAAACGATAACTAAGCAACACACATTAGGGTGACAGATTGATGAAAGGAACTTAAAAATCATGAATCTAGCTTATTTTCGTCCTGACATGAGAGGAAATGTGGAAAACAGAAACAACAACCCAGTCAACATCAGATTTGTCGCCAAAACATCAGACATCGGAAATTTGTCTGAGAACATCACATCTAATGTCTGTTACAATATCTGAAGTGGCAACACTGGAATCAATGATCCCCAATTTCTGGTGAAGTCTCGAGGTAGCCGCAGCCGAACTGCATCTTTGTTTCGTCATAAACGATAACGTATGGTGGATACGCACGTTTCTTCCTGTGGTTACTAATTAACATTGTCGTGTTACATTATAAACACATGAAGTTTTTCAAGCCATTTACACCACATGTTATCGCGTGGTCCTCAGAAAAGGTTTCAGTCAGTCCGGTAGTAGAACGAAAGAGCAGCAAACGAGATTGCAGTGTTTAGCTTGAGCGATGCCGAAATCTGTAATCCCATCAGGAGCAGTAGCGTATCTAGAATGTGGCAGGCATGGCTCTTGCCATGGGAGCCACTTTCACTGGGCGCAAAATTTGCTTGGTAAATATCAAATATTTTGCTTGCAGTTTCTTCAACCATTATTTCGCGCCCCATGTAACCATTAACTGCGCAGCTGCACTGCATCGATACAGCGCTAATGCAATAATTCGGGCGTGTTGCGCCAGCACCCAGCATTGTGACAAAACTGTGGTATTGTGTCACAACACAACGATCAGTCACTGCGACAGAACAAGAATGTTCGCTTGCAATATCTACAATACCCCGTGGGTCCGTCCTCATGCTATAAGATAGGATCAGTCAATCCGTGGTGCTGCGTTTCAGGCAAACAATCTTTGTAAATTTTCTTTTTTGTTCTTTTCCACAAACGAATTCCACCATTTTAATAACGTACGGTTAGATAAGTCATTCCCAAATTGCATGCGGTTTCTTCTGTTCTTTTTATTGTGAAAGCAACGCATGACGATGCTTCCATCCTATCTTGTCTTCAGAAACGAACTCGAATATAGGAAGAGTTCCTACAGCACGAAATCGAGAGCAGTTGTTCCGCAAAGACATGTGGTTTCACATACATGTGTGGGATGGTGTGAAGCAAAATGAGCTTACAAAAATGACGGCTTCGTGGAACCATCACCAAGCGCTTTGGAATAAAAGATACCTTGAGGTTATTGAATATCATCTCTTATGATGAATTCCACCCGAAGTCCACGTATGGTTCTAGTTAAAGTTATCTTTTTGGAGATATTAACTGAGAATGTTGAAATCTGCATTTGTTAACTCATGAATAACCCATTCACTAAAAAGACCTCCACTGTGCTGGCTGTCAACTGTCCAGTCTATAGCATACTGTGAAAAGATTGAGAAAAATGGTACTACAGCCTGAGCATTGTTTGTGAAACCAATGGAATTTATTACACAATAGAGAATTTTTCAATTCTGAACGAGTTAGAATCTCTCTGTTACGTACTAAGTCCAAATGAACTAGCGACAGGAACATTGGTGCGCACATGAGCTGAGCAACTGAATCTGGTAGCCTACATGTGTAAAGATTAACCAAAAACAGAAAATTTACAAGTATGCATGACTCTGAAGCATAAGCCAAAGTGCAACATCTCAATTTTATGTGATATATCCGCAAACCTATTTCGTAACAATGTTATGTGACGCCTGACATGGAGCCTCTCGCCAATGTACGAACAAAACAATGTCTGGTGTACTTCGTGTTTTGTACTGCAACGAACTAGCCTATTAATCTAGTTTATAACATTTTGTAAATTTATATAAGTTCACGTTTATTATAGGTCACGATACAGTAAATTTTCCCCTTTGGAAGGTGAAATTTACCCCTGGGGGTAAATTTACCCCAGGTTAAGAACCACTGGTCTAGTGTATAAGCAGATGTACCATACATAAAACTTAAGTTTTGTAAAAATGAAGTTAATAAATACCTGCTTTAGAACATTCATACTTTTCTCTAAGGATTTCTTTTTTATGTCCCTTTGTAAAGAGGGTTAGACAAATTTCTCATTTCTTGTGATGTTGTACCTTTGCGAACATTTCCATCAGAAAATAAGACAACATGCAATTTTTATAGCAGTGACCACACTACATCTTTTAATTTATAGGACATTTTCCTCTTAGTTTACAAAGTGTTCTTGTATTATTGCTGTTGTGCTCCAAAGACTTTATAAACAAGACCACATTTATTATTCTTAACAGCACAAATTTACATTCAAACCATGTGTGGTGGCCTGAAGATGGCGCCGCATGTAAAGAAATGGTCACCGGTAGATGGTGTGCATAAGTCACAAGCCACTGTGATAGCCACCACAAGCGAATTGTCGTAATTCACTTATCCCTATATAATGATAGTGCAACCGAGTAATAGTATAGTGAACTCAGTGAGGGTTCTTTATTGTTGCTGGTTGCTTTCCCGTTAGTTTAATGCCCCAAAATACCATCTTTCTCTTGTGCTTGCCTTAGTAGTTCAAGACGATGCAGATACCTATAACAAATGGCGCCCGTAAGGGACCTGAGAGAAAGGCCATAGACCCTCGCAGTAACATCATCCTTTGAAAATCGTCTTGAACCAAAGATTAGGGGTCGAACTTGTAAAAATGATAAAGTTAAAAGTATGGATGATAAAAGTGATGGATTTTCAAGTTGATGGAGAGGGAAGTGATGTGACTGCCTGAAAATGGCACCACATGTACATAAATCGTCACCGGTAGATGGTGCCCTTAAGTCACAAGTCACTGTGATAGTCACAACGAGCGAATTGTGGTAATTCACTTATCCCCATATAATGATAGTGCAACCTAGTAATAGTAAAGTAAACTCATTGAGGGATCTCTATTGTTGCCGGTTGCTTTCCCATTGGTTTAATGCCCCGAATCACCACCTTTCTCTTGTGCTTGCCTTTGCCATCTTTCTCTTGTGCTTGCCTCAGTAGTTCAACGCGATGCAGCTGCCTGTAACACATGATCCTTCCCTGTGTGAAACGATGCTTACGCCCTTTGTGCGTTGTTCTTTGATTTGTTTCGACCCATTTCACCAATTCAGTGATCTAGCAATGCCACTAACTCACGTAACAGCGTTCAGCATTTAATTTTAAAAGTGCTCCCTAAAGTTTTCTTACCAAATACCAACTGTATGAAGTTGTAAGCCACAGTAGTGACGTACGCAAGTGAATACGTTGCAATTTATTTCACAGGGAAACTGCTTTTGTGTATTTAACACATCTTCAGTCCTGCAAGTAATGAGAAAACTTGCTAGCGAAATTTCGACGCTGATCAAGAGTTGAAAAAAAGGACACACGAACTGCTGGTAGGAATACGAAGCAAGAGCGGAAACTGTAGCATTTTTATACTGCCGACCGTATCAGAGCCTTCAAAAACGCAAATGCTAACCAACCTCACGCCACAAAACTCTTGTTCAGTGTCAACTTTTCTCTAGTATGTTTTCTTACTACTTGCAGGACTGAAGATGTGTTTAATACACGAAACTTGTTTCCCAGCGAAATAAATTACAGTATATTCACTTGCGTACGCCACTACTTTGGTTTATAACTATTGAAAGACATATATGTGCATGTTTGAATCGTCGCAAAAGGATGAAAGCGGAGCCAAGCAGGACGATTGCCCAAAAGGTGGCCACGAAGCTGCAGCGTGTTTTACAACTCTACGAAAGCAATCCTTATTCGCATTCCACCAACGGTCTGTTTCAGCCACAACAACGTACATTAGTCATATGTGGGTGTATTTCTTTGCTCAGTTTGCGCCAGGTAGTTGTGAATTTCCAGTAAAAGCATTAATTTGGGAAAGACGTATTTTCCATGTTTTTACTTTTCGCAGCTTGTGTTCTGATTTATTTACTGCATTTTAGCCATGAGCTTGCTTACTTTCTCTGCTCAAGCTTTAGCCTTTCGACGTTTCATCCGCAAGCATTTCTTGCAGATTGCACAGGACTGAGTATGGGCAGGATTACGTGAAATCGATTTCGTATTTAAAAAGTTGCTCGATAGGTTCGCGTGCTTCTTACCTTTGTGGAGACTAGTTGCTTGAATACAGACATGTGCAAGTTTGAATCATCGCAAAAACAATAAAGATGAGCCCAGTGGCTGATTACTCAAAAACTTTCCGCAAACCTTGAACTTTTAATTGTTCCATTTTATTTAGTTGATTGTTATCTAGTGTAGTCGCATGACTATTTATCCATGGTTTTTGTATCGTGACACTTGGGGCTTCTTCCACATTGGTCGCAATAATTTAGTCTTCAAATATTGAAGGAATTGAATCGTTTTCAGTTTTGTTCTTCCTTCTTCAATGTTTCTTTTTGAAATCCTTAATCAAGCTGAAGATTTTCTATGTGTTTTAGTTATATTCATACACCTAATTTTGATTGTTTTCCTAATGCTGAAAGAAATCTGTCATAAGGTTTCACAAAAATGTTTTTTAAAATATAACGTTACTTTGACAAATTGGAAAAGTCGTTTTAATTACCATGCTACTTTATTTTATAAAAATTGTCTTCACTTTCAACAACAGTTGGATTTTTTTGTTAGCTCTTAATTTGCAATTCATAATCATATTTTATCAACGTGTGATTTCCTTTCCATTCTATTCGAAAAAAATTGCTGAATACAGATGCAAATGATGTAGATTACATTAGGTCTCTCCGTGAACTGAAAAGTATTCTAGCGGCAAACCTGAACAGATTGTAAATACAAAAATGAAACCTGTAACCAAAAAAATTAATTTCAAAAATTAGATTATGACGGTCTATAAATACAAAACAAGTGCCGAATGCTCGTAGAAGATCTAAACATTAAAGCGCATTCACTGAAAGAACTACTAAACTGTATCAGGAGTTTTGTTGGCTTATTTTCGTCTAAGTGAACAGTCTAGTTGCATGCAGTATGTCATTATTTACTGTAAGGCTTAGATGAAAGAAAACAACCTAAATAATTTGATTAATCCAAACAAAGGTATAAATCCTACAAAGTAAAAATTACTATTAGCTTTACATTGCTCAAGGTGATCATCCTTTCAAACTCTTGTCACGCTTCGGGTTTTGTCGCTCTTTGCCACTCTAGGAATTTCAAACTCTTGTCACGCTTCGGCAATCATATCAAAACCAGCATCAAATTCCTCATGTTAGCAATAGCTTTACTAACAAATATCCACTTAGAACATTTTAGGACGACGAATACAGCAGGAATACCGCTGTTTCATGAAAAAATTGTTATGTACCGCAATATATATTACAAAGTTAAATTTATTAAGATATAATCTGGTGAAAAAAAAGCATAAACGCATAAAGTTCATAAATTGTTAAATGAAACACAACGAAAATTTATCATCATTGAGGTGAAAAACATAAATAGTTAATTTGAGTTGAAAATTACGTAACAAATGAAATAACATTCTTCCAGATTTTATCATTTTCCAACTTTCCCATATTGCTTGCTGCGGTGATAACAGTTTACTCTATCACATGCTGGTATTTTGGTGTCAAAATTAAGGAAATATTATGAGATCAGATGGAAAAGATCAAAGCATGTTCAAGTAGGCTATGGTTTGGAAATTTTAAATTCACATCCTCAAATACAACTGTATTCGGTATTTTGTAAGCAGTATATCGACAGATGTCATGTGAGGAATTCACAAATAAAGGCTTCATTAAATATATTAACACTTAAAATATAGACATGTCTTCATATGGTTTTGTAACAAAGCAAGAAAAGCTAGTGCTTTGCAAGCACTACTTTCACGAGCTTCATAGCTGCAGACTACTCTCCGTCACGCGAGCAACTGGGCTGAAGCTGCTGCGTCATGATTTCATTTCACGATTTCCGTTGGCACAGGCTTGCCAGTGGCCGTTGCAACAATGTTGGCTTGAGGCTATGTTCTTCTAAGTACTAGTTCCTTTGCTTGAGCAATACGAACGGTTAGAATCGGAGAAATGCTTGCGTAGCGAAGTGTTTTCAACATCGCTCGTTTCAAACCAGTGCTATTACAGCTGTATAATAATGAACGTTAAAAATTGTTGGGAAGAAATTGTAAACACGTGGTAATTAAAAAATGCAATAGTTTGTTGGCTCAATCAGCATTGATGCAAGATTTTTAGTTATTTGTGTTTATCTACTTTTTAGTAAGCCTGAGCGTGTGCGGCAATGCACAACTTGTATGTACCAGACCTGTTAACTCAAGTTACCGATGCTGTTATACGAGGATATACTTTTCCAAAGTTTCAATTGAGGAAATATTAATAACAAGATAAACATGTACCGTATTGTATAGTAAAGATGACTTCAAACTGAAAACGTGGAATGAGTAAGCAGGTATCTTAAAAATGTCCAACATTTTAAAAGTAAGGCTTTAAATATGTTGAGAATGCTTGTGGTGATCTAAATACTGGGAGATCAGCGTGCAGAAATTCTGAGTAAGACAATGTCGTTTCCAAGATCAGTGTTGCCAATTCCAGTATTTTTGTCATTAAGAAGATAATCACTTCATTAGGACAAGAAAAATTACTTTTTTTTTAACAAAACAGGTTTACTCACGGTATCACTGATACGTATATATTATGCAATTAGCAGTTCCTGATATGGTGGTTTCAATAGTAATTGTGTCATCACACTTCAACGCTCGGAACATCAGGAAGTTTGGCATGTTGAAGCAAGACTTTTGTTTTCCAAATTAGCTTCAGTTGCACTTACAATATTGTTTCTAAGGATGTTTTGTTCCGATGCCACGAGGTAATTAATGCTGTGCTAGAGGCCGGCTTCTCACTAGTTGTCTCAACATGCTAATTCTTTGAAATTAGGTAGCTAGGAATAATTCAGTAGTTTGTTGTAAAAGAGTTAACCCTGCTCAGGTTAACTCTGCCCAATTTGGGCAAACGGTTCTTCTACTTAAATTAAAAATTAGTTCTGCACTTTTTTAGACACTCTTTCGGACAGTCCTATCGAAATCTGCACATGTTTTGTAGTTTTCGATAGGGAACAAAAATTTTGCCCAAATTGACCCATAGTTACCTGAGGTGCAACAAAATTCCTTCACAAAGATCCCTCCTAAGGTAACCTTGACCAATTTTGGCAAAAGGAGTTGGTGCATGTAGGTTCACTCGTAAGCCACGCCAACAACCTTTGACCGAAGCCAGCATGGGAGTAGATTACACAGCGCAAACCCTGACGACGCAGGTCAATTTGGCGCGAATGGCTCCTTCTCAGCTCGTGGGTTTCATTGAGAAACAGGCAGGAGATAGTGTAACGTCTTCTCCGTCAGAGGAAAAAATTGGAGCCAGAAAAAGCCTGCACCTTGTTGTGTGTGCACTTGTGGTGAAAGGTCAAAACATTTTGTTGAGGACATGATGAACCTTGTACTTCGATCTAATTGAAGTTTCTATAACTCTGGCTGTTGGCTTAGCCAAACAAGGCTTGCTCCTTGTTGTGCGTGCGCTTCTGGTAAAAGGTCAAAGCATTTTATTGAGGACATGAACTTTGAGACCAGACAACGCTGTGGAACCTGTCCACCATCAAAACAGAAGAAAACGATGTTCACGTTCCAACTACCAACGATGGGGAGCACTTGTCTGCATTGATCACTTTCACGTTTTCTGCAAAGATTACTCACACCCCTGGAATACTAACCTCGAGTGATTTCCACCCAGACAGGGGTGGTGGCCACGTGGTCCCTAGGCGAAAATCACCCGACGTGATGGTTAGTGTGAGTTTGGGTGAAAACCAACCGACGTTATGTGTTAGTGTGCGTTTGGGTGAAAATCACCCTACACGTTAAGGTTAGAGTAAGTTTTTTTTCCCTGCTAATGCCTTGACATTGTACAAATTGACAAAACTCCACTGATTTGTAGTTTGCATACTATTTCAATTTGGGGGTGCTTGGTGCATTGTTTGCGTGGTCTTAACCCACCAAATCCCCAAATCCCCCCTGTGGCGACGGGACTGGCCGTATGTGAGACATGATGTCAATAGCAGTACCGCGACCAATCTAATTGCCCAACAATTGTAAAGCGTTTGCCCATTTTGGGCAAGCTTACCTTATGTGCCTGATTTTTGTAAAAAATTTGCCCATTTTGGGCAAGGTTGATTAATGTGGCTGAAAATTGCAGTGAAAATAGAAAAATTTCATGTCTCAGCCTAATTTACTTTTATTGCAGATAGAACCGCAAGCTTGAAATAAGGTTCTGTTTTAACCTTAAACCGACAACCAATGACGCCTACTGGCGGAATTTTTGGATTTTTCTTTATTTTTTCGCTCATTTGCTAAGAGCACTTCCCGCGTTTTTATTTGGAAAATTGCTTTTGTTCTTCATCATATAAAAATTTTGCCAAAATCAACACGTTTTTTTCTGATCAGATGAGCTTGAGAAGTTGTAAAAATGCTGCGAGCGTGTCTAAACCTGTCAGTTAGTCCAGTATAAGCGAATAAACCAAATCTGCCCATCAAGGAAAACAACGGTGTTTGCGTTTAGAGGTTACCTGAGCAGGGTTAAATCAGAACTAATAGCTACTAGAGTAGAAGGAAGTATTTAAACTACTTAAGCATCGAACAAGTTTGTAACGTTCAGACAAGACAAAATTAGGTTAAATGCAGGGACGCCGGAACAGCGGTATAGGGCAGATAAAGAGTTGAGGGCGATGAAAGCTTATAAAATACATCAAAATCGTTACCAATTACGCTTGTTTCTGTTCAGCAAGAATATTGACCTCAAAAATAATACCAGAAATTATAGAAAACCATTCTGAAGTTTCTGGGTGCGCGAATAGCTGCAAAAAAATTGTTTCAAATCAATTTTGATCAACCATGAAATTACCTAAGATACTTAAGAACTCTGCCCCGTTGTCCCTCTTATGAAAGGGCAGGGGGGCAATGCCCACGTCATGTACCCCCTTTCCGGCGTTACTGGTAACATGTTGAAAAAGATTATTTCATTGTTTTTAGTACAGGTATAAAGCGGTATGAATTTTCATGAAATAGGGCCGGAGCCAAAGTTGTAATCAAGAGTTTTATTTCTTCTCCAAGTATCCCAATTTTTTTGAAAAGGGTATACCGTTACTCAGTCAGAGAAGGACGTACGTTACGTTCATTCAAAAGCGACCGGTAGAAAGCCGAATGAAGAAATGCCTGCAAAATGCGTTGCTTTGACATACTGTAAAAAATATATGGCAAAATTTGTTTAAAGAAAATCTTGGTACTTGTACTGTTAACCTCATAGCTATAAAAATGAAATATTGTAAATGCATCTTTGCAGTTTCCGTGAAAAACCACAACACAAGCTTATCGTATCAAGCACTGCTTTTCGACCGTCACGATACTGCAATGGTTTCCCGGACTAATTGCATTTCTTAGTAGAGAAACCACAACACAAAACAAAAAGAAAACACATTTACTAGTTATCATGCTGTTTGCAATGCAATGCGTATCTGTTTGTTTAGGAGTTTTGATATTTCATTGCTTGAAACTTCTACCCGTTTTGACAATTTTCAATGGAAATATTTGGTGCATGTTTACATCTTTTTCAAATTTTTTGGATACGTTTTGATTAACTGTAACAATATAATTACGAAAATATTTCATAATACTTGGTTTACATTTTGTACTGGTGTGGCGCTCCTTGTGTTCTCTATTACCGCTCTAGTGTAGATCTGCTACACAAGCAAAGCCTCCTGCTCCTGTAAGTAATGTTTATTGTGTAGCTGCAGCTGGAAATGGGTAAACAAACTTTAACAGGTGATAGTCATACATCACCCTTGCTTCGGCTTGGCAACATGAAACGTCAAGTCGCTTAGACGGAGACAAGACTAGTTCTCATACATCTACAACGACTAGGTCAGTGGTTCCCAACCTTTTTAGTGTGATGGACCTTTTGACAATTTGGCTGAAAGCTGTGGACCCCTTTATAAAGCCAGTTAATACTGTTACGCACAGAGGGTCTTTACCACAAAAGGTTATCATCCGCTTTGCGTGCCACAAATCATGAATGAATATTTCGTGGAACTTACCACGTAGCAGATTGGTATTGCATAACAATCAAAATATCTAACGCAGGGGTGGCCAACAATTTGCCCACCACACGCCAATTTTTTCAAACGCGAGTACTGATGCGCCATACCATTGGCTATTTCTTGTGCTGATGTTCTTTAACATCATTAGCGATTTACCAGGTATTCTTCAAATTTGAATCAGTCAGGTGCGACCTCGTTTTGCTTTTAATCAATTTCATGCACGGAAAATGCTTTTTGCATGTGTACGTCATTCCAAAACGACATTTATGACTCCAAGTGAATTTTATTAGTTTTGGGAATTTTTCACATGGTACGGACATGCCATGAATTAATCGCGTCAGAAACGCAACGGACTGAAGAAAGCTCCGTAACTGAAATGATTTGTACGAAACAGAACTTCACTGAAATTAATGGAGAGGTTTACTACCTTGCTTTATTACGATCACAGGGATGCAATGCGCCACTGTACATCACCAAAGGCACCAAATTTGGCACGTGCGCCATCGGTTGGCCATCCTTGGACACAGACGAATGGAACTGTGTGTAACAAACGCTTGCTAAGCGCGGGCAAGTCGAATATAATTGGCATTAGGTGGAACAAACGTGAAAAGTTTGATCACCATCATCATCAAGGTAACCTGCCTTACGGCAGGTCTCTCATGACATCCCTCCGCCATTCTTCTCTATCCTCAGCTCTTCTTTTCATTTGTGCATAAGTGCCATTCATGATACCATCTACCATTTTAATTCTTTTCTTTCCTCGTGGGCGTTTTCCCTTCATTCTACCTTCCAGCACAGTAGGCAGCATATTCGCATGTCTCAGGATATGACCAATCCAACTCCTTTTTCTTTTCCTAATTTCCGCTAACAAACTCTTTTTTTCCTTTAAAAGATTAAGGACCTCTGCGTTGGTTTTCTTATCTGTCCATTTCACCTTAACCAACCATTTCCAGACCCACATTTCAAATAATTCCAGCCTTGTAGCATCAGCCTTTTTAATGGTCCAAGTTTCTGATCCATACATGTCCACACTCCACACCAAAGTCTTAACCAATGTTTTCTTTACCTCAAGTTTTAATCCTCCTGTGAGTAGTTTTTTAGTTTATTAAAAGCACTCTTTGCCATTCCTATCCTAACACGGATATCCTTTTCTGTGTATCCAGATGATGAAAGAATGCTTCCCAGATATTTCAATTCTTTCACCTGTTGCAGTATTTCTC
>Ga0210059_1008417_pt1 | contig 16280 bp, 8 predicted proteins | sample Ectturendosymbi2_FD_188042 | JGI IMG/M metagenome (GOLD analysis project Ga0210059, IMG submission 188042) | Ecteinascidia turbinata endosymbiont from Florida, USA - Sample 2 (SPAdes) (version 2) | ecosystem: Host-associated > Tunicates > Ascidians > Unclassified | place: Key West, Florida...
GGGGGGGGGGGGTCACGGCGGAAGCAGCCCTAGGAGGATTCGAAATACCTCACAATCAACAGCAATCTCAGATAATTCTGCTGGCCCCACACCAAGACAGGACCAAGCAAGGTCTGAGATAAAATTAGGCCATCTGGGCAGCTTTCCCGTGGGTGTAGCCAACAGGACTCGCCTAGCTGATCTTTCCTGGGCATTCTCGTCACGTGGCCAAACCATCGTAACTGGGATCTGTCTATTCGAAGACGTGGTTCTACATTGAGGGCTTTACGAATTTCACAGCTACGCGCTGTCGCGAAGTATCACGCCGTGAACTCTTCGCAAAATCCTATCACTGCCGCTTGTATTTGAGATAGCACTCTTTAAGTCAGTGATGGCTATAGGCGAGGATCGGAACGAAGACCGATTTAAAACCTTACAGCTTTGTGGTGTTTGAAAGCTTCCCTTTTGTGACCGCAAAGCGATAAAGCTCACGCAGAACTGCGCTGCAAATACCCATGTCATCAACTAGGAGCGCTCAAACCCGATTTCGCAGTTTGGGAAAATTGCTTTTCTCCAATGTCAGTAATTCAAGCTTCTTTTACGCCAGCGCTTAAACTTTATTTCACTGGGTACTATTTGGTGGTCCCACAATGCCGCCCCTTGCTACCCCCTGCATAAAAATTACTTCTTAACAATTCTGCAAAGTTCATTCACCGACCAACCATTAATTGAACACACAAGCGAAGAAACAGCAAAGAATCCGACTCACAATTTGCACAGCATACCACGGGATGAAAGCCACTGATTCGCAACGACGCTCGGCTGTGCTTACCGAGGTTTGGCGGAGTTTCTGTTTGAGACTGCTCCGATTCAGTGGCGGATCCAGGGGGTGCAGTTTGGGGCAACTGCCCCCCAACGGCTGTGGCGACCCCTTAGAATGGCGCCCTTTGATAAAAATGCGCCCCTTTTTGGTGCCTATCGAAATAGAAACAAAGACAAAGCTACTCAGTCTAAACCAAGCAATGCTTTACACTTCGTTGAACTGCAGTATCTACGTGACGGACTTTGACCCAGCCTCTTACCGATTAGAATCAACACTGCTATTGTTTCGTAATAATACTCCTGTTCCCTTCTTGCTTTTCCGCGTGTGAACTGCCCACTGCCCAGCCATCACAAGCACGATCTCTTTCGCTAGTACGGTTCTAAACTTGCCGTCGGGCTGTGCAAAATTGGTCTGTTTTGTTAGAAGTTCATTTTTAATGTTTGGTGGCAGCTTTGAAAGTAAGAGCAGTAGTGAAGATAGGAAGGCAATAAATTGGAAAACTTAGAACTGACGCAAGATTTTAGAAGCTTGCAAAGCGAAAAAACAGTTTCAGGTCTGCTATCAGGGCAGTCCGTGAGTCCGCTCCGCAGTAGCCTACGTCTGCATCTTAGTTTTGCAACACCAAGGTAAGTGAGTGAGTTTCTTGTCGGAACTTATGACCCTGATTGAACCATATTGCAGTGTGTGGTGAAAAGCTATAGCAACATTTGTACGTTAGGGGGGGGCGTAACGAGGTTAGATGGGGCTCAGGGCAAGAAGCAAGTTTGGCGCCCCACGTTTGAACCTGAGGTCTCACTTGTGACCTTGTCGGGACTTTTCGGCGCCCTCCGCAGTCATCCGGCGCCCCCCGCAGTGATTCGGCCTACGGGGAATTGTGCCCCTCTCGTTACACCCCTGTACGTTAGCAAACAACTTGCCCCTTTCTGACAAAAATACATTGAGCGTGCCTGCTGATTTTTCGGTCACAGACCGAATTTTTTTTAAATGACCGAAAAATATTAAGTCAGTTATTCGGTAATAATGTCCTAAAAAGTAGGCTAGTGAATGCTGTTACGGCGGTTTTAATACTATTACGGGACAATTGACCGAAATGTCTTAGAAAAAAAAAACAGGATCTTGCTCCAGTAGCTCAAGGAATTATGACCGAAAAAGTGATAATGCAATTATGCAACACGTAACTCCGTCAACCGGGACAGTGCAGTGTAGCACTGATTCAGTATGTGGTACCACGACGCCCTTCAACAAATGACGATACTCACTACTCGGCAGTCAGGTCTAACGCAGAAACTTCAGCAAAATACCAGCTATCTACAGCTTGGTGGAATGATTAACCCGCTGTACGCGGTCATGACAATTTTTGCTCAACGGTTGAATATTTGCAGTTCGAAATTTGAGAGGAGTACGGCGCCTATCGCCCCTCCTGGTTACGCACCTGACAACAGTGACTGATGGTCATGTGGTTTTGTCTTAATCCTTTCGTTGCAAGTGCAAACCCGTAGACAGCTCACGCCGGTCACGAAAAGACAAATTTGGCGTGGTTAGCGACAACCATCAGCACAATGCGTAGCTTATTGGCAAGAGCAGGGTCTCCAAACTACGGCCCGTGAAGAAATTTTGTCATTGATGAAAAAATATTATACTTACGAAAATTTGTTGATTTGTTACAATATAGCATACCCCGAATCAATCACATTACGTTAAGACGTCCGGCCCTCGACATGTTTTGTATTACCTTGTTTGGCCCTCGGACAAAATGTTTGAAGACGCCTGGGCAAGATCATTCCGCGTAAATCACATAACTTTTCATAGAAGAGCAGAAAAACAATACAAACCTTAACTTTTTCAATGGTATTTGTGGGGTTGGCTGAGATACATGGTTTTAAATGGGTTGTAGGCTGTTGCTCATTTGTGTTTGCTTGCCAGGATAGAAGCAGATCCATCGTCAGATCAACAGCATTGGGGGTGGCTTAAAGCTTGTTTGGGGGGTTCGTAGTAGTATGCACAAAATTGGAAATTTACTTTATCAGGGAGACTAGAGCTTGAGTTTGGAGGTAATCACTACGGATTTGATGGTGTCCCGACTGCCCCTACTTTTTTTTAACAGTGTCACACCTTTTCTTCATATTCTGGACTAGCAAGATTGGTGTTTTTTCTTCACATCAGCAGTCCAATGTCCAAATATGTGAAACAGTATTAAACACTTGATTGAAATTCTACTTACCGTATATTAGTGGCGTTAAATGTGTTTTAGAGCAAAATGTTTTCAAGCCCAGTGTGAACCTATCATGCGATTATGAGATCGTTTTTCACGATAGCCAGCAGAGTTACCTAAAACGGGAGTAATATCACAGCGAATGCCTTTCATTTATTTGGTTTATGGATTGTCAGTTCAGCAATAAATAAGTTTTCCATGTACATGTAACTGCACAAGCTTCATCAGGAAATGTGATGGTCATTTTGCTATTTATTCGGCTTCTAGCTTGGAAATTGAGTTGTAACTTCCTAGTGTAAGAAAAATCATTCTACTTCTAAGCAGTTGGGAATACGTTTCAGACATTGATTTTTTCCGATGTGCGGATATCCAAAACAGCGTCAAACACTAGCGCGCAGCATGCCTAGGGCAGTGGTCCTCAGCCCCCGGGCCACTAAATTACAAAATGTATACTGGTAGTGACACCACTCGCTTTCTGGCATGTGATTGGTCGATTCTTCCCATAGAAACATTGTTGCAAGAGTGCTCCCGGGCCACGGTAAAATTATCAAGCATTGACCGGTCCCCGGTTGCAAAAGGGTTGTGCACCACTGCCTTAGTGTAAATCTTTCAAACACTTATTGTGGATATGAGATTGTTTGGGACACCAGTAGCGTTGTCAGTTATGTGTAGCTTGTGAAAAATAGGACCAATCTTTTTGGACCTTCAAACTTTGTGATTTATTGATAAAAGGCGATTTTAAACTGCGATGATTCCCTGAAAGATCGCATAGTTCGACCAACATAAATAGCCATTTTCTTGGCCTAGAAAAGGTAACGACTTTTGTGTGATACCCAACGATTTTCTCAGAGAAGCTGGGGTATTTAAACAAGTTAAGACTTTTTGGCGCACCCTTATTTGACTGCTCCCCCCAAAAGCCTGGTCTGGATCCGCCACTGCCCTGATTGTAGTTATTGTAGATGCGCATAATGATTGGAGCAGGTGTAGTGTGTGCCTACATCGTATCTTATCGCCGTCAAAGCTATGGCTTTGGCAATGGCAAAAGCAACAGCTAGACTTGAGACACCAGCCGATTTGCGCCCGACGTATTGTATCGATGAGAAGCTCTCAAGCGTTACCCTGTTCCCGCATGGCAGGACGCGCTAAGTATAGCCTTGAGTCGATCGTGACTTGTTCAAGCAGTGAAACCAAGGTTCGACGCTCAAATGCATGCGGTCATGCCTCAGCGTAAGCGGGGCCTTAAAACGAAATTGCATAGAAATAACAGGTGGTTTCAAAAGTACGATAAAGCGTGAATATAATCGCTTTATTTTGAACTGATTACTATTGGGCTCCAAGACTACAGGCACTCCAACACAAGTCCACACGTTTGCACGCAAGCAGACATCCAGACCGATATTCTGATAAGTCGCTATAAGCGCTTGGAGTCGCATGCCATCTGGCAGCTGCGGTAGGGCAAATCGGAACTATCATCTTAAGAGTGTACAGTTTCGACTTTGCAGTCTCATTGCAACACAGAGTTGGAAGCTTGTGCTATGACTTCTACCGCGAACGAGTAGTTACTGCGCTGCAATTACAACCAATAAAAACAGAAACACTGGTTTAACTAATGTACCTACAATGCATAGCTTGTTACCGTGTTACAATCGCACTTAAGTTAAAACCTCTCTGGTATCTAACCTACCAGTGCTGCAGCCTGCAATTCAAGTCAAACACATCACATACTATTGCAGATAATCATGTACATAAAAACAAAATTGCTCATCATACGTCCGCCTTCATGACCATAAGCCAAGTGGGGAGGAACAGTAAGTCTTCTTTTTTCACCAGGACACATATCTACAAGTCCTTCATCAAACCCTTCAATAACTTCTCCAGTTCCCAGTTGGAAACGATATGGTTTGTCTTTGTGACTGAAAAAAGCATCGTTATAAAACATACACAATTGGACAACAAGTTGTAGCATCATTTCTAAACATTAAAAAGAAATTGAACATGGTTCACCAGCCACTTCAAGATACTTCCCATTATTCCAAGGAGTATTTTAACACATCAAACACAAGTTTTTCCAATCTGATGATCCAAGTGTTAAAAAACGTGATTGGTGCATTTTAAAATGTTCAAGGCTAACTTCTTGAGAAATTTCACAGCGATGATTTACCAAATGCAAGCTACTGAACAATTTCTGCAAAATGATGTCTTTTGTCAGATATCTCACATAATTGAACTCCACCGTGGTGTGGATGTTTTCTAAGGCAGTGAAATGCAGGTTGTAAGATAGCAAGTCTCACACATTTGATAAACACTGCTACAAAATATTTTTCTACCAATATTTGGAATGAGCACATTCACCTTTTGTGAAAGAAAAATCACTAACAGATCAAATGCCAAATATCATAGAAACTCTATATCAGGGGTGGCCAACAAGTCGACCGGCCGATTGCCAAGTGCCAGTTGGTCGATTACGCCTGATTTTGCATTGATTGACAAGATAACTGAAAAGAACATTTTTCAATCAACATTCCAGAAAGTACATACAAATTTTATCCATCAATTGGTTGGTCATGTACATTCTTTGGTACCTCTTACAATGGCTGACCATAGGCTAGCATGGCAGATGCCGCGAAAATGTTGTAATATGTTTTCCTACTATTGCTTAATAATCAGGATTTAGGCGTAACAGGCCCTTTGCCTTCTATCCACACAACACTTACTAAGGCGATGGTACACTATTTGCACATGCGACACTCAACTTTGGCATTTTGTACTAGCGACTTTCTTACCGACCAGTCGATCACGAGGTAGCAAAAAATTTTCTAATCAAACCCAGTCAAAGACAAGTTGGCTGCCCCTGCTCTATATCCTTACTTTGAAAAAATATGCCAATACCACATGTGTTATTCATTTAAAGAACTACCATATAATTTGCTTTCTAAAAATTTCCTAGCTGATTTCTATTTTTGCCATGGCATATTCAGTTGAAGATGAACTTTCTTATCAGAAATTTCAAACAAGGTTTTGCAGAGATAAGAAATTTTAGCAGTGCATAAAATTAAGGTATGAGAAGTTGCAACCTTGTACAACATAAAAATTTCTTTGATTAAAATTATTGCATTGGAACAAAAATCAAACATTCTTGCTTGTAAAACACATGCCTAAGTGTGCTTGTGCCACAGAAATTTGCATATAGCACAAAGATCTTCAATGCAAGTTGGGTCAAAACACAATCAAAACTCAATCCAAATATCAAAACAAACCAATCAGTCACCCGAAAAAATGGGGAAATGATCCTCAAATGAAGAATTGTGTTGGGGGCTGTGACAAACATTAATAAGGAGCTTTTGATCACTACGTGACACTAAATTGTTTGTTTTATGCAATTCAAATATTACTCTTCGTGATTGCAGCATTGGTTTTTCCATGTTTGATGCTTTAAAATTTTGAAGTAAGCAACATTCTAATTCATGATGCAGTTGTGGGGTAATAGTTTAAGATTGTACTTTAGTGCTTTTCACTTATTTTTTCACGTGTTTGATTCAGACTTATAATGGTTACATCACAGGAGTTAGTAAAAGAATACAAAAATGTTCACAACACATCAAGAGGTAAGTGTTATTTTGTATGTATATACAGGCAATACTGAAAGAGCAAACACTGAAATAAACAAAACAGCTGAATGAAAATGTGCACCACTATACAAATGCACAAGTATTGTGTCTATTCATGGCATCAAACATCTTGTCAGTGTATGTAAATTGATGCTGATGTGCACTTAGATTTCTAGGGATGTAATGCAGAATTATTTAGGTGTTGATAGTACCCCAAGTGTTCAATATCAGACTGTGTTTATCTGTTCCCCACTTGTTCAGCATATGCTGACATGTTTTCATTTGAATTTAATTTTTGTAAAAATACACTTTACTGCAAATCAATGCGGTTAAAACATAATTGTTATGTACTTTTGGGAACAGCATTAATTTTAGTGATGATCAGCAACAAATGCCTTCAGAAGACGCTTCTGTCTCAGGTTTCCAAGAGGTTTCTAGAGTGTAACATGTTTACATCATTGATGGGCAAATCATGACCTGCATCACAACAGCCGATGTCCCTTGAAAATCTATCAAATATGGCAAAGCCTTAAAGATGGCCTAGATACAACGAATAAAATAATTTCGTGAATGGAAATATCTTTCAAAATGAGTGAACTTTTCGTAAAATTGAACATAGATTTCTTTGGTCACTTTTTCCCAAATGCAAGAAACTGTTGAAAAGTTATGTGAAACATGTGCAGAAATATTAGCTCTGCGGACTACAAAAAACACATAAATTACTTGCAGTTGCAGTACGTTTACCCATCACTGGTTCATAAAATTCATTATTATGCACATGCTTTTTCTATTACTCTATAATTCGCTATAGATTTAAATTCTTCTGCTAAAAAATTTTTAAACATAAACATATGTAACAGTCGCAAATGAAAAAAAGTTTTTGAAGTTATTCTGCCCCAGTTATCACTTAAGAACTAGCTCTACAAAGTTAAAGCTGCACATATACAGTATGATCACTAATATACAGGCTTTATAACAGCATTGCACATAACATCATGACATTGTGAAATTACTAATTTAGCATTATAATTAATTACCAGAACATTTTTTACACATATGCAGTATATTCCTCATTATCCTATTTTGGATAGAAAGCTTAGAATGGATTTACATCTAAACTATCAGTGGAAGAATATTAACCTAGTTTGAGTATTTTCTTGTAGTTTTATTTGTCATTGCAATAAACAACACCAACAAGCACTGAAGAAGGTTGAGAGCAGATGCTTGCCACAACAAATGACCTTGTTATGAGCCTTCCCATCATTGTATCCACTCCAGTGGAAAACACGGGCAGAACAGCCAGGATCAACACAAGCTCTCCCAAAAGATACATGTGACAGTGTGCCTGGTAGCCACTACAAAATGATTGATATGGGGCCTGCCTCAGTAAGCCATGTACTGACTCAATTCATCAGACACCCATAAGTGAGGATGGTAACCCATGGTGCCAAGCTCACAAGATTTGAACCTACTTTTGGTCGAATGTTTTTCTCTCAACATGAACAGCATGGGAGCAGTAGACCTGCCAGCATAGCTTGCAAGATGCGTTTCCATTCACTTAAGCTCTTTTTATGTCAAAACTATTTAGTAATTGAAAAATAATGAAACTAAGTTAAATAATCTATGGAAATCATGATGGCTATGGGCAAAGCAAATAAATAACTATATGATGACTATAAAATACAAAATATAATTAAAATGAAAGTAAGCTAAGGAGGTAGTGTCTATTTTGCCAGCAGCGGCAAACCTAGATGAGTGGTTAGTGTTGATACAAGCTGCGCAAATGGTCATCAGTTTGGCTCTCAACATTATTGCTGGCCTTCCTAATGGAAATGACACTTTTGATGGGAGCACTTTTTATCTACTTTTTAAAAATGTTTTGGGTTTAGGTTCAAGGTTTTCGGTAATGTGACAAACACCATATGCTAATCCAAGCATACTGTATCTTCCTTGTCCCAAGACCAATTCAAACAATCAGGTGAACTCGCCTGATGGCAAAATAGCTCCAGCAGTGCTTTTGCCTTTGATGGCAAAATAGGCAAGCTGCCAACTAAGAATACCATTACTTGCTACTACTGAACATCAAGTCTGAAAACCATTTTACCAATGATGAATCTAACAAATCAAACATCATCAAAGGATTAGTATGCTTCCACATAATTTTTATTTGTCACAAACAAGGCCTAGATGTCAAGTCATGTTTGCGCTGTAAGTACTCAGCAATAAAACACATTTCAATCGACAAAGCTTGAAACAAACAGCACAGGTTGGGCGAAAGATGGCTAAAGTAGTCACTTAATCAAGCCCAGCCTACATTCAATGACTGTCAAGTTTCAATACTACAGGTGAAGCACAATACATGAGTTCAAAATGAAACAAAAACAAAACAAAAAAACAAAAGTGTGCTCAGTTTAAGGTCAACTCTCAAAAACATCTTAAAAATCATGTGCTGTATAATCACACATAAGATAAGAGTCAATACCCAGCAAGCAGTCGCAATTTTACTTGATTTGAAAACGTATGTAATGGTGACCTTTTGATATTATTGGAAATACAACCCCATGCAACAGGTCCTACATATTGCTGCATTTTTTTACCATATAATCAGTTATAACACGTTTATGGTGTTACAAACACAGATATAGGCCTAACAAGCCTTTCCATAAATCAAAAATAGCTTCATTAACTTAAACTTCATGTTTGAATCACACATCCATTTTGAGTAGTTCTGCATTCACGTTTGCCTAAAGGTCTGCAGTTGTTTCGGGTGACAAAGAATTGTGCTACTGTATCAGCAAACATTCTTTCAAATGTGGAAACTCATGGCAAGTCACTAACATACACAGTAGAATTAGGGTGCCTAAAGTTTCACCTCGGCTACTTAATAAAAAAAGAAAACAATACTTCATAGACTTCATTTACTTTTTGATACCTTTTGACAAGTACCACGCAGAAAACTTTTTGCAAAGACAGTACCTTCTGTCAAATTCTTCGCCAGTTTCTAGTTTAGTGCCAACGAAGTGCACAAACATCTGGTCGCCATACTTGCTAGATCGCTCGCAGTTCTCCGGCTTGTGCAGAACTTCAATCTTAAAACTTCGTGTAGCGATTGCAATCGGAGTCAAGGAAAGCAAAAGTAACAGTATCATCATGTAAAGGCATAAAAACAAACACGCTCAATGAACCCCCAGCGCATGCACCACAAGAAACCGGAGCGCGACAGCAATGAATGAATTTGGCGAAGATTTCACGCATGGGTTATCTTACTCTTCTCAATGGTAACTTTCTCCCGTTAAAAGCCGAAGTTAGTACAAAGACTTTATAGTAACTTTGCCTTTGATTAACGTCTTTATAGTACGTTTGGTTAACGCCGGTGTCAAGTGAAATTTCTGACCTCTGCGAAATTTCTGACTTGTTATTGTTTGTCAGTTATTTTGCTTCTCAGAGTAAAGGAATAAAGTTTGGCGATTACCTTTTTGAAGTGTGTTGTGTTGTATAAATTAAAACTTTTTGGTGAGATGTCAGATACCCACAACAAGTTACAGTACAGGAATAACTATAGCCACTGAAAAATATTGGACTTAGTCTTAGACCTCAATTAGTTTTCTTTTTGTAACCCTCACCCGACACACTTACCTAAACACCAAACCCTAAGTACTAATCATCAGTTTTCTCAGCATATTTGATATATATAATATTACTCTTAGGGGCCGTCCATAAATGACGTCACACTATTTTGGGCAAAAATCTACCCCCTTGTGAAGCGTGTGCGACCCGGTTGTATTCGTACACCTTCAGTGTGGGATTCATCCTCGAACCTCGGGAAGGATTGATTGTGACGTCATTGATGTTAACTCCGCGCCAGACGAATCGGCCAAAGATAGCTCTTACTTCTATGTGCATGGAAGTCACTTATAATTGTCGCTTGCTTGGTCTTTCCCTTCTGCTTGCTTTGGCCGACTTTGCTCACATGTAGCGGTCGCGTTAACGTGACTGCTACATCACTTTCCTTTCTCGAAGTCTTTGGATTGCCCACTCTCTTCTCTTTGAACTATCTTGCCAATTGATATCAAGAGTCAAGCCAGGTCCGATGACGTACGTGTCATGCTTGATTGGGCTTCGGTACGTTGAGCCTTTGTCTTCTGTATCTCTTCTTTTTGTTGCTTTTTCCATGCGACGCACGTTTTCCATCCCAGCTCCTCAAGGAGGTGTTCTTTATCGGGCGCCATTGGAGCGTGTTCGACCCGGTTGTGTTCACACACCTTCAGTGGGATTGATCCTCGAACCTCAGGAAGGATGGATTGTGACGTCATTGATGTTAACTCCGCACCAGACCAATCGGCCAAAGAGAGCTTTTACTTCCATGTTCATGGAAGTCACTTGTAATTGTCGCTTGCTTGGTCTTTCCCTTCTGCTTGCTTTGGCCAACTTTGCTCACATGTAGCAGTCACGTTAGTGTGACTGCTACACTTGTCACATTTCGTCACAATTATTTAACCCCCCTTGAAATATAACGTCACAATTTGCACACACACACACCTTACAGTCGCAATTACAAATTTCCATCTATTTTGTGTCTGCTTAGACAAAAATTTCATCTGTTTTATAGATTTGATTTGTGCACGTTGTGACAAGACCAACATTCTATTCGTGAAACGTCGAAAATACTGCACACATTGCTAAGCAAAAATTAAGCAGCAAAGTGTTTTCAACTTTGTTGAAGACTGAAACGAATGAATTACGTTGTGTGAACGCTGGCAATGACTGATTGCGGTTATAGTCCTGTGCATGGATTTACCGTAGTGGTCACTTTGCAATATTGAAGCAAAAACAGAACATAGGAACTTTTTGCAGTATAGTCTATCTGCAAGAACGATTTCACAATATAGAAAACAAGTATGGCGTGCAATTGCAACTCAGGAGGTGAATAACTCCTTTTGATAAACATTTAATGATGGTTTCTGCATAGGCTAAGATAAAATGAATTTTTCTAAAAACTGTTTCCTTCGAGATCGGCGCGTGAGTTACGAGAGGCTTCACTTCTTTGTTGTGAATTGTGCGTAGTAAACACCGAACCGTAGACCATAAAAATGAAACGATCACAGCGGACTTTTGAGGTCTACAACTTCTTATGTTTTTCACAGGGGTTGCGGCGTTTCAACAAACTGTTGCAACTACCGAATGGTTATGAGTCAGCGACATTCAACAAAAACACTCACTAGTCTGCAAAATAAAACAAAACATCCTACTACAGAAAACAAACGAATCATTGAAATTGTTGGGTCACATGAAATAATTTTGTTATGGTCTTTTATGAACATGGTCTGTTATGAAAGTGGTCTGTTTTGAATGGTCTGTTATGAGTGGTCTGTTATAAACGGGTCTGTTTTGAATGGGAACCATTTTGAAGCGTTGTTATGTTTTTATGAGTCACGACTTTCAAACTGTTTACTGTAATTGGGTTCAGCGCAAAAGTCCCCTCACACTGAAGGTGGTGGTGCAATTGCATATGTTGCAACAATTTTGACCTCAGAAAATAAAAATGCAAGTTTAGGAAATGATTCTGAAGTTTTCAGGATGAGTGGAAATCTTAATTAATAATGCACCTCCAGATAGAGATGGAAGGAAAGATGAAGCCCGCTTTTAACTTCAGGTATTAGAGCTAGCCTATAGTGATTTGTCGGAGCTAAAAGAATCCTGCACAGAATCGGGCGTCGAAATCTAAAACTTTTTGGTCCAGTAGATGGAGTTGGGAGTCAATAAATTTTATTAACTACATTGACAGTACAACAATATAGTTAGCCATTAACGTAAATCCAGCAAAGATTGACTGGCTATCGGAAATATACTTTAAAAACAATTAATCCATTAGCAATATCGACAAAAATTTCCTCATTGGTTGCAACAGAAAACTATTGTAAAAGAAACATTTTGGCCTCCACACCTTTCCTTTCTGGTATGACTGCGTGTAGTATGCATTAGAGATGGCACGGGCCAGCAGTTTTGCAGCCCGGCCCGCCCAGAGCTAACATGAAACTGCCCAGCCCGGCCCGTTTATGCCAAACTACAACACATTTTCTGGCCCGGACCAGCCCGTGGCCCGTAATATAAAGTAGGCAGTATCTATTTTGCCGCCAAGATGTCGGCAAAACAGTCAACATAGCGACAAAATAGACACATGACATAGGTTCGCCAGGGTGCCTTCATTAATCAATTTTGAACACTTATTTTCCCTATGCCTGTAATATGACACTAACACATGACAAGAATGCCCCAGGCTGCACTACACTTGCTAGTAGCCTAACGTACTAAGCCTAAACCAGGGGTCACCAAGATGGTGCCCGCCGGAACCAGGTCGCCGGTATGGACCATGTGGGTTGTCCGTGGCCTGTTCTGACAATAGCATAAACATGGTCAGTTTCTTTACAATATCTTTAATTTTTGTTTTTAATGATAACATCATATGAAGATAAATCATGCAAATTTTTATTTTCAGAAGTGTGTGTATCAAACTGGTAGACCTTCGCATGAATCTGTACCAAGAAGCAGCTCTGAGTTTTGAGGCAGGAATTTGGTCACTCCTGCCTTAAACCCTAACCAAAGATCATATCAAACCAAGGGTTCACAACCTGGGATGTATGTACCCCAAGGGGTAGATTTTCCTATCTGAAAGGGCACATTTGAGGTTAGCAATGGAAGAGAAAAATTATGTTTGCATATTATTCCTTTCGAAATACTCGCATTTATACATAGGTCAACATCAGTGAATATTATTTTCAAAATCAGTAGATGCTTATTGGTACAGTAAATATATTTTTTATTTTCCTCAGCCTTTTTGTCATAAGAAATTTTAGGGGAACACGCTCATATAACGAAATCCTGAAGGGGTACATGGCCGTAGAAAGTTTGGGAATACTTGTCCTAAACCTAAACCTCGGCGACAGACTATAAATGAAAATGTTGGTTGCTTTGATTGATTCCTAACATGGTTCACTGATTTGCGTGGAAACAAGTGAAACGGAACGTTGGCAGAACGGTAAAATGGAGAGAACAGCAGCAAAAAATATTCGTTGTTAGATTATGAAACTTTGCAAAAAACAAAAATTTTTGACGAGCAGACTGCAGCGGCCCGTAGCGGCCCGGAATGACGTCATCGCTAAAAAAATTGCTAGCGGACTGTTTCAAAACCTTAGCGGACGACCCGAAGGCTGGACTGTTAGCGGCCCATGCCATCTCTAGTATGCATATCAAAACGACTCGTGTGACATCACAAAACTAGTGACTCCCCTTGTCACAATTTGTCACAAATCTGGTGACCCTCCCCCCGTTAGAATGTGACGTCATTTGTGGACGACCCCTTACTCTGTGCATGCACCAGTGTTGTGCGGATATTGAAATTTGATAATCCGCCCCAGATCCGAAAAATTTTACCAATATCCAAATCCGATCCGGGTCCGAAAACATTGCAAAAATCATAATCCGGTCCAAAAATCTGGAACGAGTATTATGCCAGATTCCACCACAATAGCTACTTTTTACATTGATTTTTAACGTTAGTAGTAGCTAAGAATAAATCCATAACCAAAGCAGCCCCATCACCTTACATTTTGTAGGCCTACCGAATTCACCTTGTCCCAGAAAACTCATACCTTAGATAAGAAGCACATCCCATGAAAAGGCACATTCACTGACAATTTGTGGACAGTAGCCTATATGACAAACACAAGGAAATCGATGAAAATTGGAAAGTGCACTTTTAAAATTTCTGGCTTGGCCAGTAATAAAAACATTTTTGCATCAAAATATCCAAGTCAATGCCGACCTTAGAACATAAATTTATCAAGCACTATCGGATAAGACATGACAATGCATCTGTAGTTGACTTGTTTAACAAAATTAACAGTTTTTATGCTTATATAATATAATGGCTGTTTTTATTTACGTCACTTCACATATCTGAAGTCATGAAAAATAATCCATTGCTACCAATAGCTTTTTTTACTTCAACTGTTTAATTAGCCTTCATCAATTTACGCTTGTCATATAGTTTTCATTTTATGGTTGATTATAATGACAGATTACAGCTGTTGTCTTATTTCCACATTTTGGCACGAATCTTGATGAAAGCACTTACAATTGCAAGCCCTTTCCTTCGATTATGAGCAGTAGTTTGCTGTAATGCCACGTACAACAAAATCATGTGCAACAGCAACAGCACACACCTCTTCTTTTTGTTGAAAAGGGATCTTGTATTTGGGTAGAAAATAAGAACCATGGATTTTTCACAGTAAGGAACTTGATGATGAGGGTTAGGATGTTGACTTCGATTTAGCCTTTCATCTGTTAATAGGCTATACTGATGTTTTTTCCACATTTTGCCAAATCGTGCTGGATCACTGAATTGCACAATGTACATTCACATGTCCCGTATATTATGGACATCCACTGTCTTTCGAATGCAATCACTTTGCCATTTTCAACAATTATTTGTATCGTTGAATAATCCAGATCATTAGGCCTACACTAATTAGTGTTGCTTAACCGTGACTGTAACTGACTACAAGAGATTGACTACCCTACGTGCACATAGCCTTTCTAATGCTTGTTTCCTGCTTGACGCGAATGTTGCTCACTTTACATTCACGATTAAAGGTGGCATGCGAACCTACATATTGAGAGAACAGCATAGATTACATCACCTCATCTAGCATCTTGTATTGAATTTCGAAAAAATATTTCTCAGAAAAAAAGTAAAATGCAATTAAATATATAGCACGTTTTCAAACAATTTGGGATAAACCGGATCCGGCTTGAGCAAAACTGACATCCAATCTGGCTCCGGTTCCAAAAAATTATTATAATCCGGCAGGATCCGATTCCAAAAATCCGGATCCGGAACAATACTGGCATGCGCACATGGCGTGAAGTCAGAAATTTCCGTTGACACCGGATTAAGATGGTGGGGACAAGGCCTTTAAGAGAAATTGTACCAGGGGGTGCGAAGACCGATGCCGGGTCCCCTAGCGTTTGGGGCCTTCGTAAAAACTTGCATAGCCTGTTTTTATAGTAATCAAGATATAGCTCACATCAGGCCCGTAAATTTTTCGACCCCCTGCAAAATTGTGTTGAACATAGTTTATAACTATAGCAATAATTGTAAAACCACAGCAGGGACCCACACCAAGCGAATCGATCGCAATTTATTGTGTAAGGAAACTAGTTTCATGTGTTACACATCTTCAGTCCTGCTCAAAAGTCGACATATGAAACAAAAAGAAAAAAATCGCACTGTTGCTAAGATCAAAACTCAAGATTACAAAAATGAAGATTACAAAAATTGAGCACAATTGCAACTCCTCCACTAAACACAGCTACACTGTTCAACGAACACAGATCGTAACTGCCATTCGGCACTTCTGATTGACAAAAAATACTCTCCGCGTTTAGCGTGGTTTCTATCTCAGACGATCACGTGGTTTGCAACAGACCGTAACGTGCAGCGGAAAAAGTCTAGCATGCCAACTCTAGTTCGTTCGGGCGGTAAAGTGAAATGGAGTAATTCGGTAAAAAAGTTTACACTACAGTTGCGGTACAATAAACTATTCAGTTTTTCCATGCTAAAAATTTCAAGCAACAATTCGTAAGTCATTCCTTGTCT
>Ga0210059_1008418_pt1 | contig 16278 bp, 6 predicted proteins | sample Ectturendosymbi2_FD_188042 | JGI IMG/M metagenome (GOLD analysis project Ga0210059, IMG submission 188042) | Ecteinascidia turbinata endosymbiont from Florida, USA - Sample 2 (SPAdes) (version 2) | ecosystem: Host-associated > Tunicates > Ascidians > Unclassified | place: Key West, Florida...
CTGCTCACATCCTTTACTCTTCAACTTCATTTGGTGACACCATGCATCTGGTTGGGAACAACTCATCCATGCAACCCACCCAATTATGGTCTGTGGGTAAATCTACTTTTCTTCATGATGTGTATTTATAAACATTGTTTTCCACCCATGCTACTTGTTCTTGCTATGAAATGTTACACTAAAATGCCTTGCCCTCTGCCTCATAACCACTATTGCTGCTTACTTTCTTCACCTATATGCTTGCCTCACCTGCTCATCTGTACATGCCTCATCTCTTCACCCATTGCTTGCCTACCATCATCTGTGTTATGTTGATGTCTATTGCGTTTTGTTTTTTTTTATTTTTGCTATATGCTACTTTTTGTGACTCCATTTTGGATTGTTTGCGATTTTTTTGTTCTTTTATTGTGATTTGAAGTTTGATAATATTTTTGGTTAAATCTGAGTTTCACAACTGTTCAGGGACAAAAAAATAAGTTTCAACAGTTGTGAATGTATAAAATTTTTAGACATCACAAACTTCCATGCATTTTCATGTTTGGTGGAAACGCATATGATATTAAGTTGCAATGGTACAACATTTTTCCTTAACTATTTTTCCTTTTTTTGCTTTTGCAACGCAACATTTTTCCACTCTGGTTACATCATCAAACCTCCGCAACCAAGCTCCACTATTTACGGAGCTTTGCCTTTTACAGGGCACCAAAGTAAATGTACACTTATAAGCTGTAATCCTGCATAGTAGTAGCCTAGGCCTTATCAAGTGATGACTAGCTCATGAGTATGGTGGTTTTGCACAACCACGAAGAACTTCAAGGGCTGTAGCGCCTTATTTGATCTTAAGCTATGGCTTGTAAAGATTTTTTTCATCATTTTGAATTTGTACGGCTTACGATAAAGATTGGTTTATCATTGAGGGTGGTTTCCATTAACTTATCAAGAGGTATTGAGAAGAGGTATAGATAAAGCAGTGGCTATAGATACGCCTGTGGATCTTGAAATAAGAAAACTTATTAATACGCCACCTGTGACATAACAGTTACGCATGACGAGAGTGCAGTAGGCTTGGTAGAAACGAATTAAATGTAAAAGATAAACCCTAAACCTAACCTTAGCACTAAGCCTAATCCTAACCTAACGTTAATCTAACCCTAAGCTAAGCTAACTTAACACTAACCTAATCCTAAGCTAACTTAGCCTAAGCTAACCTAACCCTAAGCTAACCTAACGCTACCCTATCCCTAACCTAACACTAACCCGTAAACGTAAGCCTGAAAAAAAGTTTAAAAAAAGCAAAACGAAAGTCGAAAGAAAAAAAGCAAAACGAAAGTGGGCAAGGTGAGATTCGAACCGAAAACCATGGGCGTAGAAGGTGTAGCGCATAACTATTACACTATACGATCCACGCAGTTTAAATGACAAACTGACCCTTTTATTTGAATTGCGTCAGGACAGGTGTATCCTTAGTCACTTCCTATAGATAATGCCCAGTCTTTCCTTGGCTATGTTTTTGGACCAAACTCTCATTTCGCATTACTTTTGGCAGTGGCTACAGGTCTGGCTGTGGACCTTTGTATTTGAAACCTTATTCATCCACCACTTGTAACGTGACAGTAGTGCACCACAAGAATGCAGTAGGCATGGTAAAAGCATACTAAACGTAAAATATAAACCCTAAACCTAAAGTGGAGTAACCAATGGATTGATGAAAATTAAGGACCTATAGCCTAGCGTACATCTCAAATATTTTTAAAACTGTTGAAAATTTTCTTTTCAAACTTACACAGTCTTTTCACAGTATGCATATGAATGTACACAAAAATTTCATCTCGTTCCAATGTGTTTTTTGAAGATATGCTTGCATACGTGCTGCAACCTTCAAAATGGCAGTACAAACTTTGACAAATAGGGTCTCACTGATTCTCCTTCTATTTGTTTTATTTTCCTTCCCATGACCTCAAACTTTCACTCACTAACACTCTTGTTCTTCTGCCAGCCAACCAAATTTCTGTCCATTTCCTGCTCTAGAACAGGGGTTCCCAACCTTTCTCTTACCATTTACCCCTTCAGCATTCCGACATATAAGCATGTACCCCTTCAGCCTTTCTACAGATGAACATGTACCCCTAAAATTTCCTATGACAAAACATTTTATCATGATTATTCATAGATATATTCAACAATAAGCATATAATGATTTTTGAAAAGAATATTCACTGCTATATGTATAAATATGTGGAGAAAATTATATTTAATTATATTTAAATATATTTTGCTCTTATTGCTAACCTTAAATGTACCCCTTCGGATAGACAAATGTACCCTTGGGGATACATGTAACCCAGGTTGGGAACCCCTGCTCTAGAACATCTCTGTTTCTTCTATTTTCTTAGAGCTCTTCCTACCTCATTTTTCTCCAATCAGTGACATGCTATATACATGGTAAAATGACATCATTTTCAATGCGTTTCACATCAAGGAGCAGCATCAACAGGCATTGCGGGATTCGCTTTCTCCAACTGGTAAACTTTAAAAAGTCCTTTCCATGTGTGATGTGTTTGGCTTGAGTCAGAAAAAAACACTAAATGTCTGTTTTTTTAAAACGATCCTAAGTGCACCTACCCTTCTCCATTAGGACAAGAAACAATGCTTTGAAGATCTTGTCAGAAATTTCTCAGTATAACAAATGATTATGTGCTTCAACTGACTTCTAGGCTGCCTGTAGCCTAACTAAAGCGTTGTTAACAAGTTCGTCTGCATACACTTGTTTTGTTTAATAATGTGAAATGGATGATGGATCACCTGCCTGAGACTAACCTGAAACCTACAATTTACTCATGTGACCAGCCCAGACACATGAGCCATAGCATAGAGGTTACTTTAACGAACACAGAGATAAAAAGTGCATACCCCTACATGGAGCCTACATGTCAATGTAAAGTGGTATGTGCAGTCAATACAGAAGAGAAACATGCATTGATACAAACCAAACTGCATTGAGTCATATCACCTAGAAGCATCAAACAATGAAAGAAAAATGTTGAACTGCACAAAAAAATTTTTTTTTGCATTCGCTCACATCAATTGTCTCATTCCTTTCAAAAATCTCCATTTTCTTCCAATAAAATGCCTCCCCTTGAGAATTTTAATTTATTTGTTGTGAGCAGACACGAAGTCCATGGTGTAAACACACATACTCTGCATAACGCAGGATGGCCAAATGCACTGCAGTATAATTTAGAACTGGCTCATTAATTCAGTGTTTATGAAGATTAATTTATGTCACATGAACATTTGTCACAATAATTCTTCATACAATCATGATCTTGAAAATCCTGATTAAAGTTAACAACACGAATCAACCTCGTATCAAGTACCAATTACTTTCAGTCCAGTGCTTTCTGATCAGGCAAAAAACAATTGTTTAACTACTTTTCCTTGCCGATGTGACTTCATCCGCACAAGCAAAACGTTAAGTCGCTCACCGGTTACCTCAATCATTATCTGATGCCCACATGTTATTTCCTTAGCATGGAATATCTCAAATATTTTGAAGCAAACTAAAATAAAAAATATAGTTGTATAGGGCATTGAAAATCTAATCATATGATATTAATTTTGCAGTTATAAGTTGTTTAGAAAGAAAGATATCAGCGTTTATGTGAAAATGGTCTGCTCACTGGTTACCCCACTGTAACCCCTAAACCTAAACTTTGAAATCTAAACGTAACCCCTAAGCCTAAAATTTTAAATCTAACCTCTAAACCATAACCATAAAACTAAAGTTTTAAACCTAACCCCTATACCTAAAGCCCAAACGTAAACCGTAAAGCTGAACTATAAATCTGAAGAGAAAAGTTAATGGAAACTTTTTAAAAAAGTAAGGAAAATGTAGTCCCATGAATTGAAATGCGCAACCACTACTACCAAAACGAAAGTCGCCAAGATGAGAGCTGAACCAAAAACCATTAGCACAGCAGACGTAAACACATCCGCTCTGCTACCATGACGGCGCCATTTGATTGACAAACTCAGTGCTTTATTCCATGTCATGCAAGGTGGATCCATAGCCACTTCCATTGTTTTTCCTCTTTTCAGCATCACATGCACACATGCTTCCTCTGTCACAGGGGGTATTATGTTGAACAGAAGGCAGTATTTTGATTCAAGCATCGTTAACATGGTTGTCAATTTAACCAAAAATGTTATGAAAATATCTCAGAGGCTTGGTAACCTATGTTCAAGTGCGGCTTACTGTCAAAGATGGCTTACAAATTTTTTAACACCATTTCGTGCAGCTTACAATCAAGGGTGGCTATCAATCGAATAAATACAGTAACCTACTGTAGGCCTAGATAACGATTTATGTTATTTTGAACTGGTCAGCATCACAACTGCTTATTGAAAATGAAGATAATTTCACAACAATAAACTAGAAAACGTGGGGCAGTAGGCTACAATTCCATATCGAGTTATGATGAAATGGTTTGTTTTGTACTTGTTCACAGTTATGGGATTGGAGGATGCACCTAGAGATGTTTCTTTGCATTGCTCTGCAAGATGGCTCTTGACCACTAACATGTTGAGTGGATTCGTTAATTTGTTACAACTAATTCAAGATTTTCTTTGAAGACAAAAAGCACTTCCCTCAGTTGTAAAGTACCAAATTTTTGCAAGATTTTATGTGTTTTACGGATGTAATAAAGCACCTAGAAACCCTCAATTTGTCTTTCCAGGGAAAATATATGATTATCTCTGATATTTCTAAGATAATCATCAGTGTTTAAAGGCAAAATCAAAAATTTTACGACATACTGTCAAGAAAATTCTCTCATTTTCAAAATCTCAGTGAGAGAGTGACTAAAAAAAATAAAAAAATGACACACTGAAAGGTTACACAGATAAATTGCAAGGCTTCCTGGATAGTTTGCAAAATAGATTTGAAGATTTACATGTTTTGAAACCTTGCTTTTCAAGTGGATCCCTTCCATGTTGATGTCTTCATTAAAGTTTTCGAATCCCTTGAATGTTTTGCCACAGAATTAGTAGCGGCTGAAATGGAGCTGATGGTATTGAAAGAAGATTTAGCAATGAAAATGTTCTATAAGCTAATTGACTATCGAGTTTTTGAAACTACTCCCAGAAGGTATATATCCTGAGCTCAAGAAAGCAACTGTGGTTTGCAACTTGTTTTTATTTTTAGCACAATATTTTTGTGAATCTTTGTGCTTGGTATCGGGATATAAAATCCAAGTGTTGTGAAAGCCTAACAAATTACCACTTCACAGAATTAGTCGACTGCTGTAACAACTTACCATCCAGATTTTCAATGTCTCATGGATGGCATGGAAACACTCACAGGACGGTTGCACACTGAAGAGCCATACAACTTCACACTTTGGTTACATTACTTGCATGCGTGATTTCAATTTTGTGCTACATATTTACAACTTGGTAGATCATGCAGCTCTCAAAAATTGCTGGTTTGTTGCATGCAGCTCATGCATGAAAAACTTCAGCCACCACTACTTTAGACTGAACACAAATATAGTTTAATTCACCCATAGATGCAGTAGTAAGCACATGACAGTTCAGATACAGTAGTAAGTACATGATAGTTCAGTACAGTTGTGCAGATATCACATCGTAGTTGCGCAAGAATCCTCCCATTCTTTTGGAACAATCACATCGTATGTCACCCCCAAAGTAGAAACTTCACTTATTTTTCGTTCTTTTTTAGTAACTTTCCATAACAGCATTCTCCCTCTGATGTGCCTTGTATGCAACATGCTTTGCCATCATCTGAAACTATACACAATGCTCAAAAAACACCAGATGGTTTACCTTACCCTTTGTTTGTCAGGCAGTAGTTATTTTTAAGTGGCAGGCATGATCATATCAGAAATGGCCCTCAATTCCAGTAGTGTGTATGTTATGATTGAACATGGAAAATCTCATCAAAAGATAAGGTTGATTGTTAAACAAACATCTTTAAAAAATCATGTTTACAATGCTATACTCTACATTCTCAGAAATAATTTAGAAAATGACAAAATTTTGATGTATTTTTTACCTTGAATATTTTTTTGCGCAATAATCCCTGATGACCCAGTCAAATTTTGTAGGGATTCTTTGTTTGACTAAGGTTTCTAGTGGTAAAATATTAAATTATTGCAAAAAACAATACATGCATAACAACATCTTAGTCCACTCTTAACAAAAACTTTTAGATATTAAATTGAAAATGATATAGCAAGTTATAACAAAGAATATGGAAAAATTTTAAATATAGTTTTCTTTAGAGTTTTCTGTGCCAAGTATGCAATTTTAGCTCTATGAGAGAAGTTATGAGTTTTTCTGTCATTCTAAAATTGCCAACTGATTTGAGGAATGTCAAAATGCTGTAGCTATTTATCTGTGAAAAAAATTGTTACAGCATTGCTGAAACTTTCTCAACATTATATCTATAACTTATTTTGCTTTATTACTTGCTTAGCTCAAGAAAGTTATTCCATTACTCAAACATATTTTTATTTTAATGCAGTTTTAAATATTGTGGGAAATGAGTCATCACATTGAACTGGGGTTTAGTGTCTTACCACCAGGCAAAGAGCCTGCTTCAAAGAAATTGCAACAAAGAAATGCAGAGTCAACATCGGCAAAAAGAAAAGAAACTATCAAACTGGATATAGATAACAAGCAAATGGAATGGAGATTGCTACAGCTTAAAAAAGCAATGGCCAAAGAAAAAGAAGAAAGAGGGTATAGTATTTTTGCTTCTCACGCATTATTTGAAGCGCATGCTAAACTTTCTTCAAAATGTGAACACTTTTTGAAAAGTTTCAAAAGCCACATGATTCTAAAAATTTATGCTAGATTTTTCAACAGTGTGTGAACTTTATTTCATTTACAATAAATAAAAATGTATATCTATTTTAAATAATCTATGTGCCCATGATAGTGTTTGAATTGATGTTGTGAACTTCTTGTTGGCTCTTATTCTAAAATAAACTACAAAACATAGGCAAAGCAATCTCAATCATTTGTTTTTCAAATATTGGTGCATATAATATCATTGTTGTCTTTTACAAAAATGATATGATAGGCCTCAATTCAGTTTATTCAATAGATTGTTTTAGGTATCATAAACTTAACAAGTTCTACTACAATTAGGCCAGACAAACAAAGAAGCAAAAACATAATGAGAATTAGACTTTCAGAAAAGAATTGGCATCTGCTGAAGAACTAAAAATGAATTGGCAAAATAAAATGAAATATTTTATCCCTATGCCATTCTGCAGCTAAATCTATTGAAGCAGTATGTGTTGTTACTTAAAATGTAGATAGCTAGATAAAACAGAAAATAAAGGAAAACAAGCAATAATGTGAAATAAGCATTGTTTGCTGTGCAAGGATTTTGACAAAGAAGTTTAGATTTTAATCACACAGCATAGTTTGGCAGTTTCATTGCTGACTTGCATTTTGGAAATTATGGTTTGTATGGCTCAAATGTACTTGCGCATTTAGCACTTGGATAATGAACGGGATCTAAAGTTTTAAAAGTACGAAAATCAATTCAAAGAAAATTTTAATCTGGAATGTAGCATCAACACTCACAAAAATCAATGTAGCATCTTTTTTAGACATAAGTTGAAGATTAGTAGTGCTGAAGCCATGTTAGAGCCTCTTTGGCTATATCATGGTACTGCTTATACAAGCTCCTTTAAAGCATTCTGAAATAACTCTAAAGGTCGAGGTTATCAAGCACAAAAAATTGTAACTGTTTATTCGTGTTTAATGCATGTTACATTCAAGATAACATTTTGAATGAAGGTTCATGTAAATGAAACTCATATTTTATGCGTAGCTTGCCTTAACTACTACTACATTAGTAAAAAATTCACTGTAATATTTTCATCTTTTGAATCATCTGCTTTACTGCAGAAGCTCATCATTAATCATTTTTTAACTAATGTTTTTATTAACAGTTGTGGGATATTTTCACAATTAGTTCAAAATCTTATCGTAAGATAACTTTAATCTTTTTGCTTGTTTACATACTTGTGTTCTTTAAATGTGTTAAATATTTTATAAAGGAAGCAAGGGTTTATTTGGGAGTCAGGAAGAAGCACTGCACAACTAGAATCCCATGCTTGTAATACACTTGGACACAGTGTGAAAGTTTCTGGTGGAAATACAAGATATGGAATGAAGCATAGGTCTAGTAAACCCAAAGTTAAAATTCTGAAAGATGAACCACTAAGTAAGTATACAGCCTGATCAAATTCTAATGGTATATATAATTTGATGTATGCTTTTACTCAGCCAGTTTCTCTTGTGTCCAAAATCACAGTTGGTTATTAGCTTTTATGGTATATACAAGTTGATGATTTTTTATGAAGTATAATCAACTACTTTTGCTGTTGATATGACTATCTTCCAAGGCAGGGGTCTCAAACACAGGTGGGCTGCATGTGGCTTCTGAGGGCTTTTTGGGAATTTTCAAATGATTATCATTTGCTTTAGTTAGTTTATTCCCTAGTGATTAGAAGTACTCAACTAACAAGTGAACAAGTCACTTTTAAATGGACGTAGAGATAGCTACAAATGATTGCCTATAACTCATAATATCTTTCAAAGAAAATAAGATGCAAATGCAGTTTCTAGTAAGGTTCAAGTACTGCCATTGTTGCATCAGCGTCATAATGCAGCCCTCAGATTACTTTATAAGTCCTCATTTGCCCCTCAGAACAATTTGAGTTTCAGATCACTGTTCTAAGGGATACCGCAGTTCTGTAGCCAGAAATCAAGATTTTTTCTGGTTCTGGCTGGAAATGATTTAATTCTGACAGACTCCAGGAATGCTCGTAGTTTACTGCTTTTAAGTTTTCATTTTACCTGATCACATGCAGTAATATAACATTATGGTTCACAGTGCATTTTTGTTGCAACCTACCAAGATTAATTTACATCACACATGGTCAGACTACAGCTCAGAAACTGCATATGGCCCTATAAGTTTTATAATCCAGCCCACTGAACTTGTCCAAATTTTATTAATAAAACCATTATTTTTTCATATAGTGTTTTTTCTATTATCCATGCCTTGTTTAACTAGCATTAGATGATCTGACCACCTTCCACATTGGTGTGACTTCGCAAATTAGTTAATCTAAAGTTGATACATTTTTAATAGATCTACTGTTGCAACTGATAGTTAAATCGAAAATATCTTAGCAAATTTCTGAACTTCTATCAATTTTCAAACGATATATATATGTGTTATGCTTTTGTTTGTTGTTGCTTCTTTTTTGCTTAAATATCAGAATTCCATTATCTGGGTTTTTTTGCTTGTCTGCTCAGATTTCTAAAATTACTGCCCCCACTAGACCATACAATCATGAAAGCACTATAGTCCTTGCAATTTCCTTGTTTCCCCTGTACAAGGTATCAGTTCACGTTTTCACTTAGCTCTCTAAATTAAGCTAACAGCAGTTTAGACTCCTGGTAATGACCTTAGTGAGTCCCATCCTAACAAAAGCAGTTATTGCAAGATTGAAATATTAGACCAGGGGTGATGAACCTATTTGCTATCGCAGGCCACTTTGTCAGTTACCGCTGAGTAAGCGGGCCGCACAACTTTTTAGTCATACTATAAAACCTGATAAAAACGAAAAAAATTGTTCTTCAACAGAAACAAACAACAAACGAAAGTATCACTTGAAATGCTTCGCGAGCCGCACGAAAATCTTTTGCGGGCCGCATGTTTTTCACCTCTGTATTAGACAGTAGTTTGCTGATTTGCAACAGTTGCAGAAACCTGGCAAAGTAGTGAAAATGTGCCTTCCATAGCAACATGTGCACAGAGTTGATTTGAGTATTTGAAAAGAAGAGAACAGCAAATTATTTTTTGCACAATAGTCTGATGAATGACTGTATATATATCTGAAGTGCCGTGAAAGTGTTGCACTTTTTGAAGAAGACAATATCATTCATTATTTTGCTACAATATCAATCATCACTTTGCTAAACATGCTGACTCTTCTCACAAGCAGTCAGTGCAAGACAGGAGGCTAGTGCTCAGAGATTAGCAACTAATTTACAGACTTAGGAAATGTTTTTCACCAACACAATTGCATTTCAAGAATCACAAACTGTGTGGAAGTGATCAGGGCTGCAGAGCCAGTGTAAAAATTACCCAGCACCAGCTCCAGAGCTCTTCTTTTCATGAACATGGCTCCAGCTCTGGAGCTCTCTTTTTTATGGCTTCAGCTTCTGTTCATTTTCACAAATTAATATTTTCATTTGTTTTGGTGTGCCTCAAGTTGCATTAGAAATGAATTATATGAAGTACACAAAACCAAGCAAATATACCAAACTTTTTAAAGTAATTTAATCTGGTAGTTTTTTACAAGCAGTGCTCTTACCATGAGAAAATCAACAAAAAAGAACAATCACAAGTTTCAACAATTCAGAGAACAATTACTAGCAGAAACATAATTCAAAATAACGGTAATATACACAAATTCTGGAAAGACAGTCACTGGTTTTGCCGTCAATGCCTGAGGACCTTTTGTTATTTATTACCACCAGAATAAAAAAATGGCTTTTTGGAAAACTACATTTGTGTCCAAGCATTTGAACACAGACCAGTCCCAATTGACCAAAGTGTTTTGCACTTGTTGCATGCCTTGCCTGTTGCAGTCTTGGTGATTCCAGCTGACAGCACTGCCCAGGCAAACCATGCAATGAGCACAAAACACATAGTTGGTTACCTCTCTCATGTGTTCTTTCAAACATGCACACATTTGCATTAACACAAATGACAAGCGTTCAAATATCCCTTTGTTCAAAAAGATATTATGACTTCTAACAAGATATTCACCTTTGACTTTTTAAAATAGCTGAAAACTTCTGATTTCTTTCTTTTGCACTCAGTCTCACAATAGGCAATGAGGAATCGCAAAGTAAGCACAATTGAACCTGCCAAGCTTAGGAGAAAATAAGAGTGGTTACTGTGCTGAAAACATAGAATTTTTCCACAGATGAAAACTTCAAGAAATATAATTTTTCCATAAATGAAAACTTCAAGAAACACATTTGTTTACACTGCTTTTTCATACCATCTTGGTAATGTACTGCTATGCAAAGCAATGCTAGTTTGCCACCACTTAGTTATAACTTTCATGTTATGCTCTGCTAGTAAATGTAATGTTTCCTAGTGAACTTTGCCAGTAATCTTGTAAACCTTGCTAGTAAGCCTAATGTTTTCTAATAAAAAATTCTACTTTGCAATGGCGTGCTGTGCATTTCACGCTTAAATCTGCAATGGTATCATATCTTAATCACACTCCCTGCTAACAGCATTACACAGCTACAAAAGCTATGGGTATTATATTAAATGCTTAATCATTATAGCTCAGTTCTTTTTAGATCGCTATACCACTACAGACCTGGTTTGATCATTCTGACTAGAAAGTAAGATGTTGGGGCAGTTAATGTTTTTCTTATTTCTACAACAGTGGTCCTCAACGATTTCACTAAAGGGAGCCAAATGCAGACCTACAATTTTGTTAAAGAGCTGCACTAAAAAATATTACCACAAGTCAATTGACATGTTTTGTTTTATTGCACTAACAAAGTCTGTAACACATAATATTAGAGGTGTTACTGAAAGACTGCTAAGAGGTTCACATAGGATGCTTGGGATCGCATGCGGCTCTTAAACAGTGTTTGAGAACCATTGTTCAACAAGTAACACCACACTTGCCACCTACGATGCCACAGCCTTAGTGATGATTCAACCAAAGAAATATCAAACGCTTGCAGATCCATTGTTGCAGTCTGGTGTCATAACTTGTAACAACCGTCTTTAGTGTGCTATAAAGAGCACTGTTTTAGGTAAATAAGTCTATTTGGCAAAACCATTAGTATCTAGGAAGTAATCTGGAGCCAGAGCTACCTCTCAAATAGCCATAGCTCCGACTCTGGTCCTAAATTTTCAACTGACCTCCGGCTCCTTATTTTTTAATTTGAGCTCTAGCTCCTGGCAAAATGCCCAGCTTTGGCACTCTGGCTTTGGATCCGCAACCCTGGAATTGATGACATGTAAAGAAATGTGAGCGATTTCAAATGCAAGCTGACTCTCCTCTTAGACATATTTTTCCAGAAGGTGACACATAACAGGCTGGCATTGTTTGGTTCAGCCTATGTGGGTGACCAGACTTTCAGCATTATTTATTGTACCAAGGCTTACCAGAGACTAAAGTTAACTGACCAACACTTTAAATGAATTGCCACAACAAAACCAACTCCATACTTTGATGCTCTGGCTACAAATGGTTACCTACAATAGCAACCCCACTAAACTAAAAGTGACTGCCTTTGCTGAGCTGTAAAATAAATTCATTTATAAAATGCAGTAAGCATCACCTCACCATGTTTTGTTTCTTGTTAAAGGATGAAACTGCTTATATTGTGGCATTTACATATCATTTTATTAGTTTACACAAAGAATCTATCCATCTGCTGCTGACCTTTCCAGCTGTCTAATTTTAGAAACCAATGCAACCCCAAAGTCAAACACTTTGCCCACCCCTGATTTAAACAAACTGGTGGAACTTATAATGCAGTACAAAAATAATACAGTACAAAAGTCTTACTCACATGAATCAGAATACCTAAAGGCCAAATTTACAGAGGGTACAACCAATATAATTGTTTAAACTATGAGTGTTTTAATGCATTTGGAATAAAATCACAGCTACAAAACAACTTATTCAAAATTATTTTGATTCTGGTTGAAATGCCCCCAGATTTTTTTACACTTCTAGCCAATCCTGGTTTTAGTCAGAAACGAAAATCTTGGCTCTGATACATCCCATTGTCTTGCATGAAATTGCTTTGTTGAACAATATATTATTCAGTGTATGATACTGAAATTTAAAAATTCACTTTGTTTAGCTCCTGCATTGTATTGTGCAGGAGCTAAACAAGTTAACATATTTAGTAAACAGTGATTAAGTAAACATATTTTAAGTAACAAACAGTGATTAAGTAGTACACATTCAAACTAATAAATGTATGCATGCATTAGTTTTCATAAGACCAGTTCATTTTATAATTAACCAAACCAAGCCAAATCCATGATCTGCTATATATGGCTTTGAAGTTTATCAATTGCGAAGCTGTACTTCATAACTCAACTGATAGAGAGTGTTGCAGTATAAACTTTTAAAGTGGCATGGTGAGAAGGAGTCCAACATAAAAGCACAGAATTTTGATAAAATTTGGTGAAAAGTGCATAGGCTCAAATCAATATGGTATGAATTAGGTTTGTTGCTTTGAAAAGTGTTGTGGATAATGGATGACATAATTCAGACACACTCTTAGATTTTGTATTGCTAACTCAAAAGTACAGAAGCACAAATGGTAAATCAAATACATAACAAACATTAACATAACATAGAAGCAATGGGTGAAGAGTTGAAGTATGTACAGATGAGCAGGTGAAGCATGGATATAGGTGAAGGAAGGAGCAAAAATAAGGATATGAGGCAGAGAGCAATACAACAAACACGACATTTCATAACAAAAGCATGCAGCAAGGGCAGAAAACAATGTTTATCCACATAAATCCTGAAGAAGGAATAGAATTACTCACAGACTAACTGCTAGTGCATTGCAATATCTTGCACTGCACATAGATACTGTAGTTTCTTGGTCTTGCATGCTAGTGTCATACATTTTTGTCACAAAAGATTCCTACATTGCAAATTTGGCTATATCCTTCCTTGAAAATCGTTGGTGTTGTTGCTTTACAAAGTTATGCTTTTGTTTTTTTTTGAAAGGCCAGAAGAATACGTATTGTTTGTTCTAGTGCAATGGTTCTTAACCTTTTCTCTACCTCATCTCCCTTTGTAATTGTCCTTCGTTTCAAACCCCCCTGACTTTAAATAAGTTGCAAAAGCAAATGTTTTTATTGATCAAACTTTCTATGTTGTAGAGCGCATTTGTGCCCCCCTGAAAATTTGTTGACACTCCCTGGGGAGGCATGCCGCCGGTTAAGAACCACTGGTTTAGTGCAGTAAAACCATCATGTGTTTACACGTTCACATTACCATCTTTTTGTCTTCACTATTTTCACTATTTTCACAGTTTCATGTCTTTTGCTGAAAGCACATGAGTTAAACAATATTATCAAAATGTCAGATATTCCTACAAAAAAGAAACACACTAAGGAACTGATTGGCAAGCTGCTGAAAGAAGACCCAGCTCTCTCTGAGTTTGATACTGGTGCTGAACAAGAGCCAATGAAGCAGAACAGAGAATCATGGATTTCTGTGGCAACCAATCCATCTGAAGATGAGGTATCCTGCACTAATAACTTGGTTTGAATATAGCATTTTATTTGGTGTTGTTCAAATTGCTTCGTTTTAGTTTATACTGCCAATACCCTTTTTTGAAATAAGTTTCTATTTAAGGAGTTTAGTTTCACTGACAATGTATGGTGTTTTTTACAACTTTTCAAGTTGTTTTTTAACCTCTGTTGTATAATTGGGTCACAAGTCACATATCTCAGCTTCAGGTGTTTACTATTTCACTTTGTTTTCATTCTCTTGGCTAAATCACACGGCATGCATTGCTCCGGGCAAGCACTGCTTTTCTAATCCGAGTACTGACTCTGCACTTCGATATTGACAAGTATACAGTAATGGCATATCTCTTAAGCATTACACAGTGCAGTTGCCGTTTGTTTTATTACTGCAAGTTTTGTTAATAGGCCCCAAGGACAAAAACGATGCTCGCAGAAGATTTTTGTGGAATAGCTATGGTTTCTCTTTAACCTTTTTCCTCTACCGCAGTAAGCAAGCGATTTCCATACATAAAATCTAAAACGTTTAAACTGCCGATGAGCACAGAGATCAACATATGAATAGCTGAACTTAATTTTCTTCAGGGTTCCTACGGAGTCTTCTTGAAAAGTATTGATGGTTATTTTCCAGTCTGGAAAAAAAGTTTTTTGGTCTGTTAGTATGGAAAATAGAAATATTTTTCCAGACTTCATCTTCTGACATGTATTCTGATAATATTTTTTCTGATATTTTTGATAAGATTATGGTAATAATTTCACTTTCATCGTGTTACTATTATAGTGCCTGTGTTCGACCTGGCCATGTCAATCGGAAAAGTTAAGTCTGGAAATCCTCCAGAAATAGTATGGAAATCTTTATTCAAAATTGCCTAGGAATTCTGTTTATTACCCAAGCACTGAAAATGTTCTGTAGAAAATAGGTCTGATACGCACGAGTTAAGCGTCTAAGAGAGTTCTTTGCAGAGAAAGCTAATAGCTCAGTGGCGGATTCAGTGGGAGGGGGCTGTTTGGGGCAACGCCCCTTTGATATCACTGCGCCCATTTTTGGTGCTTATCGAAGTAGAAACCGAGATTAAAAAACACTCTAAGTATAATTTGAACGATGCTTTTACACTCTGATTTGATCCACCCTGTATTGTACATTTCAAAAATACAAAAAACGTACGGTGCATTCTGAAAACCACCATTTCAAAATCAACCAAAAAGCGTCAGGCTATAGGCTACGTACGACAACTTGCACTGCACTATCGCCGAAAGTGGTTCAGGCAATGCAACTTGAGTTGTATAAATTTAACACTTCATACTACTTGCTAATACTGTATTTGCAATTTACATACCCTAAAATAGCAAACCTGATACAAATACTTTACTCGTTTGCAGGGCCCTGGGCTGTTTTAAAGGGGGCTCTTGTGAAAAGTTTGATGTTTGATGTCATACAAATTAGTACTACACGCAGGACCGGATTCAACTGATGTGAAGCCCTAGGCTAATCCACTTGTGAGGACCCCTCAACCATTGTTGCGAGGAAAAAAATGGAAAACGTCAATCAATTTGCGAAAATCGGAAAATTACACTCTGAAAGTACGGTCATTAAAAAGCTCTCAATCATTACTGAAGTGCCCACGATCACTGCGTTTGTTGCTGCCCTCGACGCAAAAGCGCTAAATTGCACGGAATTGTTGGAATCTTACTTGGCTGGCGGGAACAGGATTATTAACTGCCACAGGCAAACCAACCGAAATCGCCACAATTGAAATATTTGACACAATACATGGTCTACGTTTTTCATAAGAATCACATCTGTGTTTTCTTATCTGTGTTAAAAAAAACAAACACACTGCACCTATATGGTATGAGTGGCGGCATAAAGACTTTAAAGCACAACGTGAGGAACACGTTGCAAC
>Ga0210059_1008420_pt1 | contig 16277 bp, 15 predicted proteins | sample Ectturendosymbi2_FD_188042 | JGI IMG/M metagenome (GOLD analysis project Ga0210059, IMG submission 188042) | Ecteinascidia turbinata endosymbiont from Florida, USA - Sample 2 (SPAdes) (version 2) | ecosystem: Host-associated > Tunicates > Ascidians > Unclassified | place: Key West, Florida...
GTGGTTTCCAGACATACAGAAAAGCCAGGTGCCTGTTACACAGAAGCACACAGGAAACACCTGCAGCCAACAAATGGCATGAGAAAACACTGTGTTCATTGATGCGTGTAAGTAAATCATTACGTAACTAAGTTGGGCATTGCCCGTGGCATTGCCTTTGTTTATTGTAGATGGGCATTGCCTGTAGGCATTGCCTTTGTTTGTTGCAGGTAGGCATTGCCCCTGAGCATTGCCCAAACGCACCGGATTGGCCGAAAATATCGAAGGGTAGAGAATAAGGATTTTCTGATTCCCTACCTAGAGTCAGTTGCGATCTAGCAATCGAAGGGCGAACTTGTGGGGCCTGGTAACTTCGGGAACCAGGATACACTTGTAGCTAACACTCAAAGGAGTTTAGTTTGAAATTTGCCGGCTTTCTAGGCATGAAAGTTCTGGCACATTTTGGCCTTAGTCTCGATGTAGATAGGGATGTACGCTGCTATTATAGTCAGATGTTGTTGAATGATGCTCCGTAAAAACTGTAAGTAACGAAGTTCTGTTCGAATTTTTTATGAATTAAAGACTTTGATTAAATTCTGGCATGTAACATTTCAGTTAGGAATAGAGTTCTGTCAAAATTTTCCAGGTTTTTGTACTTTGATAAATTTAGGGCATTTTAAAAGTCAAAAAGGAAACGAAGTCCTGTCCAAATTTTTCGTGATTTTGTACTTAGAAAAATCCTGACATATGGGGGGTCATAATTTTGCAGTAGTCTTGTGTGTGCATATTCTGCCAATGTTTAGCGTCGTATGTTCGTTGTAATTAGTGTAATAAACTTGTATCCCCGCTTAAAAGGGCACAATGGTCCTGTCACCAGCAGCTAGGGTTGGTGATATTGACTGTTTGCTTTCGGGTAGATAGTCTTTATGGGACCACAGCCTCGAGGACCCTGTCTAGAAAAAGTATAGGATAAACGTTAACTTAAATAAAGCGTTTAGCATAACTTGTTTTGCACCGAGTTTCTCGTGGATGGGTAAAGCTGAGCTAGGACATCGGATCCAGCGGGATTCGTCGGCCGCAAAATAAATCTGCGTTTCAGATGTCCACACAAACATCATTGTCTTACCCATTGTTGCGAAATACTTTAAAGAGGAACAAAATTGATCATGTGAAAGCGCCCGCGGGTCGTCAATCCCTTCTAACACTTTTTAGCCTCTAAACCTTGTGCGCTACTTTATCCAAGCATTTCGCATAGCCCTATGTACAGAATTGAAAAGGGCTGCAGTTCGGGAATGCTGCAGTTTAGAATATCCTTTAGCCGTAAGTATTCCCAGGTCCACGCTGACCTGAGTGGTGACGCCTGACAGAGCTCCAACTGTTGATCAAACAATCATTTGCAAGCAAACTGAGTTCTTAAGCCATGCAGAGCAATCAATCTAGGTATGGGGCCCTGATAGGCAGGCTGAGGATGGAAATATTTTCCCACTCTGATAGTCCCTGCGCAGCTGAACTCTGCCCCAACCCTAGTGTAATGTCCACGCCTTTCTTTGGGAATATCTAGCCCAGTGGTTCTCAAACTTTCATGGTTTGTTGCCCCCTTCCAAAGACTCTCAACACTTGTGGCCTCCTGCTCATCAATAGTGTTTTGCAACATCACGATAGAGCTATTCAGTAAAGGCTCGTGGCCCCAGGAGAACCGCTAAGTGACCTTACTAAACCTTACCCGCGGGCTTGGCTTGAAGAAAAGCAAAGAGAGAGATTCGGCAGCAAACATACAGCCCTTCCATACAAAGCGTCCTGGTCCAGCCAGAGTCACTTTATATACCGAATTTACTCGATTGTTAGCCGCCCTTGATTGTAAGCTGTCCTTCATTATATGCCGCACGAAATGGTGTTCGCTCTCGATTACAAGCCGCATGACATGATTTTAAAAAGTTTTTAAGCCACAGATTACAGTCAAATACGGTAATTCTAAATGCTGCTATTTCATTATTTATAATTGCTAAATTAAAATACTACGTCCAGGTTCGAGTGAGATTGGTTGGTGAAAATGATCCACTTTTTCAAAGTGTGCAAAAACAGGCCAGTCCAACTCAGCCTGGCCTTTTTACAAACGCATGTTACGGCCCATGCAGACTTCCACCGTTACGCTTTTACCACCACGCTTGCTTCAACTGTCACGCTTTAAATACCGTCACGTTTTAACCCGCGGACTACGAATTAATAACTACGGCGTGCAGACCATTGAGACCAATTCATTTGAGACCATTTATTTGAGACCATTCGACTTGAGACCACGTTCATTTGAGACCACATTCATTTGAGACCACATTCATTTGAGACCATATTCATTTGAGATCACATTCATTTGAGACTTTTTCATTTGAGACCACATTCATTTGAGACTACATTCACTTGAGATCACATTCATTTGAGACCACACTCATTTTAGATCACATTCATTTTAGATCACATTCATTATACGCCACCTTAAAGTGAAGCTGTTTTGATTTACTGTATCACACTTCCACTTCTTTGCGGGAGACCTGCAGTTTTACAAGGTGACTCTTCATTTGAAGTTTTGCAAGGGCGTGTCCTTGCAAAATAACGTTAATTCCGAAGAATAGTACAACTCGCTAAACATTTTCAAATGACGATCATCTTGAAACATATTTAGTAAAAATGAAGAAGTCCCCGCATCTTTTTGTTTTCAAACAATTCGGGCGAGAAACATGTTCTCATTATTTGGCCCAATAGCAATGTGCTATTTCAGACATTGTGAGATTTTCTTCGGAATTAACGTTATCTGCCAAAACAGTCGCATTTGTAGAGATCACGCGTCAGACGTTTTGCTCATACGCAGTTCCATTTCTCTTATCAAAGGCCACGAAATTTGATTTTCTCCTGTGACTTTTTCGACCAACGCAAAAAGACATTTTTACTTTTCTCGTCTTTCATTTTTCAGTTAGAAACTGAAACAACAATGGCGCCTCGATGAAGGAAGCGGGCAGGAACGCAAAAACATATAATTCTTTGACTTAGCCTAAATGACATTTCAGAAGTGCAACGCTCCCTTCCAAACGCGAGGTATGAAGAGTTTTCTTGCCTCTGTGGTGCTTTAAAGTGCGAGGGCATTTACAACCCAGCGTGAGTCACTCCTGGATGCCAAAGGGCGCAACAAAACTTCAAATGAATGGTAACCTTACAAAACTTCAGGCCTCCCGCACAGAAGTGGAAGGTAAATCATAAAAATCTGATTCACAGTAAATCAAAACAGCTTCACTTGAACGTGGCGTAAAATGAATGTGATCTCAAATGAATGTGGTCTAAACTGGATGTGGTCTCAAATGAATGTGATCTCATGTGAATGTGGTCTCAAATGAAAGTAGTCTCAAATGAAAAAGTCTCATGTGAATGTGGTTTCAAATGAAGAGGTCTTAATTGAACACGTCTCAGATGAACGTGGTCTCAAATGATCGTGTTCTCAAATGAAGTGGTTTCAAATGAATAGATCTAAAATGAATGTGGTCTCAAATGTCGTGGTCTCAAATGAACGTGGTCTCAAATGTCGTGGTCTCAAATGAACGTGGTCTCAAACAAAAGGTCTCAAATGAATGTGATCTCAAATGAATGTGGTCTTCGATCAATTTGGTCTCAAATGAACGTGGTCTCAAATGAAGAAGTCTCATGTGAATGTGGTCTCAAATGAATGTGGTCTCAAATGAAAAAGTCGCAAATGAAAGTGTTTTCAAATGAAAAAGTCTCATGTGAATGTGGTCTCAAATGAATATAGTTTCAAATGAATGTGGTCTGCAATGGATGTGGTCTCAAATGAACGTGGTCTCAAATGCATGTGGTCTCAAATGCATGTGGTCTCAAATGAAAAAGTCTCAAATGAGTATGGTCTCAAACGAACAGGTCTTATTTGAACAGTTCTCAAAAGAACGTGGTCTCAAATGATCGTGTTCTCAAATGAAGTAGTCTCAAATGAATAGGTCTAAAATGAATGTGGTCTCCAAAGTTGTGGTCTCAAATTAATTGGTCTCATTAGTCATGCAACCGTTTGGCTGCTCCAAATGTGGACATACAGTACATCAAGAGTGCAGCTGTAATTCCCACAACACATAGTTATAGGTTCCATGTTCACACGTGGACCAGCCATACATTTCTAAACGCTGTTAGGAATCCAATCGCATGCAATTCCTTTACCAAAACCATACGCTGGATAAGGTGATTTAAGCTGTTTAAGCTTACTCCAACATCCTTTTCTTGTTTTTTACAATCTCAGATACTTCATAAAATATCTTTAACTGGACAAATGCTCCAAACTTACAGTATATAAACCTTACTTTTAGCAATACTGGCATTTTCTCCTTGTTTCAAACGTTTCCGAACTTGGAGCAGAACTTCTGGACTGACAACTTTTGAAAAAAATTCTTCATCACAGTCAGCAGTTCTTCCGTCAGTTGATTTGTTTAAGGTTTTAACTCCGGAAGGTGCCAAGTTCACTTGCGTTGCTTCCGACGAAGTCGAAGATGACAAGCTGCATAAGTTCTTGCCTTCATCGCAAATATACGATTCAGCTTTACACCAAACTGTGTATAAAGCAGTGGTTCTTAGCATTTTGCTTGCCTTGCCTCCCTTTAAAATCGTCCCTTGTTTCAAAACCCCCTGACATTAAATAAGTTGCAAAAGCAAATGTATTTATTGGTAACACTATTGATCAAACTTTCCACGTTGCGGAGCTCGTTAAGGCTCGCGCCCTCCTGCAAATTTCTTGACGTCCCCCTGGGGAGGCGTGACCCCGGTAAAGAACCACTGGTATAAAGAGCATGATAAAAAATAAAACCTAAAATGAAAAGTAAGGTACATCAAACGCGAGGAACCACTCTAGAGCAAAAACAAGATCAACCAATATATTTGCATTTTTATTACCTGCTTCCTACTGTACTTGTTAAGTAAAATACTGAGATGTCCTAGTTGATGCGGATTAAGAAAATTCATCATAGAAATATATTTTTGTAGCAGATTCTTTTGAAAATTTTGTCAACATTTAACACACTTCAAAATTTTCAAAATGGTACAAGGGTTGAACTCATTGCTTTGAGAGGCAATACTTTACGATGCGACTCATGAATAACTTGCTTTCTCTAGCCATTAGTCCTTTTTAAATGCTCATACCTCTGTTGCATCAATTAAAGCTCTCAGTAATTGCAAAATTAGTTGTATAAGTCTCATTTTTGTGCCTAATATCTACCGTGAAGTGGGGGTGCGACTTATACACGAAAAGTGCCACGAATGTTCAGTAAGGAAGAGAACGATTTTGAAGGTTGATTAATATTAAATGTGGTTCGTTTGTAAATAAAACCTGTTCAAAATATTTCGCACCATTTTTTGAACCTGAGTTTAAAGGTGCGACTGATACATGCACGCGAGTTGCACGAATAAACAGTGCAAATTTGGATAAGTACATTCCTTTTCATTACATCAGATTTTGACCAAATCTTACCTGCAGTTTGTGGCGCTTACGTACTGTAAATCTGCATCATGTTTCATGATTTTTTTTCATAGCATGATCCAACCGTCCCGAAACTGGATACACGTGGGCATGGGGGCCCAGTGTTACTCACGGTAATGATTTATGTAAAAGTTTGTAAAGTATTAAAAAAATTCTTAAATTTTGAAAAATTGTTCTGAGGTTTTGATTATTGTTTGCTCCGATGTGGACAAAAGTTACTTCGGCGCGAAAAGGTTAATAATGCTTGTTTGTATTTTTCGCATGAGTTGAGTTTCGCACATCGTGTAGGAGGGGCCCTGTTTTTACGCATCAAACTGAAAATAGGCTGTAACCTTTGGTTGATGTCATTTCACCACTTACCTCGCTCATGTTCTGCCTGATTGATTGGCGAGAAAGGTAATTCTGTGAGTGGCTTATACTTGGACCCATCAGATTCTGTATTTGATAAACTGTAAAACCTTTCATGAGCACTTTCATGTCCTTGATTCTCCGTTTTGCAATAACTGTCAACATCTACGGTTTCCGAGTGAGTCTGCTTTAGGTTTGAATCGAAAACATCATTGGGGAATCGAGACTCATGCTTGCGAATAGTGCTGTTGTTGATATCCTCTCCAGAGTTGGCACACACTGGATGAGCTTTTAGCAATGCACAGTCTTGACGGTTTTCATCATCGTCTTCGTCAGATTTGGAACTACTCCAGCGTTTTTCCATTATTTAAGCAAATTATTTTTTCTGTGCGATTTTGAATCAGTGCTGTTAGCGCTAGTATAAATCTGGTTAATGAACCAATGAACAAAGAGTGGTCAACTTTTTGGCTATCAAAATCAACTGGCAAGCACGTCGATTTACAAGGTACACAGTCTGCGCAATAATTGTTAATAATCGGATTTTTGTCTGAAAAGATATATGCTCAAGCGAATAAAAATTAAGTCTTTCTTTTGGTGTTTACTTTTATTTCGTCGAGTTTTTCATCATTTCGCCCGTAAGTTTTGCTTGCAATTTACAGGACTAAAGATGCGAAAATTACGTGAAATCGGTTACCCAGTAAAACTAGTTGGAATTTAATTTAACTGCGTTGCTCTTGTGGTGACTTAGTTATTACTAAAAAATTGTACATTCATCTTTAGAATTATATCTAAATGAAAATGAAGAAATACAAAAGCTAGCACGGTGTGGCTATTCGGAAAATACCTTAACACGATTGGATTTGCCAGACGGCTGCTTGGTATACTGGCTTGTTCGGTATTTCACTTCACTTTAAGCGGTTGACAGTGATGCTGAAAATTATGCGTACAAAGGCAATGTCAAGCCAAAGTAGTTCGTTTTCACGCAAGAATATCTTTTTGCTCATATCTCTAATTACGTCATTTTGCAACTGCTGTTATTCGTCCATCAAGACGTTTCTTTGTTGTTTGGTCCTTACTTTTGCTTTCAGCTGCGGCAATAGCGCGATCCCCATGTACCCAAAACGAGATTACTGTTGGGACAACCTTCTATACTGCTCGGTCACGGTGGGCAGTACATTGTGACAACTCCAGCAATTTGGCCTGCAAGTCCGTTTTACTTCAAAACTTCAAACAGGTCGCCGACGCGAAATATCAAAATGTATGACAGTGGTAGGCCTGCTAGTGACACCACTCGGTTTCTGGGCATGTGATTGGCCGATAATACCTGTAATGCAGGTCTGTAACGTGTTCTGTATAAAGAGCGCGATTTGAAGAAGAGTAGGAATTAGAGCGGTCTCATCACTGTTGCGTATGAGGCGCCATTCACAACAAAGTTATTTCGGACACATTCAGCTCAAAAACTGCTAAATCGGACACATTTAATTCAGTCGGAACATATTTAACTGAATCGGAACAGATTTACCTAAATTAGAACAGATTTAGTTGAATCGGACCGATTTAGCTGTTCCTATTTAACTAAATGATATTGCTTCCAAAAGAAAGTGGTTCCACACTGTACTTCCATGCACTGTATGTTATATCGTGAAGCTTTGGCTTCGAAGACATTGTCGTCCGAACGGATAAAGGTGCTTGAACAAGTGATAACGCTCATCAACATAGTAGCGCTCTTAGCACACACTTATTCCGACCCATTTGTAGAAATATGGATTCGAATCACAGCAACCTTTCGTAACACACTGAGGCGCGATGGTTGTTGAAGGCAAACGTGCTAAAGCGAATCTGCAAGGATTGAACTGTTCACTCTTCTACAGAGCAAGGCAAAAATCTGGAAGGTAGACCGTATACAACAAAATCTGAAACCAAAACCACCCCGACGTGTTCTGGATAGCAGATCTATGCAGCAAATACCAAAGCCAACTCATCCTTGAATACACCGTTGTGAACGTAACGTACGAATGCAATAGTGCACAGGAACGTAAGCTTCCATTTGAAGGTCACACCCCTGCCATTTTGCTGTGTACGTGCCTTGCTTCATTGCTGTTGTTTATAGTAAATCCACAAGTGGCAACAGAGTGTATGTTAGTGGTGCGCTGAAAAATGGAAAACTAGTTTCATTGCAAAATTTAAGATAGTAATTTTAGAATAAATTTTTCCAAAATAACCAGTGAATTTTCTGTAAATACAGCATTTATTCAGGTATAAGTCGCATGCGTGTATAAACCGCATCTCCATATTTGACCTACTCAAACGGTACAAAAAATTTTAAACAACATTTATTCATCAAAATCATGTAACAAAAACTTAAAAGCCATCAAAGTCATTGCATTCACTGTCCTCAAATAGTTTATCCCCGCCTAGTTTGCCTTTGCGTTTTTTATGCGATTGTCATCGCATGCGCATGCATGCACACACGTGAAGGTGCAAAGCTCCGTGTAGATAACATGCGCACAGTAACAGCGTACATGCGCATGTCACACCTCTTATATAAGTCGCACCTGACTTTTGGGTGAATTTTTAGTACAAAAAATGCGACTTATACTCGAATAAATACGGTATGAGCGTAAATTGCTTACGTTTTCCAGGTAAAACTCACGAGCGGGAAATATGGTCACAGTTAGCAGAATAAACCATGTTTTCAATGCCTTTAGCATTTTTGCCTTTTTGTCCTCAATAACGGTATTGTGAAGATCTGTTGAGAGCACTGCTCTGAACCCTGTTCAGAAATTAGGAATTGATTTTCCAGACGCAAATATTATTTTTCGTTCATTTGTTTTCTGTATATCATAGACTATAGCAGCGGTTCCCAAAGTATGGGTCGCGAAGGGTCGAAAAATTGGTCGCGCCAAGGTGATTGAAATCTGTCAAAACGAGCTTTTTGCTTTTCATTTTTCAAGTTCTTTCAATTCCGTCATAGACTGAATTATTGCATCATACGCATTTCATTTGGCTTCGTCTTAGTAAAACTGGATTATTGCATCATAAGTGGTTTTCCGAGAGTTTTAATGGCAGCGCAGCTACCAGCCGTAACTAGCTGCTAAGTTAAGATTCGTTGATTACGAAAGTATTTTGCAGTTGATGTTGAGTAGTTCAGTAAATAGGCCAGTGGAGTATCAGGGTTGATAGTATGAAAGTTTATCTATGTAGTAGTAGAGTAGCCGGAAACATGTTCGCTTCCTAAGCACGTAAAAAACATTATTTTTGATGTTTTAGGCTTGGGTCGTGAGATCGAGATGTTCATTAAACTCAGATTCGGGCCGCGCTTTGAAAAGGTTCGGGAGTATAGGAAAGACACCAATTATATTAATGTTCGGAGAGCTTAGACTGAGCTATGGATTGGCTAAGATTGTGCAGACGACACTGCAACTTGTAGCCAACGAATTTTAATCACAAGCGATCCTGTTTCTACAGCAACATGACTTTCAAATCGTGAACGCGCATGGCTTGCGCTACGTAATGCCTTTCACCTTTTCTCGCGCAAAAACAGGCTTTTGCTGTTCGTTTGCTTCTAAGTACTGTTGTAACATGACGAGAAGCAGCACTTATTACAAAAACTAAAAACTCTGGTACGTTTGAAACGTTTTCTATGGTTTCACTTCACCTCCTTATCGCCCATTGTTATTATCCTGTGAGTCAGCTAACTTGTATGAATAGCAAAAAAACTGCGGCGTGTTTATTTTTATATATTTACGTGTCTGTCTCAGACTCGAGGTCTGTATCACAGGAATTAGTAGTTGTAGTACACAAGAACACACACAAAAAACTTATTCATGACCCAGCACAGAGGCGGCCCAAGTTGATACGTGCCAGAAATACCGAAAAGAACAAACATTAAACAACTCTCGCTTACACCATGAAAGCATTAGCCAAAGTCGACGCCATTGGGGGATGGTGCTTGGTCCCCAACACTTAGCAGATGCCACCCTATTCAGAGGTAAGGATGTCCTTTATTTTCATTATGCGTTAATGAATGCGGCTGCTTCAGTTTTTTGTTAGGTTCTCCAAAAGCCAGTGATGCTGCACAAGTACAGTAGCTCAATTGGTGCTCTATGCAAAAGTAGAACGTACACTGCTCACAATGGATTTGTCATGTCCTGCTTTTTTGGAGTTTGATTTATAGATCTAAAAATAGTGCCAGTCATGCTCTTCAAATATGCCTAGTTTAAAAGGAGTTAACCCTAAGAATATAATTACCTTACGGAAAAATAAAGACAAAAATGTCCCTCATTTCCGAAAGCAACGCCATCTCAGTGTACTGATGTTAAACGTTCTTATCGCGCTTCGGATTTCTTTCCCAAAAGTTTATAAAAGTTTAAGAACAGAAGCGGCTGCTGGTACAATCTCTGCAGAATCGCCTGCAACCCAAGCTATCTGCAATCTGACAACGTTGGGCAATACAGTTAAAATTGCGTTTGCGTAATCCGAGGCATTGCGCTTTCACGTTACTAGCAAGATAAACTTACTTTGCTATTTGTGAAAATCAACAGCGTCCTCTCTTGTAACTAAGGTGAGAATCAAACTAAATCAAATATTTTCTCCATACTGTTTACGCTCTTACTTGCTGCAAGCCAGCCAAGAATTCAGAAATTTGTGTTAGCTCTCTCCGTAGCCTCGGGGAAGCTTTATGAGAACCTTCGTATTGGTGGTCAAGCGGAAACTGTAATGGCATGGCTATAGAGAAGCAGTGAAGTGTAGCAGAAAAAAAGTTGGCTACTTGTGAACTGGCAGGTACGCGTGATAGAGCTCAGTGATCACTGTTTTCAAATTTCGAACACAAGGATTTCCGAAGCTGCATTCTAGCTGTCTGTCAAAAAGAATCCTTTCCCAGCAAAGAATCAGACACGAAGATCGAGAGTATATATTCCGCCTACTAAGTAGGCATCACCAGCTTTTATTCTTTCATTTAATTTGTTGTTTTATGTATTTGTATGCTTGTCACAGACTCGTGCCTACTGCCTACTTTTGGCATAGCAGAGCAAACACATGCAATTGTTCGCATGCTTTAAGAAACACGATGAAAGCTTGTGAGGTTATTGCAAGGTGATTTAAAATACGAGAAACCTGGAAAATACTAACACCTCGAAATGTTATGCATAGCACATCAAAAAAAGTAGATGAACTCCTATTAAAACTACAATTTCGTGCTTTTATCCTTTTATTTAGTTAATTCAATTACGTATTTTAATTAAGTGGTTGCCAAAGATTCTTTTCTTTATAGAAATCAGTGACGCTGGAAGATTCAAAGTTTCTACTGATAACTTTGCAATGCATGGATGCAATTCTAGTGGTAAAACACACCGCACGCCTAGCTTTGTACTTTTTGAAAGAATGATTTGTTTAGTATTTTAACAGAAAAAGATTTGTCTTGATGGAAACGAGCTAAAACGTTTAATATGTTATTTTGCTAAATCATTGTAACTTAAAGTAATCATACCTGCAATGAAAATTTTGCTTTATTTCAAGCTATTAATTTGCCAATTCGTTGGATTTCTTGTTATTTTAATTGCACCAAACTAAAAAGTCTACTAAAACCTACACTCCATGTTAATAACAACAAACGTGCGATAGAAGCACTGTATTTGTAGAAGCAACTTTTGAAATTTTGAAAGAGGTTGTAAATCTACAAAGCAAAAGTAACGAAAGTACTGCAAATCTTGATAAAACTGCAAAGACTTCGGCAAGAAATAAATGTACAAAATTTATAAGTCGAGCATTTAAACCTTGCGAAACTAACTTTGCGAACTTATAATTTAATAATAATAACAATCTTCTGTTCGCTAAATTAAAACGCAATGCACCGATGTGCATATAGTAAGATGCTGATTGACGTGTTGGTATATGCAACTGAAAACAATGAATGGAAGGGCCAAATGAACAAAAGAAAGCGTAAAAGTAAGAAAACATGTAGGCAACATTCAAAAAAGAGAAAATCGGAGGCATTGCGCAAAACATCAGATGCAAACAAAAGATTGGAAAAGCAAGCAATATAGGTTACCCCAAAGTTAAAAATAGCAAATGAAGAGGCCATGGCAAACATGAACGAAATGATCCCACTGACATTTCATATTAACAACACATATTACAGAAACATAAACGTTAACTCATATGCATCACAGTCATTGACAGTACATAACACAGGTGATGGTGGGCAAACAATGGGTGAAGAGTTGAGGCATGTACAGATGAGCACGTCAACCATGCACGAAGGTGAGAGAAGTAAGCAACAATATACAAGGGTTATGAGGCGGAGAGCAATGCAGTAAACACAACATTTCAGAACAAAAGCAAGGGCAAAAACAATGTTTATCCACACAAATCATTAATATGTAATACAATTACCTACGAATCATAATGGAGTACCACAGTTTCATGTACGTCCCACCAGGCACATAGGATCACCGAATGAGTTTCAATGCAATGCAACTGCAATGGGGAACTAACAGGCCCGTAACCACCTTGGGACACCAGGAAGGGCGAAGAGTTTTATGAGAGGAGCCCAAATTTTTGAACTATTTCCAATATTTTCAAACTATATCCAACGCATTTTTTCAGGTGGGTCGAAAAATTTTCTTGGGGGTTTTCGCCCCCCCTGGTTACGGGCCTGGGCACCAACTATCAGTGGCGTATACGGCATGTCAGGCATGGCTCGTGCCATGGACGCCTTTTTGATGGGGGTGCAAAAATTACTTGGCAAAAATCAAAATTTGTGACTTACAGTTTCTTCAACCTCTATTTTGCGTCCCATACAGCGATTAACTGCACAGCTGCATCGATACAGCGCCTTTAACTAATGCAATAATTCGGGCGTGTTGTGCCAGCATCCAGCATTGTGACAAAATTGTGGTATTGTGACACAACACAACGGTCAGACTTTGTGACAGAACAAGAACGCTCGCTTGCAATATCTACAAGACCTCGTCCTCACACTATAAGAAAGGCTTAGTCACATTGGTGCCACGCCTAGTGAATTTTCACTACGAGATCTTGTGATTTTTAGAGTGACCTAGTGATTTTTCACTGCAATCTAGTGTTTTTTTTGCAAAGTACGTGTTTGAAGAAGATCGGTTATTTTCTTGTAACTTTTAAAGTTTTCAGCATTATTTTAAGATTTTCAGCCTTTTTTTACTCCGTAAACAACGATTAGCCTATGTGATTTCTTTTTGAAGGTTTACAGTACACCAACAGAACGAACAAGTGTTTCTAATTTGAGTTTCTCATTGTTTTCACAGCCGTGCTGTTTATTGGCCATGACGGTATTTTCATTTCTTTGCAGGCACACTGCATTTGAAATAATTGATTGAATGTTGAAATAATTAAACGTTATAAAAGAGTGTTGTCATTTTCAACTCTTGAGAAGAGTCTGAAGATTGTTGGTATGAGATTTTCCAGGCTTCAGCACATTGGCGTCCGCGGAAATTTTTCCAGGGGGGGCAAGGTCGACATTTTGTTATGCAGTGAGGCTCTACTGCATTTTGAGAGACCGTTGGAAAAATTTGAGAGATCCTCAAAACGCGTTAAAAAACACTGACAACAACAAATTTAGGCTGTTATCAAAACCCGTTATCAGGAAAAAGCAACTCACAGTCGCATTATGTAAAGGATTTTGCTGGGTATTTCCTATATTTTTCCCACTGACGACTTTACGTCTACGTTTCCCTCTTTGAAATTGTAGAAAAACCATCGGCACGCTGTATTGGACTTGCAGGGTTTTGCTGACCACATAAAACGCTTCTGGGACACTTTTCCACTCCATTATATAACCCTAAAAGCCAGTTTTTTTTACAACAATGAAAGTGACTCAAAGTTTTTCTTCTTAAATGACGAATAAATGTCAAATAACGCATGACTGAACTTTAGAAGCAGGACACACTTAACCTCACATTTCGCACTTCAGTTGGACCAGGAAGGAGCAATCGATTTAGATCTGTTTTTCGACAGCCATCGAGACGGCTTATCAACAAATTTAGCGAGATTGCTTCAGGCCGAGTATATGATACGTGAGAAGCGTTCTTCGTGATGAATAACAAGAAAGTACGAGTAGCCTATGTTTCAAACAATAAAACAATCATGCATGCCAGGGGTAAATATTAAGGCGAAGAGGCGGTCACCATTTTCTTCACAGATGCCGGGCCAGGACCCTCCTTTTACGAGTTTCACACTTAGTTTTTTCATCGTTTTGTTCAAAAGCTTGTGAACCAGTTTAGAGCCACATTTAATATCCTCTGAGCAGTGGCGATTTTAGAATAAAAAAGCTGTGGGGGGGGCACTGCGGGGCTAAGGAAAAAAGTAGGGGGCCACCATAAATGCCTCTCCTTCTTGGTGATTTTCCGTTGTAATGAAGATTGATTTTCTATGATTATCCCCATCAAACAGTGGTGATTCTAAAAATAAAGTGGGGGGCAATGCGGAGCGAAGGAAAAAGTAAGGGGTCCAACATAAATGCATATCTTGCATGGTGATTTTTCGTTGTTTTGAAGATTAATTTGCTATGATTAACCCTATCAAACCCAACACAGGCTTGTGAATATCATTAAATATGAACTATCATTATTATTCACCAGAGGCGCCTAAACGCCACTATAGATGCAATCATACAGTGTACTGCTTTGTCGAATATTTTGTGCTAACCATGCAACTTCCACAGCAATACACATGGGAAACGAAACACCTTTTCCCGTACACAGTTTTGTCAACCCACATGAACGAAAACAGCTCTATGAAAGTGAATACAATTCACATGAAAGCGACATGGTTCCAACCAGTGGCGTAGCAACATAGCTTGCCGCCCCTGGATTTCGGCAATTCTGCCGCCCCGACATCCTACGCTGGTCAGCATCACTGCTGAAATATTTTTATGAACGTTGCTCGCAGTGCAAAAATCCAAATGCGTGTTGTGTATGCTGATGAGAGAAGAATGCCATTGGAATGAGTGCATTTCAACCGGTTTGCTAACTTTCTGCAAAGCCCGGCATCCAATAGAAGCTTAACCAACGAATAATCTCACATTTCGTGAAATAGGAGTGAAAAGATATCAGAGAGTTGGGAAGATCCCACTGTATGAACGTCCGCAAGATTGAGTGAGTGATTCCACAAGGAACAACTTAAAAGCACTAATGTTTCTGTATGCTTTTGAGGAATCAGTCGACTGCCATCTGCTTTCGTCTTTTTGCGATGATTCAAACTTGCACATATCTCTATTCAAGTATGTACATTCCACGATGGGTGTAAGCAAGGAATCCATCAGCAAATTTTTAATAGGAAATCGATTTCACGTAAAATTACGCATCCTCAGTCCTTATTCAAATAGACAAGGAACAAATATTGTTTTTGAATTTATCTCCTTTATTCTGCGTTGTACTCCAGATGGATTCCTGACATTGTGTAAGCATCGTCATAAGCTTGACTTCTGCACATCCTCGCGTCTCAGTCATTTGCATGAAGCTCATTGAGAATAGAATTAGTAATGTATTTGGTCGTTTCCCATGCAGTGGGAAGAAGAACAGACTCCTTTATTTTTGCTTCACTTTCCCAAACTTTTACGCATCTTGCTACAAAAGCCATCTGATCGATATGAGACACAGCAGGAGTACTGTCGAGTAAGAATGAGAAGTATGTTGCTTGCTTTGTTTTTTAGAATAATATTTTTCGCTTTTTTTCCCAAGAAGTTAAATTAACTGTTTTGTATAGTCGGAGGAAGGTATGTTGGCATGCGTTTATATCAGAAAGATGTTCGTTCATGACAGGATTACATTTGGCAATTAGCTTCACACTTTCAAGAAAGTTACCCTGTTTTTATGAGTCAAAGTATTCACGATGACTCGAAATAAAACATGCATAGTTTAAAACATGTATAAACGTCTCGAAATAAAACATGTATAGTTTTTTGAAGGCTTTTTTAGTGTTGATGAAACTGTTAAGTCTACCCCAGTTTTATGCTCCAAAGTTTATTGAGAGCCACTACGGGAGAACCAGCTTAGCAACTCTAAGGCAGCTTGAGAGACTTCTTCGCAAGAAAGGAAAAAAGACAGCTGATGTAGAGTTCTTGAAGAAATGCGTGATATACCATCTAACGCCAGTTTTTCTAAGGTTCAAGTTGCACAGAACTGACTTGCAAGGACTGCGAAGAGTTAAGTCTTTACGCCAAAATCTTCTCATGCGTGAAATTAAACAACACCGTAGACATATTTGTCAGATAGAAGCAACCTATCTGCAGAAAAGGGAAGATTTTGAACAAGATCTTGGTCTAGCTTCAAAATTATACGTAAGAAGGTTTCTTCGTGCCTGTGAAAAAGATGAGTTCGACCAAGCAACAAGTAAACACAAGCAGAAACTCTGTCGTTTAGGCTTAAATTGGCAGAATGTTGAAAATAACCTC
>Ga0210059_1008421_pt1 | contig 16275 bp, 11 predicted proteins | sample Ectturendosymbi2_FD_188042 | JGI IMG/M metagenome (GOLD analysis project Ga0210059, IMG submission 188042) | Ecteinascidia turbinata endosymbiont from Florida, USA - Sample 2 (SPAdes) (version 2) | ecosystem: Host-associated > Tunicates > Ascidians > Unclassified | place: Key West, Florida...
TCTCCAGGGAGAATATCTTCTGCTGATTTGTCCAAGACATTTTTGGGGCAACTATAGCTGCAAACGATCATCCATAGATTCACCTATCACGTCCTGCAACAGAAAAGACATTCGTTAAAAAATGGGTGTTTTATCGAACAAAATATGGGTACGCATCTTTTTGGGTCACCCTGTATATATATTTTTTTGGAGGGCTTTGGATTTGGGGGGGTTTGTGGGTGACATCAAAGTGGGGTATGTTGAGGCTTTTTTGGCCGAGGTGATCAGTCCATGAGTGCCAACACCAAGAGGCAATTTTTGATTAAATTTTCAGTGGAAACTATGCTATAATCAGGGTTACCATACTGTCCTTATTTCTTAGATTTGTCCTTATTTTGCAATACTACGTCTTAAAGAATATCAGTCTCCTTATTTCTAGGAAATGTCCTTATTTGTGACTTGCGTCCTTATTTTTTCTTATTTTCTGTAGCTTAACAATTTCAAATCAGCAATATCTGATCAACACACAGACCATTTCTGTCTCATCGTAAACATTTTGTAATTAAGTTTTGTGATGTCACAAAAGTAGAACATAACACACTATCAGGCATTGTTAGCACTGTAAGCTGTCTACTCTGGTTAGGATTCTTAGGAATGCTGGTGTTAAAGCAGGCGAAAGAAACGTTTTCTGTGATGGTTGCAAGAAGGAAGTTGAGGACAAGACACTGATGAAGCAAATGGCTCCTTGAGATAAATAAGCAAACATACGATCTGACATTAGTCATACAAACAGAAACAATTGTTTTCTTTTTCGGTAATAAAATAAAATTTTCCTCAGCCATCCTTATTTTTGGTTCTTGACCGATGGTAGCCATGGCTATAATACAAGTCTTTAGTCTTTGATCAGCTATCTAACGTATGTGGTTGGAAAGTTGTGGCTAAAAAATCAATATTTAATTAAAGAACTACTATTTGCAGATTTAATTATTGAATTCAATTATTTAGGGGATTATTTAATTATTTCATTGTTTGTAGGTCATAAGTTTTGAACTAGAAACGCTAAAATCTAATCAAAAACACTAAAATCCAATTTATCTAACAGCTGGACTCAAAATTGAATAATGCAAAAAGTACTTGTCTGATTGACCTGAAATTTTCAAGTAAGGTTGAGTTTTCTAAGAGAAACATTTGTGTAGAATTTGGTTGGAAAAGATCAAGCATGAGAAAAGTTTTTCGATCCTACACAACTTACTGAACTCAAATTTCTGAGGCAAAGCATGTTGCATGATTCAAAAATTAAAACTCACAAGTTCTTGATGGATTGATCTCAAATTTCCAGGAAAAATGCATAACAATTAGAACAATGTCCCTGTAAATTTTGGTTGCAACAAATTAAATTTTTAAAAATTACAGTACTTTACAGAACCGCTCAACCTGCTGAATAGGATAAAATTTTGTAGCCTACACGCGTCTCTAGTTACAACTGAAAGTACCTAACTCTGAAGTTTTCATTAGAATTACTTCAAATTTTCAGTGATGATGCGCATAGGTATGAAGATCATATGTGCAAATTTTCTTTGCACAAATACAATTTTTAAAAAGTTATCCAGCTACACGCAACAACTGTAAGGACACAAGCATTTTACAAAAAGTGTTGTAGCGTAGGTCTAGCAAAACGTTGCTGAATACCAAACTGCGTAATTAAAAAAGTTCTAACTGCAATTTTTAAGCGTTACGCTAGTAGGTATGGAGAACATCATTGTAAATTTTCATTGCAAATAAATGAGCACAAAAATGTTATTGTGTTTTATGAAGCCAATGCCCCAACTTTTTTGAAACAGTCTTGTAGCCTAACAGCATGCTTTGATGCCAACTTCACAACTCAACAATATTTTGGTCAATTTGCATTAAATTTTCAGGATTAATATGTCTGGGTATGAAGAACATTTGTGAAAATGTTCATTGCACAAAAAACAAGTGCACGAGAAGTTACCAAGTTGCATAAGTGAATGACATATATATATATATCATTCCATACCCAGCGCATTTGAACAAATGACATATGTATATATCAGTCAGCACCAAAGGTGTAGTTGCACAGTGCACACATTTATTTACATGCATTTTTTAAACCCATGAACATTTCAAATGATATCCAAAGGGTTGCCATAAACAGACATCAGTTTCTTGGTTGCTCATATCTGCATTGTGACAATGTTTGATGTACACAAAATTAAATTTACTTGTGTTGCACAAAAACTATTACAAAGCTGCGTTGGTTTTCAAATGATATACCGTATCTGTTTCGTCTACCCATAACATAAAATCAAATAATATGGAAAAACGATTCAAAAGTAAGTGTTACTTAGCATTCCAACATACTCAAAAAAAGTAAATAAAATGACTGTGACATGAACAACTTCCTATTGTTGTTCTCACCCTCCACCCATACGTATTTTATCCCATGGTTCTTCAACATTATCCACAAAGTAACTATTTTCTTGGAAAAGAAGTCGCAGTGAAGAATGAGTCCCATGACGTCTACATCCAACAAACTGATTGCGGTTAGTAATGTCACAATCCTCTGCTGAAGCAGAATTTTTAATGTCACTTTCTGCAAAACCATTCATTGCAAATCCTAGAAAATAAGCAAATGCTGCAGTGCATAAAGGATGAAAAATGTTAAACAAAATTCTACATGGTTGCAAATCATGAATCAAAATTTCAGTAAAGGAAATGCATGTCAGGATAATACATTAGAAATGACATCAAACAAAGCACAAGTTTTACAAAGATACAGTTTGGTTTAATCAAAACGGAAACCAATCACACACAAAAGACAATCTAGTTTCTATTCATTCATTTATTCTTTGATGCACCCAGCACTTCAGACATTGAATGGAAAATACACTAGGCTTTAGCAGAAGTACAATCTAATCTTATAATTTAAAATCTACTTATTTCTTAAGCTACAATCTAAAAGTAACAGCAGACTCTCCAGAAAGCATATTTCTGCAGTTCTAAAGTAATAGCTATTATATTTCACAAAAGTAACTATTATATCTCTGTTGCAAGTCACACATTAAACAAAAAACAAGATGAAGTGCTAGAGATTGACAACAAAGCAAGCAGCACAAATGATTTTAAGAGTTGGCAAAAGCATTTTCAAATCTACAGTACAAAAATGATTGAAACCATTGCTTTATTGTTCTTGCGACTTACGTTATTATGGATGCCCGAATTAGACATTACAGCCATTCTGACCAGCAAAACACTTTAAGTGGCTTTTGCTAACAACCACAAAGCCACTCTAGTGGCTTGGTTAGTTTCAACCATAACTCCCCAAACTGGTAGTGCAAAAGATCTATTCGAAGCATCAAAAATGCAGGAAGTTTTAAACTTTTATTTAATGAAAAATTGGTTTATTTCAGATTTGCATTTGGGGGTAGTGTGATGTCACATGGAGGTCCCACTAGGTTTTGTCAACCTGTGGACAAAAACAGTCGCCATGAAAAAATCTACTTCATTTGAGCCCATAGGTGACTGTACACAACTGGTTACAGAGAGATGACCAAAATTTGGCCAAGACTATGAAAGACCCCAAAGTTTTATGGTTCTTTGAGGGCTAAATCTCACAAAACCTAAAATCGTGACATCGATGAGTAATATAAAGACATGGAATCATTAGTGATACAAAGCAATAACATCAATTACAATCAACAACATATTTTCAAAAAGCTTGATCAATCTTGGATATATTAGATCTGTACAAAACTGAAAAACTTTATTTGCAAAAACATGTTTGAGCAAAATCTGCATACGAACTACCACCTCATCTGCAAAACCTGCCTCCAAAGACAAAAAATGATTCATGTCTCTTTATTTGATGATAATGTTTCACCAACAACAACCATCTTTGCCCACTACCTGCCTGAAACAATAAGTACCTTCTTTCCACACTCAAGCCAACGTATTTAACTGTTTAACGACCACGATCGGCCGGCCCTACTTTTGCCATAAATTGCCAGCCGCTAGAGCTAGAGAGCTGTTCTAACCCTCTACAGATTCAGCAAGTCTTCTAGTTGACATCGAAAAAAACGTTTTTCGTTTTCTGTGGGGGTTATCTGGAGGTGACGTCACAATGAGGGCATGTTTTGGAAATTTTGGTCACCTTTGGCGAGCCCTGGGCCCCAACCCATTGACCCATTCTATTGGCTCAAATTTTTCTTGAAAACTAGGTCAAATTCCGTCTCAATAGAGCCCTTCATTGACTTGCTAGCATATCTGTAGCCAAAATTATGGGTCAAAAACACAGTTTTTGGCTTAATAAAAACTTTTCAGAAAAGGCATAATTTGCCCTTCCACGGCAAACTTTGGCCAGCCATAACTTGGCAGCGGATTGAGCTAGAGAGCTGTTCAAACCCTGTAATGACTGGTGGCGTCGTGTAGGTCACATTAAAAACACATTTTTTAAAATTTGGCTGGGGGGGTTTGGGCCAATGGGACCATGACAGGGGCATGTTTTTTGGTTAATTACATGACATCATCATCCGAACCCACACAACCAATATTTTGGCTCGCAGTATTTTAGGATTCTAGGCGAGAATACACGTTTTCAGAGCCCTAGATTGAGGTTCAAAAGTTAATTGGTAAGAGGCTTTTCTCAATACTTTTGGGGGATTTCCCTAATTCATTTTAATGTTGCTTGGCCCTAATCTTGAAACCAGGAACGCTAAAAACCCATTCGGACCCTTCAAAGTCCTGAAATGTAACCAAAAAACAGCTAAACTCAAAAAAATGTATGTCATTTAAATGGCTCCTGCGGGTCTTGAAGGGAGGTCAGGCAAAAATGCTGACGTCAGCAAAATATAACATAATCATCCTATATACATAAAAAAAACAAACATACATCCTAAACTGAAAAGTTTTCTTTTTTATTGCAAACTACATACCTTCACCAGTCTTTAGAGGGTTTGAACAGATCTCTAGCTCAATCTGATGGCGAGTTATTGCCTGGGGAGAAATGCCCCTCAGAGTGGCTTTTGAGGGAACAAAATTTTGGTCAATTTTTGGTTTATGAGCCATAATTTTCGCTCCCGATATGCTAGGAAGTCAATAAAGGGCTCTATACATGCGGATTTTGACCTAGTTTTCAAACTAAACTTTTAGTCCAAAAATGGCCCATTGGGACAGCGCCCAGGGTCAGGCAAAGATGGCCAAAATAACACAAAAACACCCCTACTTGTGATGTTGCCCCAGAAAACCTCAAACCCAAAACGAAAAAATTTTTTTTTCGATGTGAACTAGAAGACTTGCTGAATCCGTAGAGGGTTTGAACAGCTCTCTAGCTCTAGCGGCTGGCGATTTATGGCCAAAAAAGGGTGCGCCAATGTGTTGGCACGTGCAGTCGTTAAAGACCCAAAACAATAGCATGGCACTTTTGGTGAGAGATAAGAAGTGAAGCACATTCTAAAAGGTAGATGTGCACTCTATGAGAATATTCATAGTTCCTTCCAGAACGTATTTGTGCACCATAAGTTTTGAAGAAAAAATTTCAATACCGACATAAACTCCGATCTTGTAAGCACACAACATGATATATCACAGATACCTGTCAAACATTTTTTTATTCCAATAGCATATAAATGAAAAGGAGATACCCACATCCAAAGGTGCCTGCGTTTCTCATAATCATAACAACCACGAGCACCCACAAAACGGTACTTGTCATCAACAAACATGCACCTGAAAAAATAACTTTTAGTGTTTATTTCAAAGGTAACACAACCATAATTCAAACATTACTAAAAGAGTCCACTTTCAAAACAGCAAGTAGAATGACCTCATGCCAAAGTAACCTCTTCACAAACCCACCGGTGGTTATATGGGAGAATAACATCGAACTGTTGGGTATGTCGATTATGCATGTAATGCATTATATAAAAGAGATTCCACAAAAAAGGTAAGTAGTTAGCTCCTTTCTTCTCTTTAACTTCATCTTCATTTAGAACATTTATAGATCTGCACATACAGACTAATAATTCACCAAAATATCTAATAAAAACATTCAAGACACCAAAGACTACCAGTGTCTGCTGCTCATGCACATCTGTAAATGCTTCATTTAAATTGAGGGAACAAAAGATTACTTTATGCATATAGACTAAGCAGAAAATACATTAATGTGTACCATACAACCAGGAAAACCTTTGCTTCTACGTAACTTCTCAGCATTTGACTTATACAGTGGCAGGCAAACAAGAAGTGTAAAAAATACATGCCTGAAAAGGAGGTCATTTGTGCAAAATTTGAATTTGATTCTAATTAAACGTGGGCTCTGCAGATAACCATGCGTACACAGCATAAGTATTTTCAGAATGTTTTTATATGCTATCAATTCACGAAAAATTGAGTGAAATTCACTGACAGGAAAACACAACATAAAAAAAAGACATAACAAGCAATACAAATGGGAGAGAACATGTTAAGCAGCACAACTGCACTTCCTGGCTTAGAGCATAAAGGCAAATGTAGCAATGTGCATGAAAATCCAAGAAAGGACCGTAGCAGCTGAAAAACTGTGTTGAACAATGAAGGGAGACTACATGAGTAACAAGAATAGCAATTTGCTGCAACATGAGGACGAAGAGAACAACTGAGTGGTTTTGACAGTAATACAATACCATGAAATTGACAGACAAAGAGATGGCAACAAATATCAAACGTGCAGCTACTGGATTTCACAGAATTCTTGATAAGCATTGACTAATCCACCTGCTGCAAGGTGGATTTACTGTAGATCTGGTAGTTTCATGCCAGTTTGCAACTCCATAACTCAACAGTGCTAGAGAGCAGTTCAAACCCTCAAAAAACCCGGCAAATCTTCTAGCATGCAATTTTTTTAATTGGGGGTTTTTGGTTTCCTTGTGGGTGGTGTAATAAGTTGAAAGGGTTTAGGCATTTTTGGCCAAGGCTACCGGGCCCTGGGCCCAACCGCATGAGGGAAGTATCTTAACCAAGCCTTCAATGGAAACTACGCTAAAATCCAAGTCTTTCAAGTTTCTGATTAGTTTTCTTGGGTTTCTGGTTCAAAATTTATGGCCAAAAAATCTAAATCTGGGAAATAATTACCCCAAAAGTTTTATTAACCCAAATTTTGGTTATTTTACCCTCACCTATAAACCAGAAACCCCTGGAAATTCAATCAAAGGCTCAAAAGACTCAGATTTTAGTCTAGTTTCAACTAAAAACTTCAGCAAAATACTTCTCTTGTGCAGTTGGGGCCTATGACCTGGTCACCAGAGCAAAAATGGTCTAAACCTACCCCGCTTATGACATCACCCACAAAAAACTGAAACCCAAAACTTAAGATTTGTTTGTGGGTTTGAACAGCTCTGTAGCACAATCGTCTCTCAAGTTATGGAGTTGTGAAGTGGCATGAAAATAGTAGCTTAATACATTATTTCCAACTACGATATTTTTGCACAACTGCAGCAAATTTAGTCTAATTTTAACAATTTAACTAACACCAATAACTAAGAATGGGCCTGCAGATCGACGAAACCTAAAAAATGTGGCACACAGAATACTTATTCCATAAGGACCATTAGGTTTAAAGCTTTTGTCATAATCAACACCATAATTTTTTAAGATCTGGAGTCCATGTACTACATTGAAAAATTATTCAACAATTCCGCTATCAGCAAAATTGTTGGACGATAAGCTTTTCAGTACAAGATATTCTTTACAGTGATGAAGTGGCAGTTTCTACAAGAACAACTTCTGGTCTTCTCTTTGCTACAGTCTAAAAATACACAAACTTTTGTCTAAAATACATTGGCTAATCTGAAGCAACCACTTCTTTAAGGCACTGTATATGCAATGTTCCTTCCCTACCTCAGAAAGCAACATAAACCCATAAACAGGAACAATCTGTTTTCCACAATTGAAAATGATTTTGCTTAACTTTAATTTTGCAGGGCATTGGCTGTTGGTTGGTAAATGAAGCCATGTGCAAACAACTACACCAAATTGAGAGCAGAACTAAAGCAAGCTAATTTGAAGCTCAAAATATGCTGCTGTACTATTGCATATCTGACAAAAAGCACAAATTGGAATGGAAACCAGAGAGAAATTATGTTACAGATTCTTGAAAATTTCAATATTCACATTAAAGAACTTATGTCCTTCATCAAACAAGCAAATCAAGCAGAAATAACCTGTAATCTCTCCATGTGGGATCTTTGGGTGGTGGGGTTTTGGGGTAATGCCGAATGCCAACCCAATACAAAGTATTATCTCCATGAACCGCATTATCTTGTGAAATGACCAAATCCTTCAGGAAGTCAAACTCAGTCTTGTCATCAATATCTGCAAGAGTTGAGTTTTCGCCCTGAAAACGTTAGCAAATAGCATTCTTGTGAGATTGCACGCCATGTGACAAATTTAATTATTAACACTTTCAGGTTAATTGCCGAGTTAATTCAAGCGGTTTGCACAAAAACAGTTTTGCACAAAAATAAGCCTTTTCGCATGTGGCTTTAAGCACCAGCGCCGAAGTGCTAGAGAGCTATTCAAATGCTCAGGAGACTCAGCAAGTCTTGTAGTTTGCAATGAAAAAAATATTTTGGTTATGGGTTTTGGATTTTTTGTGAGTGACATCATAAGTGGAGTACTTTTAGGCCACTTTGACCCACTTCATCTGGCCCTAGGCCCAACCCTCTAGATCAGTGGTTCCCAACTTGGGGTAAAGTATGCCCCTGGGGATAATATGTGATTCTTCAATGCTAACACAGAACCAAAACCATAATGTTGTTCTGTATTATGAGCATCACTGCGAAATATTGAGGGTAATAAATCATAATTGCCACCTTGATTTGGGTAACGGCTCAAACAAGTTTGGGAACCACCACTCTAGATGCTGGTATTTCGCTGAAATTTTTATTGAAAACTAGGCTAAAATCTGACTCTTTTGATACTTTGGGTGACTTGCTGGGATTTTGGGTTCAAAACCTATGATCTAAAGCAGTTTTTTTTAAGGAAAACATTAGGTACCTGGTATGGACCTGCAGGGACCCGATTTTCTCTCATTCTAGGGACCCAATGATAATTTTCTTTGATTCTAGGGCGATTTTCAATTCTAGGGACCCAAATCTGGTCCCTAAAACACCTCAAAAACAACCTGATCTAAAGTAAACAAAATAATTGATTAATCCTATAATTAGACAATTAATTTGTTTAATTCAGATCACAACTTTTGAACCAGAAATGCTAGAAAGTTGATCAAAGTCTCAAAAAACTTGGATTCTAGCCTAGTTTCCAATGAAACCTTCAGCGAAATACTTCGATTTTGTGGCTGGCCCCTAGGCCAGGAAACATGAGCCAAAATGGCGAAAAACCTACCTCACTTTTGACGTCACTCACAAAAAAAAAACGAAACTCAAAACAAAAAAATTTTTTCATTGCAGACTCAAAGATTTGTCAAATCCTTTGAGGGTTTGAACAGCTCAGTAGTGCAATCAGCGGAGGATCTAGGCAGTTAAAACAAACGAAATATGCTCGATTTTAGCCCGATTTCCAGGTACAACATATACGTAGCCGGTGGCCAAGGTTTCAACAGTCATGAGACATGAAAATAATCAAATGTGATTTTTTGGTGGAATTTGATAGAAAATGTTTCCATGAACACACCCGTGAAATTTTTGCGCACAGCTAGCTAAAATGGCTAAGTCATACACTTGCAAACATGGGAAATCAGGCAAGATCTGATTTTGCAGTTTTCTTGCTAACTGATTGCCATGGCATCATATTCTTTTGTTTAAGCGGCCTACATACAGAAGAAAAATATGCATGGAAATGCCTATCAGCTGTAGTTTGAGTAATGCAAAGATATCAGTATTGGCATTGGTTATCCGCTATGAAAAATGAAAACATCTGTATCGGCCCAAGAAAACAATATCAGTCAAGCTCTAGTTGCAACTTGTAGCATGAGAAATTGGCGAGACAAAAGTGCTTGCATGTTAACCTTCCCAAAATGCCTATCCGTTGACAACAAAACCCCACCTACAATGCAGCTGCAGCAATTGATTCTCGTTATAAAGCCCCTCCCCGTCAGCTCGAGCCTACCCCACTTATGACATCACTCACAGTGAAACAAAACCAAAAATATTTTTCAGTGCATATTCGAAGACTTGCTGAGTTTTTGGAGGCTTTGAACAGCTTCTTAGTACAATTGACTGTCCCGTTGTTAAGTTGCAAGCTGCGAAAAAGCCCACATCCTGATAAACTCAGCCAAAACGGCCTGAAGCTACCCCACTACTGATGCCACCAACAAAAAACCTGAAACCCACAAACCCCCGATTTTTTTCATTGTGAACTAGAAGACTTGCCAAGTCTTTCGAGAGTTTCAATTGTTCTCTACCATAATCTCCTGTCAACATATGCAGTTGGTAATGCACACTAAATACTGGGATTTCACCTGAATCCACCAGCAGTGAAGGTGTTAACTATTGGTGGCAGGCCAAAGCGGGGATGATGCTTCATGTCTAATCAATGCACACAAAAATGATATGAAACAACACAAAAGTGGCAGAACACAATCAAACCAAACCATCAATGACAATTTTATTCAAAGTTCTACATGACTTTCTAAAACAAATTGTGGCTGTACAAAGAAACATTTGTATTGAAAATCATGACAGATTCAAAATAACGGCACTTTCACAATTGAAAAAAGACATTTTTCAATATTTCTGTTTTACTTTTGAGGACACCCAAAAAAATAAAAAAAACAATCCTTTTCATTCACTTTGTTTATGTTAACACCTTTGTTGACACTTTGAGAGCTGGCGTACAATATATTCGTACCAAGATTTTGGCCAAAAACAGCAGTTTTTGGTTGCTTTACCAACACCCTAGCTCCTCTGCCAATTGCGCTATAGAGCTGTTCAAGGGCTCAAATGAATCGGACAGTCTTCTAGTCCGCGCTTGAAAAAAAATTTTTGGTTGGGGGTTGCGGCTTTTTGTGAGTGACGTCGTATGTGAAGTAGTTTTGGGGTCATTTCAGCTCATGTTGCCTGGCCTAGGGCCCAATCACTAGCCCAAAGTGTTTCGCTGAAGTTTTCATTGGAAACTAGGCTCGAGTCCCAGTCTTTTGAGCTTTTGATTGGTTTTCTAGCGTTTCTGGTTCAAAAGTTATGGTCTAAAATAAACAAATTAATTAATTATCTAATTAGCTAATTAGTCAAATATTTTTACTAACTTACATCATAATTTTGAACCCGAAACCGCAGCAGGTCATCCAAAGTATCAAAAGACTCGGATTGTAGCCTAGTTTCCAGTAAAAACTTCAGCGAAATACTACCGCCTAACGGTTGGCACCCAGGGCACTTATGACGTCACTCACAAAAAACCCGCAACCCCCAAGCAAAAAGTTTTTTTCGAGTGCAGACTAGAAGACTTGCCTTGTCTTTTGAGACTTTTACCGGGTCTGTAGAGCATACCGGACCGAAGAAATTCCCGTGCAAAGCCAGGTGCGTTTAGGCGTTTTTTCGAAAATCCCCGAAAGCAGCCGGATGCCAAAGTGTTAACTCGCATTGAGCCCTTTGCAACTTCGAAACTCACCTGTTGACTGTGCTAGAGAACTGTTCAAACTCTTGAAAGACTGGGCAAATCTTCTAGTTCACAATGAAAAAAATTGGGGTTTTGGGTTTAAGGTTTTTTGTTGGTGACATCATTAGTGGGGTGGGTTTAGGCCTTTTTGGCTGAGGTTATTGGGATATGGGCTCAAACAGCAAGATGGAGAAGTATTTCGCTCCAGTTTTTACTGAAAACTAGGCTAAAAACCAAGTCTTTTGAGCCTTCGATTGACTTTCAAGGGGTTCTGCTTCAAAAGTTAGGGTAAAATACCCAAAGTTTGGGCAAATCAATCTTTTTGGGTAATTGCTACTCAAAATTAGGTTTTAGTGCCATAACTTTTCAACCAGAAATGCTAAAAAGCCTATCAAAGGCTCAAAAGACTTGGATTCTAGCTTAGTTTCCAACAAAAACTTCAGTAAAAAACTGCGTCTAGCAGTTAAGGCTTGCGGCCAAGTAACCTGAGCCAAAATGGCCTAAAATCTACCCCACTTATGACAATAACCCACAAGAAACTGAAATCCAAAGCTTTCCAATTTTTTTTCATTGCAATATAGACTTGCTGCATCTTTTGAGCGTTTGAACAGCTTTCTAACACAATTGCCTGGGAAGTTATGGATTTCCTAGGTGACATGAAAATAGTGCAAAAGCACATGCTCAATGTGGGAATTTGAAGAACAAGTATCTCATGTACCAAACGAGTTAGAAGAAGTTAAGAAAGTAATTGTTGCTTACAAAATAACATAACCATAACCGGCGGTAAAGTAAACACAACACATTTTTTTGCATTTATTGGAAATCACATTTGTTAGAATGCATTGTGTTATTGACTTCATATGTTTATCACAAATAAACTTTAAAACAAACAGTTGAATTTTCTTAAATAGTATTTTTGAATGTTAAATGCAAAGGTTTTACCAAAGCTTGACATGCTTTGTGTGCATCAGTGAAGTTGAATTTGGTAGGAAACACTTTATAGCAATGAGCTCGAAATTCTTTCCAACCTGTTTCACATGGAGCTGTGCATTGGGAAGGTTGGTTGGGATCTTTCTTTATAGTTCCAGCAATAGTACAATGGTAAGTTACTGCAAAAAATGAGCAAATGTTGTATTTGCAACAAAAACACACAAGTTTATTTTAGGACATGCTAACAAGTATGAGATCAATCAAGTATTTATAAGAAAGGCAGGTCTACCGTATAACTTTTTAATCCACTTTTATGAATGGCAAGGGTGTTCCTACAGCAGAGGAAATGCCATTTAAATATTCTAAAAATTGGTTGCATTGCTTTAAAAAAAACTATTTGAGAAAGCACAGAGACAAAAATACTTCATGATACATAAAATCCACCTATGCATACACCAATAAAGTGTTGCATGGCCTTAAAAAATGAGAAGCTGTTATTTACTCAATTTTGCAAACACTGCCATTCCTCTGAAATCTTGGAAGTCAGCACTAAATCGCAAAGCATCAAAATGTAATTCAGTTTGTCCCTTATCTTACTTTGTTGCTTTCCAATGCCAGCAAGTTTGTCAGCATCACAAGTGAATGTTCCAGCATGACCATAGACAACACTGCCTTTTGTTGTGAGGGTTGCACCAAAATGACTTGCATTTATTCCTGGACAGTTTATAACTGAAAACAAATTTTAATATTTACAAACCAAGGAATTTGCCACTATTAATAGACAAAAAGATTACACATTCTCCCCTAATACTTTCGCAACATGCTTTACACGATGCACCTGAAACTTGAAAAAAAGGCTTTGCAAATTTCTTGACATCATGATAAATATCCTTTGCTTAATAGCTTCTATTTAAATTTATGAACTGAGCAAACTGCACAAAAGTCTTGACCATCCCAAACAGTTTTGAAACAATAATCAACCAAAGTTGAACAAAGCACTTCTTAAATCAATCAAACAAAGAAAACAAAACATGCTGCTTTATGAAAATTTACACATCATTTGTTTCTAGAGCGAATCGAAGTTGAACACATGAACACAAGAAAAAGTTCCTTGCATTCTATTGTATTTTTCCAAAATATAAAATGAACAATAATGTAAACCCACAAAAGTTTCCTCCTTGTCTTCTATTTTATGCATGAAAGAAAAAATATTTGAAATAGAATCCATAGCTTTTTAACTTGGTTTGCATAAGATATACTGTGAACTTCAAATATTTTCAACTATCTTTTTCTAGCTACTTTAAATTACCTTATTGCACATGACCGTTAGTTAGAAAATGGTCTGTTAAAAAAGGTGACAAACTCCACTAATGTTAAAAAAGGGAACAAACTCCTCTTTAACCGTATAAGCTTTGGTGTGACTGTAGTACAGTTAAATTGGACAATTACGATGCAACCTTAACTCAAAAATTAACAGACGTAACACAAGTGGATTCTATTGTTTACAAAAACATTTTTAAGGAACTGAATGGAACGAACTTTGACAAATCCTATTTTTTGGAAATAGAAACAGCAAAAAATTGCCACTGTGTCTTGAGCTTTTCATACTCAAGATTTGTGTGAATGGCAGAACCTACACAAAAGAAGATTGAGAAATTTCAAGCCCGGCTGGACATCAATTAAGGTCACTGAGATCCACAATCCCATCACAAGTGGACTCCAGAGATTAAAATGGATTATAAAGATTAAAATTAAGATAAAATGGAGATTAAAAATACTGACAGCAGTTCAACACAACTTCTTTTGGTTAGTGCTTAGCTTAATACAGCACTATACAGGGCTACCATACCGTCCTCATTTGTAAGATATGTCCTTGTTATGAAGAGGACTGTCTTAGAAAAGTTCAGTGTACTTACTTCTAGGAAAAGTACTTAATTCGAACTTGCATCCCCATTTAATTCTATTTTCAGGAAAAAGTCAGAAAGCGACTTGAAGCAAAAACGATTTAGAGTTTTGTTCCTACTTTCATGGCTAAAGTTTAGGATCACCACATAAAAAATGAAAAATATGCGATGAATGTGGTTTTTTTATGGTTGTCCTTACTTTTCAGTCAAAATCGATGGTAGTCATGACAATATACATGATACAGATGAATATATAAATGCAGGCTGAAGCCTTTCAGAATGTTTCCAATTATCGTGCACTTATTTCCTGCACTGAAAGTTATGTATGCTATATTAGTTGAAACAAATTGAGTATAAAAAAAGTTGATCTGTTTTGAAAAATAACACACTGAATGAACGTTTTTTTTTTTGACCAAAGTAAACTGAGACTGTGCAAGCATTAAAGAGACTTCAAATCATTTCAAACAATGCATACATACAAAGACCATCACTATCTATTGATGTAAGAAGTATGTCTTGAAGAATATGCATTGTCATTATCATTACTTTTGCATGAAATAACTGTAAACCAAAAACTGCACACCTGCACAGGAAGGTGGGCTGGGCTCCCATTCACCATTTGTGCACGTGGTGGATTTCCTCTGATTATTCGCAGACAGCCAAAATCCTTTTTGGCATTGTGTAACAGCAGTACTTCCTGTTTCAAACCCATGCACCATAGCAGAAAATGTGTGACGGACAGTTTCTGCATGGAATACTGCATCAGGCACATCAGGGCAGGTTTTATCTGCAAGAGTGATTACGATTAAAAAACACATAAAAAGTACCATGAATATTATTAATAGAAACGCTTCAACATGGATTTCCAACATTAGTATGGTTTAAGAAAAGAATCTGTTGAAACTGGGTATGTGCAATTATTAAAAATATTGCATATGAAACATAGTGTATTAGGCAACAGCTCTACTGAATGCTGGTTATCACATTTTGGTGTTCTATTCTGTAACTCCATGTAATGCCACATAAGTTTCAGGTATTTCCTGCACGCAAACAACACATGACACACAGCAGCATATATTCACAACGTGTTAAAACTCAATCCCTTCTCATGCATCTAACATGGTATACAACTGTTGTAAGTCACAACCAACACAGATTTTTTTCAACGTCATTCCAAACGTAACGCATTCCAAATGTTTGACTAATTAGCTAATTAGATACTTAATTAATTTGTTTATTTTAGATCATAACTTTTGAACCAGAAACGCTAGAAAGTCAAAGGCTCAAAAGACTGGGACTCGAGCCTAGTTTCCAATGAAAACTTCAGCGAATTACTTCGGCCTAGCGGTTGGGCCCTAGGCCAGGCAACATGAGCCAAAATGACCCCAAAAGTACTTCACTTATGACGTCACTCACAAAAAATCCGCAACCCCCAACCAAAACTGTTTTTCAAGTGCAGACTAGAAGACTGGCCGATTCATTTGAGCCCTTGAACAGCTCTCTAGCGCAATCGGCAGAGGAGGCAACCAAAAACTGCTGTTTTTAGGACAAAATCTCAGTACGAATATATCGTAAGCCGGCTCTCAAACTGTTAAGCATCCCTGGAATATTTTTCAGTGTAGATTCTTGCCACAAAGGCATAATTATGTAGATAAGAGGTACATCATTGTCAACTTGTGTCTAGAGGATGTCACAAAACACTTTGCTAATTCAGAGCTACCATGTAATTGAGGCGCCTCAACCAAAGAAAAGATGATTACCTCAGCAGCTTAAACCGACTCAAAGAAAAAGCGATCCGTTCAAAATTTCCCTTGAACATGACTAATGACATGATAGCACTGGCATCTAATTG
>Ga0210059_1008423_pt1 | contig 16275 bp, 11 predicted proteins | sample Ectturendosymbi2_FD_188042 | JGI IMG/M metagenome (GOLD analysis project Ga0210059, IMG submission 188042) | Ecteinascidia turbinata endosymbiont from Florida, USA - Sample 2 (SPAdes) (version 2) | ecosystem: Host-associated > Tunicates > Ascidians > Unclassified | place: Key West, Florida...
CTTAACTAGAGATAGACCGATATATCGGCCACAGCCGATATTTGGGTTTTACCGATATATCGGTATCGGCCAAAACGGCCGATTTTTTCGGCCTCAGTAGGAGTTGACAAAACGCTGTTATATTCCTCACGCGTGCAGACAACTTGTGCAAGAAAGTACAACAAAGCAAGTCAAGATAATTATCTTGCATCAACGCTGGCAGGTGCGGTTTTATAAACAAGCAGACAAGATTAACCATGAAGCACAGGTCGGCCGTCGCAGCCGAAACAAAAGCATCATCATTGATCAGATTAATTAAAAATCATAGCAAAATATTGAAATTTCTGCAATTTGAAAAATCTTAGCTCATAAATATAATGATTTTTGAAGCTTTAAAAAAAAGATAAGGCATAGCATGCATTAAATTTTTGACAATGAAGCAAAAAACATGATTTAAAAATTTCAGAAATATCGGTTGTCAGTATCGGCCATCGGCCCATGAATGGCCGATATATCGGTATCGGCCCCAAAAAACTGATATCGGTCGACCCCTAGTCTTCACTCCCACACGCAACGTAGTAGACTTAAGCGTGCATCGCAGCAGCAAAGAACATGCAAATACATGAAAGAACACGATGATGTATATGTGCAGTGCAACAGATTTATTTGTTGACAACTGGCAGCAGGCAGGATGATGATGCCTCTTATGTCTACAGCGGGCGCAGAAAGAATGCCGAATGGCATTACTGGAATCAATGAACCAGAACACATTTAAAAAACGAAAAAATACCGAACTGCAAGATTACAAGCAAAATGTGCCGAATTCTCGTGTGTCTGGAACCCCAACGGTTTCGTTGTTCAAATCGAAATTCCCCGCAGCTTTTGCGAAATCTTGAAACGGAGATTCCCGGGGCATGATTGATGGAGTGAAGCCGAAGCTTCCCGCAGCTCACTGTGCCGGACGATTTAACTCGGAACGAAGTTTGGAAACCGATGGCAGCCACGCTTGATATGATCACCAAAACGTAGCCATGACTTTGCGAAAGCTGAAACCGGTCACGCCTTTCACATGAATGTCTCGGTTGGCTGCAGTGTTGAGGCCGAAAACCAGAGCTGGGGGAAGTGAAACAGCTTCGACAAACTGCAAGGCTCTGCTTTTAACCTCAATAGGAGGGCAAACGACGGCAGCGAATATTCTTTGCGATCTTGTTACGGCTGAGCGCATACCTCCCACCTGCCGCTATCGCATCGCGAAAGAGTAATTATCACGTCGTCAAACCACTAGAAAGTCGCGCTGTCAGCAGGTTATTCGTAAATTGCAAGTCAGTAAGTTGCATTTTTCGGCTTAAGGGACAAAAAAACACCAAAAAAAGACACAAAGAAGGCTTCGTCGTGTCATCTCGAAAGATTTGCTGTTCGACTGCCTCTAAGAACGAGGTCACGTTTACTGTAAATGCCAGTATACATGTAATCTCCACTTAAAGCTTCGCCTGGCGTAGGCGGGAAGGTAGGCTCTTAATACTTTACGTCTCTGTCTTGCATTCCAAAGTTAGCAGTTGTACGAAAGTCAGGTGGTTTAAGCTCAGTATCCAATCAACGCATGTCTACAGCTGCGGGTTGAGGGAATTTATGAGCGGTAATAGATGGAAGAACCGGACTGAAACAGGTCATCAAGAAAGAAAAGGCGAAAAAAACACTGCTAGCTATTCTGCGAGTTGAAAAAAAAACACACTACCTCTGCCAACAACAACTACATGAAATACGTGTCTTTCGCAGACACCAAACTATCCGCCGGATTTATTTCGAGGACCCCCACCAGCGCTCACTTGCATCGCACACCGCCAAGTACCAGCACCAGCACCGCCACCCCCCACCGCAACCAGCCAACCACAGCGTTAAACTCACAAGCGGGCGTAGACGTCGACAGTGCCGTCGGGCAGCATCGGTAGAAGGTTCTTGGCCTCCTTCATCAGTACGCGGAGCTCGCCGAAGTCCAGCGCCGGTTCCGCGGGAGGGACGTAACACACGGACAGTATGACGTCACCTTTGTACGCCGTGACGTCACCCACGCTGGGATCCTAACAGACAAGATTTAAATTTGAAACGCTTGTTAGGGTAACGCAGAAGAAGACTTGAAACAGGCGCCAAAACCAAGGCTGTTTTTCGCGTTTTGACTTTGGTGACAGTTGAGACATTTCGAGACCGTAACTATTATGTTCATCTAAATACCAAAATGGTAAAGCGAGGTTTTAGTGTATTTTGATGGTGGCAGTACAGCGAGTTTCTACGGCATTTTGAGAGACCTTTTGAAAATTTTCTCAAAATACCTTAAAAAGCACAACAACAGCTACGCGTCGCAATCGGTCGCACGCTTCACATCTGAAAGCGCTCATTGATTGGTTGATGATAATCACGTGAAAAAATCCCACCAATGAAAAAAACACAAACTGAAGATGCGCAATTTTACGTGAAATCGGTTTCCCATAAACAACATAAATTCCTGATCGATTCCTCGTTTGACCCCATCGTGTAGAGCAGCGTTCTTCAACCGGTGTGCGCGATGCACTCCAGGGGGCACCAAATGCACCCCAGGGGCACCAAAATATGCGTGGGGTGCACCACTAAGATAGGATTCACAAAGGTGCATCATCGATTTGTTACGCTAAACAGATAATTTTAACAAAAACTTTCTGTTAGCAAATATGAACCATTAACCAACCAATGACTTTCAGGATTTAACCGAGACTTTGCAGATTTTAAAGCGTGGTGCATAAGCATCACACCACATCAAGCTAATTGTTGTATCCAGATGATTATTTGTGATTCATAAGCAACAGACAATGAGCCATTATCAATTGAATATGCAGCTGAGTTACTGAACTAGGGGACTTGCTTATTTAGACCAGGGTACTTACAGACATGGGCGCAATTACGTGGGGGGGACGGGGAAGTGTCAGTAAATAGGTGCATGAGTTTAAGTGCTGAAGTAACTAGGGTGCACGAGTTCGTCAAAACGTCTTTAAGGGTACACCGTAACGAAAAAGGTTGACGAGCACTGGTGCAGAGTACTCATTGGATGACGTTTAATGAAATAGCTTTGTTGTCACATAAAAAGCGCGCGAGACAACGAAGCACATACCTTCGATTTCAAAGGATACCAGTGTGGGATGTCAGAGAACTTCCAGCCGTCCAGTGCGACCTGCACATGACCGAGGAAGCTGTTGCGAGACAGAGTCGCCGCGTTCCAGACGGAGATCTCGAGGACCCTGTTGCTCATCTCAGCCAGTGTCAACTGGAACTGCCGACGAAGCCGACGAAGAAAAGAAACGTTTTGAAGCGATCGAAAACCTTACATATTACAGTGGTTCTCAACCTTTTTTTGCAAGTGTATTGGACACATGCGTTCTTGCATTGTTTATTGCACAGGAAAGGTTACAATTTTCAAGAACGTTTCATCAAGGATTTATGGAACTCTCTGTGATTTATGGAACTCTCTAAAAAATCCAGGTGGACCACATTGAGAACCTCACAAGGACCACACACCATGCGCTCTGAGCTCGAAGCATGTTTCACGTTGCGTGGCAACAGTCACGGAGAGCTGCTCTGCGGCACGCAGTGACGTAATCGGCGTCTGGCGCTGAGGTTAAGTTTTACAGCTCTGGCATTCTTTTCACCGCTGTTCAATCGACATTTACGACAGAAAACACAAAGAAGACGTCAGGTTCATATCAAGGCCCTGGCGGCCTCTGCAAGCAGGAGCCTGGCAACCACAGCTGGCCATTCGCATTCAATCGTCTGACGGCAGTTATTCATTTACTAAGAAGAACCAATGGAACACACGCGAAGCAGCTTCCACTGAGATCAGGGTTTTTTAAGGTGATTTAGGGACCCGATTTGGGTCCCTAGAATCAGAGAATCGGGTCCCTGCAGGTCAACACCAGGTACGTAACATGTTCCTTAAAAAAACTGACTGAGAGGTAACGCGGCTTTTTAGAATTTTTTTTACAGCAGTTCGTTGTTCGCAGTAAACGTTTCATTATTTCGTCGACGACGCGCGTCACGTTCCGGAACAAAACTCCCGTCAACGAGCAATTCTCGCCAGGCCTGGAAGGGGAGGAATTTCTCGCCAAGCGTGTGGGGAGGAAGACCTTTCAAAACGTTCCTGGGACACAGGCACGTTGCCAGGTTTTAGAGTTTAGGAGGGAAAGATACATTTCTAAGGGGTAAGATTTTTATTATTATTTGTTGAAAAAAAACTTATCTGGGCAAAACAAAATTTTGGGGGGCAAACAAAATGGTGGGCGTAGCCCCCGAATGCCCCCTGTGGCTACGGGCTTGCCAGGGCATGCTGTTGCATCGTGTGCAAACTGCTCCGGCAAGTTTGCTTGGGGTGGGGGGGCGCATTCGATCAAAATCGTCGGAGTCAGTGAGGCGAACTCAAGAACGCCTGGGCGCACTGCACGAAGTGCTCGTCTGTGGGGGTTTACGTTCGCAACTTTTCTGTGTTTCTATCAAGAAATAAAAGAAGCACCTTCAGCTCTTGATTGAACTTCGGCGACGACGTGCTCTTCTTTGTCGACGACTTCCGCTTGATCGAGCGGTCAGGGAGGAGGTAGCACTTCACGTAGGGGGCGAATTTCTTGCTTTGACCCCCGCCGGCGCTCAGGTAGCGGCACTCAGCGATGAAAACCACCAGGGCTGATGACCTGGAAACAGAGGCCAGAACGTCAGCATGAGGGGGTTTGGGGCACAGCGGACGGACAAAGACCATCTCTGGTTACTGAGATATTAATGGACGTGGAAAAAGGACTTCGTTCAGGACAGGGGGGGGGTTCAGGAATAACAGAGAGTGGTCGGAGAAACGCAGTAATCACCGTCAAAGTATCAACTCCGTGCTTTGCTGCACGAGATGAAACATGGAGCACCGATCACATCTAACCAGCAACATGAGATCTATGCACGAGCCAAGGAAAGCACAGGAGGAAAAAACACTTGACAGCAGCGAAGAGCGAACCGGAATAACCGGATTTATTGCGCACCTGCAAACGGGGTGGGAAGTCCCCGCTTGATTGTGATCTAACAAAACACGGGTTCAAGCGAATGTCAGTTTCTGTTTTTGACATAACTTGCTGCGTCAGCTTTCGCGGCGATATTACGCGCCTGGGGAGGTTTTCAGCTTTCAGTGCAGTTATGTTTGCGCCTGTGCCAGGGCACATACCACGCATTGTTTAGACGAGCAACAGATAATCGACAGTCTTTCGACGACCGCCGCTGGCAACTGAACAAATGGTTAAACAAACACAAGCAGCACATCAGCTTTTTGCTGACACTATTTATGGCCCCCAACAAACCATCAGCTCTTTTATTTTTGTTTGTGAACATACTTACATGGGCAATGATTGTGTGTTTTCAAGTGGTATGTAGTGGCGTGATGCTGCAGTAGAAAAATTGCTTTGGTCTTACACAGGGTTTTTTTTTAAAGAAATTGTTACCGGTATGGACCTTTCGGGCCGGATTTCTCTGATTCGAGAGACCCGAATACTCCTTACACGAAAACCTGGTCTAACCCTTAGTTTTTGAAAACTCTTCAGTGAAATAGCAGCTTTTACAGTCACAGCTACAAACAAATCCGGTTCCGAGTGAGGTTTGCTTCCATTGCAAGACATGGTCTGTCAGGTCTGCCAGACCTGGTGCTGACGCAGTCAGTTGAACATCGGCCGAAGTGCCAGCGGTCATTACTTGCTTCGAATACAATTCGCACAATGGTGCGTTTGCCCGAGAGCGAATAATAAACTGAGCAAATAGAAAGGCCTGGCCGCCCATTCGTCACAATCATGGCGATTGTCAAACGCACAAGGGCGGGACAATCGACCGCGCTTCGCACAAATCAACTGTCGCTGCTGCCACACCAGCGTCGCGTGATCGCAACCACCCCACCCGTTTTCTGAAACTTTCTGCGAAAAACGACGGGCGATCAATAGTGCTGCTGCGTCATCAGACGTACGACCCCCCCCCTATATGGCGTAATCCATTGCACTGACGTCAAGAGCGTGAATGGCTACGATACGTTGGACGTCCTCTGTTACGTACATCGGCGCTTTTGTTGTATTTCAAACAACAAAATACCACAATCGGCCGACCCCTTTGTTGCTGAAACGCGTCACAATGCAATACATGTCATCGCGACGTTCGGCGAAAGCGGCTGCAAGGTCAAAAACGCTAGAACTTTTCCGAAACCTCGAAAACGCCAAGTTGTTTTGAAAAAAATTATCCAAAAACTGTTTCCGCAAGTAAATTATCGTTGAAGTACATTGTAAGCGAATTAAAAACTGTGCAGCAATCGATTGCGACTCCACTAACTTGTAATTGTAGGTCAGCGAGAACTTTATCTCTCCCAGTTTGTCGCTGGGTCGGATCGTGGCGGGATCGTCCTCCTGCGAAAACAAATAAACGCTTGAAGTTGAAGCGAAACGAAAAGAAGAAAAGATTTAATCGCGCTCGGAAATTGAGACGCAGCGGGTGATGGTCATCAGAAGGAGCTCAATGTCTTGAAATAATGTAAATCGTACCGGTGCTGTTTATAAACACATCGCCAACTTCTAAATAAGACGGCAACACACTTTACACCAAACGCCCACGAATCGACCTTGATCTGCTTCTTGATGTGACAGCGTCTGGTCGTTATTTGTTATTTTTACGCCGCCGGTATCGGAAGCTTGTAATGTCAGATCATAAAAAGCCAAGAACGCATAACCGAGCCAGTGGCCCTTACCACTGCGACCAGTCTGTTTTCTGTCAGGGTTCCCACAAATTTTCAAAACACATTTTCCCTGCTTTTTCAATGCATCACTTTACCTCAATTTTTCCAAAATTTTATTCATGGAACAATGCAAAAAAAACATCTGCAGAACTGTCATTAGCGGCAAAGCACAAAATTCGAATAAACAAAAGGCTGAATTTGGAATTTCCATACTTTTTCAATACTTTATGTACATTTTCGCCTAATTTCATACTTTTTCAAAGTCCTCAAAATCGATTTCACAATTCAATACTTTTTCAATACTTTCAATACCGCGTGGGAATCCTGCTCTGTCACCATCCCTACTTGCTCGGACTACTTAAAGGGACTGTATCAACTGCCACTGTATACACAACAAACGACGTTGCTAGCACTGCAAACAAAAGCCCTGATGACAAACGTTCCACCAGGAAATTGGAAAACCAGTATCCTTTAAAGCGAACCACCACTCGGCGCTTATGTCAACAATTCTCGCTTATTACGTCTCAATGATCTGATAAGAGGCTGCATACCGACAAACGTGACGTCGACATGAACATGGGGCGGGAACGAGGATCCGGTTTCTGTAACAACAACAAGATGCTGGTAGGATCGCGATCAACGTGATGTTCTCAACGAATACAGGTTATGGCGCCTGGAGATCCGGTTTATCAAGTCCTTATTGTTTGATACTTGTGAAACCTGAAAACCAAAGGTTTTCCCTAAATGCTGCAGCAGGCACGATTCTCCCAGATATCTATCGTTTCAATACGGCATTAAAAGGCGATGAACTATAGTGCCTACGATGAGGACGACAGTTTTATTTTTTCCAACATCACATGTATCTCTCCGCCATTGTTTGTAACCCATCTTCGCCTTATCTCAGCGATGAACAGTCCAGTACCGTCGCTAGTAAGTTTTCAATAGGGGTACTTTACGTTTCTTCAGGGGGGGGTTTACATCCTGAAATTTCATAAAAACTCCATCGATTTATAGTTGCTTCATAATTCAATTTGGGGGGGGGGCTTGGAGCTTTGTTTGGATGGGCTAACCCCCTCGTGGCGACGGGACTGAAAGAGTCTCGCAAACGCCGATCTAGCAGCGGAGATCAAACCGCAGCGGACCTAGATTGTTTCGGATTCTCAAAATCAAAGTATTTTCTTTTTCTCCACATAAGCGTGACGTCACAGAACCACACAACGCAGACCATTGGCACTTAAAACGATTTACTCATCATTTGACATCTGAATGCTGTTTAAGTACTCGCACGTATAGAAAAATGATCAACCATCAAAACTAGATTTACTCTAACCAACTAGAAGTGTACATTCAATTGACAAAAGCACAGAGACGCAGAACAACAATTGAAACCACGGCTACAATCGTTCCACCGCAGGGAAGGTGCCCGCATCAATTGTTATCTTCCACTTAATGGGTTTGTTTCGCAATGGCACGACGTTTGACCGATGTCTACAACTGTGAAGAAGCACATTTCATCGGCGCATCAAGCCGTGCACAGTACACCATGAGCCGTTTGTTAACGGGGACTGAAATCAACGTTTTGCTGTTTACGGCCTTAAGAGATTTGTGCGACATTAGTGTGCACTGAGATGTTTACGCCATTACGTGAAGTGAGGAACGCGGATGGGTCCTCGAGGCCAACCATTACCGGACAAAACTGACGGCGGTTGAGGTTCAGATAAATATAGATCTGTGCACAGAGTTTCTTAATTCATCTCGGCATTGCTAACGCGACGCACCTGAGGAACGGAAATGCGCCATGCCTGTTTAGAATATCGATCTAGATGGTAAAAGGCGCCTGGATATTTAGAGAAAGCAAATCTGTATATGCCGGAATCAGCATATTTTCCTTAATCCAAACGCCAACGAGTTGTTGCAGGGCCAGAAAAGCTGCCAACGACCTTTTCGCTGGAATGTCTCAAGAGGTCTTCGCCGCTAATTGCGAAACACACTCAATTCTTCTCTGTAGCAAAAGTTGAAGTGCCTCCGAAAAAGTGTCCCACCCAAGGAGACAAGTGCGCAAACATGACTGAGCCGCGACTCCACGCTTCGTCAGCAACAGCGAGTAGAGTAACCGTCCTTTTTGTCAACATGAATTCGCGTGGCACTTTGCGACTGCGACTGAGAAATGAATTTTCAAACTGAATTTAAAGTCAGAATGTCGGGTCCTATCTTGAAAAGCTCAAGAAGAGCAATAGAATGAGGATGAGTCATCCAATGCAGCCATCATATTGTTGGAATGGAGAGCCTGGAAGCTCTCAAGAAGAGCAATGTTACATTTAAATGCTTTCAAATTGTAGTCCCGCAACGTGGCGTGTAGCAATTGAAAGGCACGGAAGAAAAAAACTTTGTGAAGGTCATACAAAGAGCTTGACTCGTCCGAGCACTATACCTCGGTCCGTGATTTACGGGAAAAGAATTTGCCCAACGTAAGTGCTGCGGTCAGGAAACTAAGACCGAGCAAATTTTAGCATCCTAAGTGGATTAGCGGGAGAGCGTGACAAGTTTGTAGCACGCAACGCTACGCCGCACTCGAGATTAAAGTAAATTCCCGCGAGTCACGTATAGGACGCGCAGGCCGAACGCATCTCACGAATATACCTTTATGTTAACGACCTCGCGCTTACCATCGTTTAGCGGGCTTACCGCAAAACTGCAGCCAGCTGCGTAAGTGAGTACGAGCAAAACTCAAGTTTACAATTAAATTTTGAGTTACTAGGAAAGGATGCAAACATAGCCTGTAATTGCATGCCATCGATCGTTAGGCCAAGGACGTATTAGAAATGTTTCCAAACGTCCGTACAAGCTCGTGATGTTTGCTTCATCGGGCAAAGCTGTCTGGGAATTTGTCGCGCTACAATCCCGGTAAAGAAATCAAATCAAACGCGTTTTACCTCTGGGGCTGTCCCCACCAACAAGTGCAGGAAGTGGCTTCAGTGGTGTCGAAAGTCGGGCGGAAAACTTGGCGTGCTATCGACGCCTCTGTAACAATGACCCCCTGACATGATTTTGAACGAAAACAGACCGTGCTCAGTGAAGCGGAACGGCAGCGGCAACGGATCGCGAGCACAGGACTGTGTGTTCAATTCGTATTGGACAAAAAAACCCGCAAACTGTAACTTGAAGACTGAAAAAAGCCTGAAAAGCTTTTTCGCACGAGGTCTATGTTGCAAAATGATTGAAACGACATTTCACTACGCTGTTCACCGAAACCCGTGGTTTGACCTTTGACCGGCTCACAACCGTAAAAGCATTTCCGAACTTTCACGCTTGTCACAGAACGTGATCGTTGGGGTCTGGTTTCGGACCAGAGCGAACCGCAAATAAAGCACCTGAGGTTTCGATGTGAGGCACACTGTGTGACGTGGCGAAAGTTAAGGGCGATATTATCGGCACGAAGTGGTGGAGAAGAGCCCGAACGCTTTTCTGCGGTGAAGGTAGTTGTTCGATAACGGGTGACCAAAATCTCTGGAAACAGGAAGTTTTCACAAGAAAATTTGACGAAACGCGCCACGTGACAAACGCTGGATGACGCGGGGATCGCGAATAGCCGAAAAATCAATATCGACCGAGAAAGCTCCGAGCTATCGCCGAGGCGCGCTGCTATCAATCGATGATGGGTCAGAGTCGACAAATAATTCTGAAAACTTTCGAGGAACTTGGTTCTGCTTTCATCTTTTTGCGATGATTCAAACTTGCGCATATCTGTGTTCAAGTAACAGTAGTCTCCACACAGGTGGAAGAAGGAAGGAATCAATCGAAAGTTTTAATAGGAAGTCGATTTCGCGCAACGCTACGCATCGTCATCGTCATCGTCAGTCCTAACACCTTATTCAAAATACGAGAAAGGGTCAGATTCTGGTTTGGTTTCAATACGAGATGGAAAGCTCAGTGGACTGTTGCTAACGCCCACGGCAACGGGCAAGAAAATGTCACCGACATCTCTGGACACGGTTGAAAATTGTCAGCCGAACAATTGCAAAAAGCGTTGCAAGGATTTATCTGGGTGGTGGCAATTAGTGGATTTTTCCAGGTGGCGGCCAAAAGTAATTCTCCAGGAGCGGGAAACCGTGGTCAAATTTCATTTTACCAATTCGAAACTTAAAGAGAAAACATTTTTCTGCTAAGAACTTGGACGAAAAGTATAAATTTTATATCTTTATGATGAATAAGAAAATGACTGAACTTCCTTATCGATCTGTGTCTTACCTCCCCGAGCTGGAAAGCCACTGAGTCTGTTAACCTTAAGTTTGAAATAAAAACTAGGTTCTTTCATTTTTTTAAAAGCACAGCCTCATTTTGGACAATTTTTTGGGATGAAAACGTTTGAAAGAGCATTGTCAAATTTTTCACGTGTTTAATTGGGTATTTTATTAAAAAAAAAAAAAAACTGAAAATAGAAAATGGCAAACAAAGGAAATTAAAAAAATTATAAAAACCTCCACAAATTTAAACCACAACATGGTTACCATAGCGGCATGCTTGGTTACCATAGCAGCATGCTTGCTGAAAACGTGGCATCTTCACATTTCCATGATAGCAACATTATATGTTGTACGACAGCCGTATATATTGGAACTCTTAGCGGGATATAGACCAACAGCTGGTCAATGGTCAATCACAACACAATCTCCAAGTGAGAACAGTTTGCTCGTCCAGACGCCGAACCGGTTTTTGAAAAAGAACAGAAAGATGAATCTCACGCCTCACCGATAAACGTGAAAGAGATAATGGAGAAGCGAGATCGGTCAGTGATCGACTGAGAGAACGAAGAGAACCCAGGGATCGAGCTTTTCGTTTCCACCTCACATTGGTCGTTTTACCTCCGCCATGTCTTTCGTATGTACCTGATGTGTCCGTGGACTGGCTTCCTATAAAAAGAAAAGCGTGCTAACATGCGTCTGTTGATTACCAACGAGAAAGAACATTCTTGCTGCTTCACTGCCCAAGGCCGGAAGGAGAAAAAACAATCGACGTCTGCTTTTGCTTATACTCTACGTGAAACGATTAGTCCAAAAAGACTATCTATTTGCGCTTGCGAATTCTAACTGAGCTAAAAAATTAGAATTCGTCAACGCATTTGAAATGAAAAACTCTGCCCGTGAAACAACTGCAGCGCAAATAAAATCAGGCTACAAATAAGGTTTTAACGCATTAGCCCCTGAAAGCCGCCGATACGTCTTTATCGACATGGCAAACACGGGCTTGCACAGTGGCGAAGCACGATAACGACAAAAACATATCAGCAGTGCGGCTCTACCGTTATCAACTATCGGCGCGTGTCGCAACACACTGCCGTGTTACCGCCAACACACTAATGCCGCAAGCAACAACACGGGCGTCGTTTCTTTTTCAGGGGTGTGGCTTGGCGCTGCTATGTTCCTTGTCTGCTCCAGGACCTTTTAACAACAGAACTTTCAACAACAAAGTATTCACTGAGGGTTAAAAGAAATTACTTCTAGCATTTCTTCTGGGACCCCAGATTTTTCACTGGGGACCCCGATAAGAACCACTGATGTAGATGATTTTCAACGAACTGTGGATAAGTAGGCAAAATGATTAGAGTCCAAAACAAACGGGATCCTGTTGAAAGAATTGCAACGAATGAATTTCGTCTTGCGTTGCTTTTGCACTGAGCTGAAAAATTAATTCGTCAGCGCATTTAAAATGAAAAAAATCTGCCCGTACAACAACTGCAGCGCGAATGTCAGCATAAATCAGATTTTAACGCATTAGCCCCTGAAAACCACCAATACATCTTACACTGAGCAACGGGCTTACCACCCACCATTGTAGCTGGATTCGTTGCGTAAATACATAACATTGCACCGAGTTTAAAGCAGGCAGGATTGGATTTAGGCTTTGGCGCACCTTGGTCAGAGAAAACACTCCTGTCGTCCGATGATTCTGTCGCCTCCACTTGGATTTTCGGTACAACAACAGGAGAAGATCGTTCCAAGGATTGAGTCTTCATTTGAGTTTTTGATTCGCTGGAAACAAAGCTTATTATTTGCGTTTGTGCCATGGAAGGAAAGCTGCAGAAGAAGAACAAAGCACAAACTTCGACAACTTAAAATCCTAAATGTCTCACCAATGTACGTCACAAAAGGTTGGCAAAGTGTGTGGTTAATTAAGTTTGGCACAAGTGGGCCAAGAAACTCTACAACGTTAAAATTTTCGACGGGCTTTGCGATCATCCCAACAATAAGGTCTTCGTCGAGGCACTGAACGAACACAACCGCACTGACTAGTTGAGCATGACAACAAAGTGTAACCGGGCACTTTCCAGAAAGCTTAGCCCAAAACATACACCGAGCGTCGGAAAACCCCGCAAGCTAGGCCTTGCGCACGCTACAGGTCAAATGCAGAAGGTGCCAACGTACTGCAATGCATTACGACAATTGGGGGGGAGGATCATCGTCTGCATTTCCGCCGAAGTACTTTTTAGCTTAACCTAAATCTTACATTGACAAATCATTTTGGGATCAACGAGGAGGCTTCGACAAGCTCTGAGACGAATCAACAGAATACTTTTCTGAATGAGTTTGTGCAAAAAAGGATAACAGCTCAACGACCCGAATAGTGTTGCTTTGCCATAAACCTACTCACCGTAAGCTGTCAATAGTCCCCGTCTCTACGAACCCTCTTGAAGTGAGCGACGAAGTGGATTTGCGGTGGGAGCGAGATTCCGTGGAACTCCCGACACTCTCCAGGCTCTCCACGCTTAACGCGTCTGCGCCAGTCAAGTCAGTTACAAGAGAAAACCGTCGCGTTTATTACAAATCATAAAAGTTGCTTGCACGAAAGACTGCAATAGATCGTCAAGCACCCAAGCAAACATCAACCATCCTGCACAGCTACGGCCAACTGCTTATAAATTCAGCACTTAATGGAAATGCATCTTTGTAGATAGATAAGACTCAAATTAAATAAAGATGAAATGCAAGGGATAGCTAGTCCATTGACCATACAAGCGACTGATTTCAACACCTGAAAGCACTATATTTTGATAAATTTTTCACTAGTTCGCAAGTTGTCACTCATAACAGCATGGTTTAATTAATAATAGTTAAACTTGCACAATAAAATTGGTAACTGTGGACAAAGATTAAGTAATTTAGAATCGGTGCTTGCCCGTACATGATTGTTCTTCACACCTTCAGAAAAAAATTAAAGTAGATTGGTTTTACAAAGAGTCGTTAGCTAATGGGTTTTACTCATGACCAAAGATACCTTTGTAAGTAAATCTTGCATTGGTAAATGCAAACTAATTTAAATATGTGCTAACCTCGTGGAACCGGCGACATAGTTCTGATAACAGCATGCTTCAGAGCTGTGCAACCATCCAAAGCTTCTTTCAAATCTGGCCTCATTTGTTCATAAAACCAATCTCCGCTTGAAGCTTTAACTTTACTGCAATTTACAACAAAGACTTTAAAAAGTCAAAAACTGAAATTTTAAGACCACATTTTTAATAAGAGCTTGACCAACGTAGACATTTGACTGTTGAGTTGTGTGCTGAAGACAATTAACTTGAAATCTGATTTTCAAGTGATACTTAAATGTTTTGAATGTATGCAATAGAAGTACAGGCTTCAAACTACACTGTTATATACCCTTCATGAATGATGAAGTTTTGTATTTACATATGTTTAATTAAAAAACTTTCACTAATTTACAAGCATTCCATTCAAATAAACTTTCGTGGAAGTTAGCTGAAAAGTATATTTTACAGTAATCCATTCAAAAAAGGATTTTCCATCATCAGTGGAAAATGTACAAAGTGCTGTTTTCTAATGTACGGAGAACATCAGTAACACATGTCAATTTTTACATAAGTAAAGAAAAAAAAACAAATTTCACAATATAATCAAGACATGTGCAGCATGCCCAAATCCAAAGTCACATGGATATGCTTGTGATCTGACAACACATTGGTTCACATTCTCACAACCTTCAACACCACTGCATTCAAGTTGGATTGCAGTACATGCTTTATAGCAGGGATGGGCAATGGTGACCACTTTCTGTAGACATGGTTTAGCAAAGGGCCGTATTTTCTAATGGAAACACAAGCAAGTCTTGGTTCAAATTAGCCTCAGCACTAACATTTACTATAAACTGGAAGGGTTTTCACATTTAAAGATTTTTCCTGACTTGCTTCCGCGAGCCACTGAAAAGGCTGTGGAAGACCATGTGTGGTCATGGCTGCTAATGCCTGCCCCTGCTTTATAGCACGACTAACCACATTTGATGTGGATGAATGCATCACTCATGGGGCCAGCCATTTCTCCACAAAAATGTAGACAAAATAAAACAATTCCTTGGGTAAATTTAACTACGCTGGAAGCTGATGATCTTTCAGAAAGTCAAATATGAGAAACCACAAAATCGAACGTAATTTCTTGGAAACTTTCTACAACACCTTGAACCAGCCATAATAATTTCTATTTGCAGCACTATGCAGGAAATTAACTTGTGTGTGACATAAGAAGTATTACAATATCAAAGTAATCACAAAGCATGCCTTTTTTGGACAAAAACACATAAACAACATCAGGAATTTTAACTTATGCAGACAAACCAAAAGGTTCTAGGAATCCATTCTATTTGCTATATAGCATGCACATTTACACATACAGGAAAGCACAACACAAAATTACAGTTTTTGTTTAACTTACAGTTCACTGTGTCTGCAGGGAACAAGTTTTCAAAGATTATAAACACAAAACGTTATAAATATAGGAATAAGCTTGTGCATATCAAAATTTAAAACAAGTTCAGAAAATTTGCAATGCATTCAATGACTGATCATGGCCATCTCCAGCAAACACATAAATTAGAAAATTCATGAATATGGTAAAGTAATTCATTACAAATGTAAAACTTATAATATATCTGATAAAAAATGTCCTTTCACACATATCATCATTCATATTTTCCGTATTACATAATGGTTGCTTGACAATTGAAAAACTTGGAAAAATATTTGATCTTCCACAGTCAGATTGATATCATCACGTGGTCAAAACACAATCGCAATCAATTGTCATGTAAATGTCAGCAAAACTGCACAGATGATTAGTAACTAAGACATACCCTTCTTGAAAACAGACAACACACTTCCAGGAGTCATTACAGTGCACTCTGCACTTCTTGCAGGTCTGAAATGAATCATAAATGTGACAAGCAACATTTACAAGCACTAGTGGACGCATCAAACTTAGCTTAACATTAACAAAAGGGGAAGCTTGTTGTCAACACTGAATCAAAAGTCAGTAACAAGAAGCATGGGTGATTACAGCGTAGGTCAGATTGTGGATGATGTGGCGGTACCTGATAAACATTGTCCACATGGCAACAATGATTTAGTTTATATTATCTGTCAACAGTAATCCGTAAAACTACCATTTGTGACAAGCATTGTATAAACATGAGATGCTTGTAGGCAAAACAATGAGTGTTACTTCATAGCAAAGGCTCATTGACATAAAAAA
>Ga0210059_1008425_pt1 | contig 16273 bp, 9 predicted proteins | sample Ectturendosymbi2_FD_188042 | JGI IMG/M metagenome (GOLD analysis project Ga0210059, IMG submission 188042) | Ecteinascidia turbinata endosymbiont from Florida, USA - Sample 2 (SPAdes) (version 2) | ecosystem: Host-associated > Tunicates > Ascidians > Unclassified | place: Key West, Florida...
TAGCTAAGTTTATTTAACTTAAACCAGTCTTTTTAAGGTGTTTTACTGACCCGATTCGGGACCCTAGAATTGAAAATGGGGTCCCTAGAATCAGCGAAAATCATCGTCGGGTCCTTAGAATCAGAGAAAATCGGGACCCTAGAATCAGAGAAATCGGGTCCCTACAGGTACATACCAGGTACGTAACATTTTCCTTAAAAAACTTCTTAAACATAAGAACTCATGTTTCCCATCAAATGTTTCATGTAAAATATAATTACGAGGAGACTACTGCTGTTATTGCAACAATGCCAATTGTGTTTTTATGAAAGAGAGTTTTGCTTGCTCGAAGCAAAGGTTGCATGGTAATGAGATGTTACTTAGTTACATTTATCCATGCTTTATGGAATTATTTTGGCAAACATGTGACAGGCTCAATGTTCCATTCCTGAAATATTTAAACATTCAAATCGAAAGCTTCAATGTATTGAGAATTGTCGTGGTAGCGACACCACCTGGCGTCTCTCCACGCAGCAAATATTGTTGAACTTCTGTGAATCGTGTTGGTTGGATAAAAACTGATTTCAATTTTTTAACTGAAAGATCTTGCGAGGCTTCTGAGGTTGACAAATTTGCACTGCCATGTGCTTCCTTAAGGCAAAGACACGAGTCAGCTGCATTAATTACGTTTGAAGGCAATTTTTGCATCAGAAATAAAGACAATTAATTAGTATTTCTTTTGATCTGAATCAAAAGTAAATGCACCCAAGTTTGGACGTATGACATTTTTAGTGAACAGCCCCTACGAACATTTATATTTCATGCGTAGCGTTGCATAGTATCTTCAATCAGTCCTTTCATGGGATAGTCAAAGCTCGAAGCTAACATCGCAAGAAATTAAGATTTTTTCTAGAAGTAATCACGTTTTTTGGTACATCAAAATCAGGTCTGAATTGGAGGGACTGATTTTAACCATTCCTAGTCGTGTTCAGGGGTGAAACAGACTTTCATCAACTTTTGCAAAAGCTTCATTTTTTCCCAACTTTATAAAATAAGTGCTTGGCCACAAAGATAATTTAACATCACGTCCGAAATACAAATTTTTTCTCTTTCCGTAAGAGTGGCGGTAAACCAGTAGAATTATTTTAATTTCCTTTTATGATGCTTGTTTTGACTTGGCAACGTGCAATTACTGGAGCGAGCTTCTCTTCCGAGAAATTGAAAACCGTCGAATTTCTCGGTAGATTTAATGTGCAAAATCTGACATGTCTCAAGTGGCCTTAATCCTGCAAATGCTTGAGGCGAAAGATTGCAGTCACGTTGGCAAATTCAGCGAGTTAATCTATAAGGCTACGCTGACAGTCACCTTCAAATATAACTTGACCGAGGATCGATTGCTAGGTGTGTAATAAACTTTTGTAGGTTTTAATGGCAATGTTTTGGAATAATTAACAGTTGCGTTTACTTACCAAAGCACGTGACGATTTGTTTCTTCAAAAATTTCAAATAAATGATTTGTACATTTACGCTTTATATCCATATTCCGAATTGTTTTTTAGGAATTATGCAGTGTTTCACCTGACAAGACAATGATCTCCATGCCAGTTGCATTATGTAACCTCTGTAAATCTGTAAATAAAAGCATGGTTATTAATGTTGTGACGCTTTGCAACATCAGAACATCAAAGCAACATAATCAACTGGCTCTTTATTATTTTCGAAGTGGAAAAATGTTTCTGATTTCACCACCACTTTTACACAGTTTGTTCGCATATTATAAAATGTGCTGTTGACCAAATTAAGCGTAAGGTGTCATCCAACAAACTTGCTTTGGGGATAAACTTCACTTAAAGATTCCAACACATTTATGGCAACCTACGAGAAAAAGAAATAGAAAACTGTTTTGGAGCAAATTTGTTGATGAAAAATTGCGAACGTGAGTTTGAGTCTTAACTGAGCATTTATATTCTTTTTAGTGGCAAACTTCGATACCATATTTTTTCAAGTTCGTCGCTTGTCAAAAAAATTCTAAGAACTTTAAACTGAATAAGAAAACACCAGTTAACGCCACACCTTACATAACTACAAGCTTACGATATGAAGGTTTTTGATTGATTTAACGAAATAATTTGATAAATACGAATTAACCATACAATGTTTTGTCATAAATAGCATCATTAATGTTGCAAATTTCAGCATTCCGCTTGCATGCCCATGTATAAAAGCTATGAAAAAAAACTTTCACCAAAAGTTTTTTTTACCTACAGGTCTTTTGCCACAGAAATATTCCCTTGCGTTTTCTCTAGTTTCATCATAAAAGCAAAAAGTTAAATTAAATGCATTGCTGAAAATGATGAAGACTTGATGTGGTCTTAAACTTTTCGAATCGTTTTGACAAAAGTAACCTAAAATCTGTCCATAGCCTTGCAATGTCATTTTCATTTGCTCCGACTGGTGCAGGATCAGTAAAGCCGCTTGTTTACCTCTGCATAACAAAGGTACTTTAGCTCTTCCATTGGTGAAGGTCATTTGTAGTTTTTGCAAATTATTGTCACTCTGAACCAAAACCGTATCGCCATCAAAATATGCGTTTTTTTTAACATTGGAACTAAGTGAGTCATTTATCACTAGTGCAAAGCGATCACACACCGAGATGATTCTCTTACGACTTGCTCACCTTACTCTTATATCAGGGAGGCCCTGAACGTGCTTTCGTTTTGTAGCGACTTTGTATATGACTCAGTAATGATGTGATGTCGCTCGCTACAAAAGCAATAATAGCAACATTACGCCTATCTCCGGAGATTCTTTGAATAAAAATGTCACAGCTTGTTCTGATAGACAAGCTCTATAGGTTTTAGTGAATGTTGAACCAAACTGAAAATACTGACTTGGTGAAAATGGCATTCGCTTTTGGCTAAAAGGAAACAGTAACACTGTTCTTTGTGAAAACGTTTGCTAATGCGTTGTGTGAATACTGATTTAAAACAAAGTATGTTTTGTTTGATGTGCATTTTTCTGATATCCAAGTTAAACTTCACCATAGGCTGTTGAGTTTTAATTTGACCATATTTTTACTTGTTGCACTGATAACATTACGAAATTTGTTAAACTAGAGCAATTTAAAATAAATCTTCATGATGTTAGCTTCAGTTTTTGACGTTTTTGGGAGAAAATCTGCAGTTGTCGTATTTATTGCAGATATGCATTAGTACTTTCAAGATTGAAAGTATTATTAAGACAATGTCAAGATTAAAACCTAAACAAACTGAAGCAAACGTCAACAATACATTTCACTGCGTGCTTTTGGCAAAACGATAAATTTATAGAGGCTGTTGTTCCAGCATATAGTTTTACATCTCCTTTTAACCTTTCAGTTTGGGTTGCTGCGGGTTTTACAATAATTTTCAACCCGTATTGAAATATTGGAAATTAGCTAATATATCTTTCAACGCTGTCTTCATTTCAGTAGTTAAACGGTTTGGGATATTTCCCAGTGGGTAAAGAAATCTTCTTTGGGGATTTGTAAAATAATTTTAAGTGATCCAAGTTTCGCTCAGACTCAAAATAAATTTTGAGCTGTTTTCACCAAAACAGGCATTTCAAAAACGCAATACCACTGACATACCAGCTTGCACTGCCTTGGATAACTTGCAGAACAATGTAACAATTTTCCGCTGAAAACCTACACATACAGTAGCAGTCAGGATTCAAGACTGCCTTCGCCAACCATTTGAATCTATCGCCAAAGCCTTCGCAAATGCATGGCGTAAAAGCAAAACCTTTAAATTCGACGAAATCGGGGAAGGACGAAAATGTACGAAGATACCGCCCGGAACATCTTACAACAGAGGTCCCCGATCTTTTGTAACCGTGGACCGGTCAACGCTTGACAACTATGCCGCGGCCCGGGAGTACTTCATGCTGATCGGTATTTTTCCACAGCTGAAATGAAGTTTCAACCATCAAATAAGGCTGCTGCATGCCCAACACTGTCACCGTATGCACGTAACAGTGCTAACATGGGAAGAATCGACCAATCACATGCCCAGATTTCGAGTGGTGTCACCACCAGTTTACGTTTTGTAATTTCGCGGGATGGTACCGATGTATGCAGTTTAATCGATGTGTCAATGTTTTCACCCATCCATGTCTTAAATTTTCAGATTTAAGAAAAACTGGAGTTGATATAACGGGTTGTTTTTTTTTAATGCCAGTAGTTTGCTACAGATGACAGATGCAAACAGGTTTTTACACGCTAATAGACAATCATTCGTATTCAAGAACTTTTTATAGAAATAAAACGTTCAAAAGAAATTTGCTCTTGTCATACACAACCAATTTTGCGAAAAAATGCAAGTATAATATTTCTTAGCCAATTTCAATTCAAACAATGGAGCTTCTTTAAAGCAATACTAACATCTGAGTGCTCTGCCATGTGTATGCCGAAATCTGCAGGATGGTGGAATACCTCGCCAAAGACAATGCTATCAAATAATAATCCTGATCTCCGAGTGAACCTTCAAAGAAAAAAAGTCGATGAAAACCTTCAGCTCAAAAATATCTTAGATCTTGAGGTATTTTTTAAGTCTGACACAAAATGCTGGTGTGCTCATCGCAACATTTTATCTAAACCATAAACTTAAAATAGACCAGTTAGTAATAAAACTAATTTTCCACCGGCAGCTTTCAGATCCTTCATGCAATGGATCAATGTAGAACGTGATGTTGTCAAACAAATTTTCTAGAATAATGATGAACAAAATTTTTCATTCGTTGCTACGTAAAACAAAAATTACTTCTAGTAGATGAAAATCTTGTTAAAAACACTTCAGGTAAGCCTCATGAAAGCTCAAGCAAGCAAATGGCAGAAAGTGCGGGTTTGAAAAATCGTAGCGCAATGCTTTTTTACGGAATCACATGGACGTAACATAATATGTCAGAACATTTGTGAAAATGAGAGACTGTGAAGATGTCCAATGGCCGCAGAACAACAGTTTTCTCATATTTTGTTGCAGCGTAGTAAGCAGAATGAGCCAATTGTCAATAGTCTGTAAACTTGAAAAACACAGGCTTCTTGTTGTTGCAAAATTCCTGTCCTTTACAAGAGGCTGTTCACAAATTTGTTTGGAAAAAAGTTGCTTTTTCACTTTTGAAGCAAAATAAAAATTTTAATGTAAAAAAGTACTTTTGAAGTGTAACCAAATCGTACATCACAACCATCAATCCATTTTCAGCTTGTTGTTGAATTACAGAATTTCATGTAAATCAATAAGCAGTTTTGCTAAAAAGCACGGTATCAAAATCTGTGAATCGAAAAATAAATCCATTTTTGAAATACATCTCTTCTTAAGTGGGTTGTGTGGAAAATGTTTACCATTTGCTTATTCAAGCTTCATCAACCACTTTATATCAGAATCACTATTCGTTCTATGCTTTCATGAATTGACGCTGCTGTTTGTGAGAAAGGAAATACTTTGCAAACTGAACATTCTATCATCGATTCCAGACGCAGCACATGCACAGGTTTTTGCAACATTTTGGTGCTTGTAAATTGTTTTTCCTACTGCAAGTCTTATTTCTTAAAAAAAAGCGATGAAACTGTTTAATATAAAAAATTACATTTGCTGACATGTTAATGAAACGTTGTGCTAGGCTATTTTCTCAAAGCAACAACTCACATGGTAAAAAGAACATCGCACTGTTTTCAAAAATGGGGGTAAATTGGTAATATGAGGTTGATTGAGAAGTGACTGTAGCAATGACGAACGACATTGACTTCGGTTAAAATTATCTCAACTTTTCTTGCTTGGATTGAAAAGTTTGGAATCGGATTGCCACCATGTTTTGTTTTGTGATTTTGAAACTTTACAACGTACTTCGATTGAAGGGTTTGATGAAAGACATTTTATTCAGCGTATCAGCAGTTTTGTGTTGAAATATGTTTTTGAACCACTTTCACGCAAAACAAGTTCTGAGGGATGTTGATTTAATTTGTGTTTGTGGTTACACAAATAAAATAGTGTTTACGAAAAATTTATGCAAAAGTTTGTAAATGCAAATTGAAGAGCTCATTTACTTGAAAAATCCATATGAAGCATTTTGGTTTTCAAACTTTTGATGCAAACACAATTTTTTGAGCAAAAGGTTTGTCACTACCATATACTTCAAATTCATCAAATGTTTATTAACAAAATCTCATCCATTCTTGCAAAATGAAAGAATGTATTTGCCTAATGTTGATATGTCAAAACACATAAGAATCTTGAATGACTCACAGCAATCTCAAAAACTGTTATGATTCAAGGCAAGTACCTGAACAATGGCTCGCAAGAATCCAAGCCAACATTTAAGATGTACATTAAAATGTGGTGGGTTTGAAAAAGTTCCAGAAAGAGGTTTTAAATCTCTCAATGAAGTTATTTCGAAACTTTAACAGTGATGTCAGTTTAGGGTTACTTGCATTTGTTTGAAGACATAACCACACATTCGGTTTTATCCCAGAGCACTACTTTAAATACAAAAAAAAAATTCCTCGAAGTACTAGCTTCGTCAGACGTGAAGTGCTAAAATATTTTGTTGCTCCAACAAAACATTTTAAATAAAGCAATATTTGATGACGTGTTTGTGTAGTTCCACCCAACGTTTTTTTATAAAACCTAAGAAGTTTATCACATGCATCATACCTTGCCCTTCTGTTCCTACGACGTCTTCCAGGCCAGAATGGCTCTTGTCTATGTGCTCGTTCATGTCTTAGAAGATTGCTAATGCGACTGAATCTCCCGCCGCAATAAACGCAATCAATGTCTTCATTCGCAATACCGGCATCACCAAAGCTCATGACTGGCCAACCTTGATTAAGGGAACCCTCACAAACAGGCCTGTATCTTGGAGGAGGTCCATGTGGACAAAAAGATCCTGCTTGGTAGATATTTGGGGAGGAGTTTCCAGCATTGTTCCACTGCCTTACTTCTGGGAAAGTTTGAATACGACGTGGTTGATTGGTACAAGAAAACCAACCATGGTCAAATTCGCTTCGCTCGAAACCTATGAAGGGATTATTACCAGCAGCAGACAGAAACCCCGACATGCCGACATACCTAATGCTGTTTCTTCGCAAGACAGCTGTGTAAAGATTCGCCCGTTTTCATCGTGTAATATGCTTGATATTAACGGTTGTCGCACATGGATTTGCGAAACGCAAGGGTTAAAATCTCCAAATTGTTCTCCAACTCTTGGTGAAAACATTGATGGTGATCTGAAATAAATTAACAAAGCAAGATTAGAACGTTCATTGATTCAAGGAACGTTTGGTTGTTGGCACTGCATTTCAGCATTTTGCAATCAGTGAGTTTGACTTAACAACCTATCAGTTATAATAAACAAGCTTGGTTTATTGCTGAGTTCTAAAGCAAATTTTAGTGGCCCTTTGTCTTTAGAATTATCCATACTGCTACATTATTTAAAGAAAATCTTTAGACTCCTATGGCCGAAGTCATAGTGAAGAAGCCAATATTGGACTCACACACTTTTTAAAAACAAATATTGCAAAATGATATAGTAGCGTTATTTTAATTGATGCTGTATTCTGCAAGGCACTACTTTTAATTGATTATTATGAAGCAACTTGATTTGATTTGTTATGTAGAAAATGGTTAACAAAATTAATGATTCAACAAAACTCAAATCGCATGCATCTAAAATAACCGCTAAATTTCTTCCTATAGAAATAGGCCATACTGGAAAATAATACTTCATCCCAATTAGGGTTTAACATATTTAGAAGACAAACCACACACCGATAGAATAGCAAAGAAGAAAGGAATTGCCTTCTATGCTATAACAACTGGTGGTAAACGCTTTATTTAAATTAGTGAATAAAACGTTGGAAAAATGCCAGTTCGTATATGTTAGCACTAGCTTATGACTTTTCTCCCGAGAAAACAGACAATTTTTTCTAAATATTACAAAAACTGTTTTCACAAGATGCTCAATATGGTTTTTAAGCGCTCTTTAATTTTTCATTTTGCCATTTTCGTCACCCACGCAGCCCAGATTACCATGCAGGAAATAGTAATAGCCAATAGTATCCCAGAAACAGTACCTACCTGTAAATGTATTTGCTTAAAATCAGAAAAGCTTTTGACTTCTCTGGGAATCTTTCCTTGTAGCATCTAGAACAGAGTGGTAAAGTTTCAGCAGTTTGTCTGGTATACGGAGATTCAGTGAGAGAAGCCAATAGGAAAAAGGCAATTCAGTCACCTAACCAAGTTCCTGCATTTGAACCAAATGACAACATTGTATTTATATATATTTTCAGAAATTTGCTTTCTGATGCAAAAGAAATAGAAACTCATATGTTGGTTCAAACAGAAAACGTAAGTGAAATGAAAAAGTTTAAAATTATTTTTCGTTCTTTTCATATCCAGGCTCTTTACGACAAATATAAAAGTGCTGCAGGAATGTTACGTCTCTCGCACAAAACAATGTTGTTGAGTGTTTTGCTATATTTTTTCAGCCATGGTCTTAAGCTGGACCGATTTGTGCGTTCATTTTCCGAAAGAAGTTAGCCTCTTGCTGTTGCACTTTTTTCTCATATAACATACTGTGTATGTCCTTGGAGGCGAGTGTTTAAAAAAGTTAGCAAATATTTTAGAAAATTCCCATCGTTTCTTCTGATTTCACCAAATCCACATTTCGTTAAAATATCTAAGCATTTTTGGAGAACATTTCGAGTGCGCAGATACTTGATTTAAGCACAAAAGAACAATTTGTCATTGGTCAGTGCGGGGCACAATGTGAAGCCAATGAGCATTTCTTTTGCAATAGAAGCTTTAACCTTCGTTACGGCATTCGTAGAATAATCCACTGCGCATGCGCAAAACCAGATAAAATCAAGTAATGTCTTTGTGTCATGATCAAACATTACAAATTGTTCAAGACTAAAAGTAATGCTTCTTGGCCTATTTTCACTCACTAAAATTTTTGCAACGCCATTACCGGGGCTTTTACATAAATCGTTCAATCCGCTAAACTTGTGCAAAACGTTTTTCTGAGTCCGATTGTAACAATAAACTCATATTTTGCGTAAGGAATGATATGGTAAAACTTTGAAGGTTATTTGCTAAAGTGTGAAAATTATTATACCGGTTTGAAAGCCTAAAGTTTTAGTTCTTGGCTGACACAAAATGTTGACAAAGTGCTTGCAACATGGAGACCTTATTAGACTCACTTCTTCAATTTTCTCTTTTTTAATTGATAAAATCATTCTCGAGTTTTTCAGGTCTTAATACTGTTTAAACCTTTCTACATGAATGTCTGAGACACGGTGCAGTAACTTTTTGAGGCTTTTAGTAAACATTTTGCATTTGTTAACATTCTTGTTAAGGAAGTAAATTCATTGAAACCTTATAAGCGTAATTCAACCTACTCAACCTAAAATGGTTAATTTTGGCTTTATTTCGTCAGCATCTTATGTCTTAAACCCTTGAACGGCACAAATCAAATGATCTTATCTCTTCAGTAAGAATGCACTTGATTTTGCTTCATACAAGATGACAGGAAAATTTCCTGGGAAACCATGTCGTCATTGACGTGTTTGGCCTTTTTTCAAAAATCAAAAAAAGCCAGACAAAATTTGGCTTTTTCTGGCTTTTTTTGAGGTGTTTGGCTTTATTTAAAAGATCAAAAAATCCAGGTGAAATCCGGCTTTTTCTGGCTTTTTTCTGGATTGTTTTCAGAACTATACTGCACGAATTTGCTCGTTAAGGCAATTTCATCCACTAACGATGTAATAGTTGCCCTACGTAACAGTGGTAGTTTCCTCTTCTGTAGTTGCTGGTGTCAAGCGAAATTTCTGGCCTTTGCGAAAATTTCTGACCTATTGTTGTTTGTCAGTAATTTTGCTTCTAAGAGTAAAGGAATAAAGTTTGGCGTTTGCTTTTTTGATGTATGTTGTGTAAATTAAACTTTTTGGTTAGATGTCAGGAACCACAACAAGCAATAGTACAGGAATAACTATAACAACTGAAAAATGTTGGACTTAGTCTTAGACCTCAATTATTTTTATTTTTCTAACCCAAACCCTAACCCGAAACACTTACCTAAACACCAAACCCTAAGCCCTAATCATACGTTTTCTCAGCGTATTTGAAATGTAGAATATTACTCTGTGCATGCGCACATGGCGTGAAGTCAGAAATTTCGCTTGACACCGGTCTCACGTGTTGTAATGGTTGCATTTCGTGATGTCCTGTCTTGGGCACAGAGCATTAAGTGCAATGGTGCAAAAACCAGGTGTTTTACTCCCAGGTCTGTTTTTTTCATGCCTTTCTAGGTTTCTCTTCTTAAATACCATATTAGCATATGGTAATTTCAAAATATCACCTAAATTTATTCTTTCTGAAAGTTTTTCGTCATAGTATACATGTTAGGTTGTGTTTGTTTTTAATCACTGATGGTCTAGTTTTCACATTCACTGTGATCCTAATGTTCGGAAAAGTAATAAATTTGATCTTTGTGAAACGGTTTAACATCAATATTATTTAAGACACATAAAGCTATCAGTTGACATTACCTCATTCAGTTAATATTAAAATGTGCAAAATGTCTGAAAGACCCATCGAAAATTTCGTTGGGAAAACAAAATGGTGTACCAGCGGCAAGTCGAGAAACGTTTCAAATAACTAAATATAGTTTGATTGAGAGACTGCAAAACAATCCATGGTACATTTTCAGCAAAATATTGATGGATGATTGAGCCTGCGTAAATTACGTTAGCAAATATTGGTCAGTGATTGTGGTTATGACTGCTTGGTGAGTTTGCATCAAATCAAATCGAAACATGGGTTTAAATGCTACATTTTATTTACGTAAAGGATTTTTTGCGTTTAGCAATGTAAAGTCTTTAAACCAGAAGCTGGTTTCAACGCCGAATCGACTTCTCTGCGGTTCAACTCACTGGCAATAGCAACACCTTAAGTAGAAATAACAACAACAGGCCTCTTTATGCAGTTTTTTTGCCTGCGTAGTTTGATAAATATAATCGTTTGTGTTACTTTTCTACCAATGGGTATGGATGAAATTAGTGTTTCCGTTGTAAACCAAAGAATGAAAAAGCGAGATCATGCAGTCCCTCTAAAACAGGGGTGCACAACATTTTCGCTATTGCCGTCCGCATCACGTTTATTTTTATGAAATACGACAGCCAGTCAGTCCAAGTTGTTTTAATTTTGCACTGCACCTGTTCTGCTTCCGCACACTGAGCCCAGCCTGCTTCCACACGTCTCTTTGGCCTTCTTTGTAATAAATAGGCAACCAAAAGTTAGTGTAAAGTCAAATTCCTTCTGTTTTTTTGAAAGTTCATGAAACCGCCACAAATCAAATTTCACGCTGATAGCATGAGCGACTCCAAAGTCATTAGGTCAAAAAAGTCAAAATTTATCGTTAAGTCAAAATTTATTGCAGCACAGTTGTTTTCTCTTGATCGATATTTCATTAACGCTACAACAACAGATGTTGGCATGCTTTTGCAAGTTGAGTTTACATTCTGACATACTATTGGATTTTTTGCGTCTTCTGACGTAATAAATTTGTTTTGCCCGCTACTGGACGAATGAAAGTACCCTAGGCGTGGCAGTACTGGATGTTCAAGTATGACAATGTAGAACCTCTCCATTGACTTCAGGAGATTTTTTGGTAGTGGACATTTCTATTGCGTTTGCACTGATTTTCGTCGACGGTTTTTTTACCTCTAGTTTCTTTGGGTCTTTCACACTTTCAATTTTTGTGTCATTTCCACAGAATAAAAATTTTTAAATCGGTTGGATTTCTAATATATGCGTTGCTTTCCGCATTTCAATTGCAAACGCAGCAAATTGATTGGTCAATATAAAGTCAAAATTAGTAAATTATAAAGTCAAAAGCTTACGTTTTCAGGTCAAAAATCGGTTGCCCTCTAACAAGTAACCGCATACAGTAGGCAAAGAGATTTTATTAATGATCGGCCGCCATAACATACAGTGTATTTCAAATTATGTATGCACGGCAGCATAAAGTTTATTGAAAACCGCATGCGTTCGTATGGGTGCAAGTTGTGCGCCAATGCTTTTAAATCGCCTGAGACTTCGTGCAGACATTCAGAATTTGATGTGCAAGATTGTATAAACCTGAATATTATGTTAAATCATCGATTTCTGTTGACAGTCTCATCCTTTTCATTCAAATACAAAAGCCTTGCTTTGTGCAGCTTCAAGTTAACCTGTAGAGTGTCTGTAGCAAATTGCCAAATTTTGTAGTATCTAGGGTTTCAATGCAACATGTACTTTGTTTCACGTGATAAGGCAACGTATGAAGGTAAACTACGGAAAGTATTGCAGTCGTTATCGGTGTACTTGGAATCATAGCATCAGCCATAGCCAGTGGCATATCTATGGGTTTCCCGCGCCCGGGCACAAAGTCAGTTTGGGCGCCTCCGCCCAGCCCGTTAGTGGCAGCATAGATGCGAAGAGTAAGTTGGGTTTAAGGGGCGTCGAAAGTTGACTTGAGCCCCCCATATAGTTGTTTCTACATACGCCTGAAAACTTCATATGCCTGTGGCGTCGCAGAATTGACGTCAAGACCTTTGGATCTAGGAAATCGTCAACTATCATATAGTTAAGAATCTAATCGCTTAGCGTGAAGCTATCCCACTTTGAAATTTTGGTCACGATTGAACATTCAAACTGTTGAATTGTCACATTTCAAATTGCGGTAATACCGTACATTCGAATTGTAGCATCTAGGGAAAGAAAATACAAAAACTAGGCAAAAAGTTCCCTCATCATCTGCAAAAATCTACATGAATTTTTAACCAGAGTTTTTTTGGCACAAAAATCTTCTGATAACACAGCATAAATTGGCCAGAGTTGCACCTTGTCAAACAAGGTGAAAACAAAATCAAGGCTTGTTTTCTAAACCATGGGTTTTTCAGAAATTTTTGAAGATTCCCCATGCAGCGTACGCGTTGTTCCCATCTTTTGTCAGGTCTGGTCACAATCACCGCAGGTGCGAGCTTTAAGGAGTTCTGGAACATGCATTCCCAGAGTTCTGTGTTTTAGAACGTCATAAAAGATTGACTGAGGCCGGACTCATAAGTACATAAAAGAGGACGAACATAAGAATATATATGAAAAAGTGAAGACCAATGACTTTATGCAAAATTATAGGACAAAGATAAAATTGCAAAATCCTATAAGATTTCTTTGGATATAGTACCCTGAAAAGTTAACAGAAAAACATACTGCGATGCAATGCTTTACCTGCAATAATGCAACTTTAGAGACAGAGGTTTCTTGTCTTTGCTGCTGGAAATGTATTGATTATTTCGTCAAAAGCCTGATATAATTCAAAGGTGTCACATGTAGCCTTCAGTATTAACATAGGGGATATGTAAGGCCAGTGACGCGTTGTGAGAGGTTCTACTAGGTTAACAATTGTGTGACCCGAATCACGACAATCATGTCCATGGAGAAGCTTTGTTTATAGGTCAACTTCATATAAAACACATGTACCAGTAACTGAAATGTTCGCATTTTTAATTAATGTAATCAACGCTGTTGCACAGTTACAATTAGAATCTTGCAAAAGTTGTCAGCATTTAATTCAATATCTCAGAAATAGACGTCATCATAACTACCCTCAGAACCACATTAAATTCATTTCATCATAAAAGTCTGTCAAACCTTCAAAGCTCAAAAATTTTCTTAAACATCGTATCTATTCATGGGCGTAATTTTGTTGCAAAATGTGGGGGAAAAGCTTTGTGTGAAACCAATATAGTCATCGCGTCGATGCAGAAGTGAAATTTTATAAATACAGATTCCCATCAATCTTGTTTCTAGAGGTGTTTTGAAAATAACACGCTTTGCTTTATTCTTGCAGATGATTTACAAATCAATATACTTAGGAATTTGTTGCTGGACCAGTGGCGTAGCAAGGCCAAGTGCCGCTTGGTGCCGACCATAAAAGTGCCGCCCTCTCCACCCCCCAAATTTGCTTACAAAAAATGTAAATGGAAGTAAATGGAAGTTCAATATTTCGTGCTAATTTAAAGATATAAGGATTAATAAAGCATCTTCAAAACTGCAATCAAACACTAACAAACTGAAATGTGTCTTGTTTTTTATTGTCGATTATGATTCTTGCATTTTCTGCTTGTCGCCACGTTTTTTGTTATTAATTTGTCCATTTTTTGCTTTCATGGACATATAGGAACCCAACATGCTTCGTCAAACTTTCCTCCCTGTTGGTGTTTAAATCTCCGGTAAGCTCACCGCATGACATTTTAATAGTTTACTCATTCCAGGCGATCAAATGGAAAAATTAAGGGATGTGATGGCGGCATGTCTACTTTACAAATGTAAACATTTACGTATGTTAAAATTTCGTGTAGTATCCCCGTCTTTAACTAAAAGTAGTATATATACTGCGTATAGCAGGCCATATAATCAATCTGATAATATGAACTCAGTGATGTAAAGACCGTTTCATTGTTCACTTCACGTTTCAGTAGGGTTTAATCCTTTCAGAATGTATGGAAGACTTCGAACGTTAACTCTGTGGGCGCTTGCACGGACCCCTCAACAGGTGCAGGGACCCATTTTGAAAAAATATTTTCAACAGGTTTAAAACAGTCTATGGTTGTGAAGCCCTTGCTTGCAGTCTTCATCGCGACCTGCGCACTTGGTCTAGTTGTTGTGTTGGACCTCTTCCAATTACATGTGCATAGTGTAGCATAGTGTGATGTTTTTGTTAATTGTGGCGACGGCAATTAGCGGCATGTCAACGCCTGAAATATGCCTCTTACCGGGGCAGTTTAGGCTAACGATCTTGCCCAAGGAGCACCACGGCGAGTCACTCAGCGTCTGTGAATTGGACACACAACCTTCCAATTGAGAGGAAGACACTCTACCACTGGGCTATCGCCGCCGCAGCGAAATCTTCGTCGACAATGCCTAGGCGTCAGGAGATGTTATGACGTGCAGTTGGGGAGTTACTTGGAAATCAAAGATACGAGAAAAAGGATTAAGTGAGCCTTGACTATTTACCGTGATTTCATGCAAAATTGTTTTATCAGGTTTTGAAAGGAGGAGCAATATAGACCGAAAACAACTGGAGCCCTAACGTTTCTAGTCTGCGGTTGAATGTCAACTCTGCCCTTTGTGCAAAGGACTTTTTACTAAGATGGCTGAAAGGGCTTTGCCTGGTGTAGGGACTGGGGCACAATTGGTCCCCAAGGAAGTATGCCCGTAAATAGGGGGCGCAGGAAAACTTTTCGCTCCCCTTGGAAAAATGTTTTGGACGTAGTTTAAAAGTGTTGCACATAGTTTAAAAAATTTGGGCCCCTCTATGAAAACTCTTCGCCCCCAAACATTTTACCAATTCACTCGCTCCAAGGGCACATGTCGTGTTCTTTTAGGCGAGCCTACCAGTCTAGAGCTTCTAAACATGAAAATTGAAAAGCGGTAGAACATTTAAAAATGAATTCAAGATAATAACGAGAAACTAGAACTTTCAAACTCCTTTCAAAAATTAATTTTTGGTCAGCGAAGTGCCGCCCGGGACTCGCGACCCCCAGAGTCCCCGCATGCTGCGCCATTGTGCTGGACACAGTGCTGCAGTTCAGTCTCTTTGCATTAATATCCTAACTGGATACAAACAAGATACTATGTGCCATGCTGGGACAAAGAGTGCGAGACCCTCTATCGCTCCTTTATCCGAGCCCCAGTGGGGACTGACTCTGAGAGAGCCGCCTCGTTCCTACTCTCTCGATTACAACAGACGAAGCAGGAGCGATGGGAGGAAGCTGTGAACTCCATCGACCTCTCGCACTCCAGCCGCAAGGCGTGGAGAACATTCAACAAACTTACTGGCAGGTATGGACGCTCCTCCCGCGTGTGGCCCGTCTCGGAAAATTCCATCGCTTCGCCATTGGTGAAGAACGAGGCACACAAGACTAGCGACCACGAGTCCACCAGGCTCGTCAACAAACAGCTGTCCGACCTATGGAAGATTCCTACACCTGAGGGTCACAGTATCTCCGAACCTTTCAGGCCGGAAGAGTTTGCTGCTGCCCTCAGACGCTTGAAACCAGGAAAATCTCCGGGATTGGACTCCATCTTCCCGGAGTTTATACTCCACGCCGGGTCGGATCTCAAATCTTGGTTCTGCGACTTCCTCAATTCCTGCATGCGCCAACTCAAAATTCCAAAGATCTGGAGAAGAGCACTAGTAGTTGCGATCCCTAAGCCGGAGC